>CAJDUM010000118.1_pt1 | contig 8093 bp, 7 predicted proteins | sample 7390781 | NCBI WGS metagenome assembly CAJDUM01 (sample SAMEA7055661, study PRJEB34461) | soil metagenome | biome: terrestrial ecosystem; feature: Peninsula; material: soil | place: Antarctica | collected 2016 | reverse complement strand
GCCTCGGCGTGACTGATCGTCTCGCGGCCGAACGCTACGGCTCGCAGTGTGTTTACATCTGTGGTCAGGTTTGTTCGCGCGTCGGTGGCGGCACCGCGCCGAACGTTGATCGCACGGTCGTGGATGGCGACGCGGAAGTCCTCCCGGTCGACTGTGATGCCGAAGATCGCATCGAAGGCGTGTTCGGCCGAGAACAGTGTTTTCAGTGCCAGCATCAGCGCGTCGATTCCGAGATCAGAGTCGGTGTCGATGGGCTCGCGGCTGCCCCACCGGCCGAGCTCCAGGAGAACCGGTTCGAGTGCGTGCCCGCGCTCGGTGAGTTCGTAGACCGCGACGTCGGCGGGGGGCGGTAGGGTGTCCCGTCGAACCACTGCTGCGCTCTGCAGCTCCCGGAGTCGCTGTGACAACACGTTCGGGCTGACCCCGTGCAACCCAGCACGTATCGCTCCGAACCTTTTCGGTCCGAGCAGCAGCTCACGCACGATCAGCACGGCCCAGCGCTCGCCAATGACCTCCAGCGCGCGAGCTGTCCCGCACGGGTCGTCGTAACGACGCGTCTTGGGCACGCTCCGATGTTAGCCCAAGGGGTTGCGCACCCGTAACCTGCAGTCCTAGATTAGGAGCATGACACTTGAGCAAGGAAGCCTCGAGCTACTCGAGGATCCGATCGCAGTTCGGCTACTGGGATCGACCGAGCTGGCCCGGCTGGCCTACAACGCGAAGGACGGCACACCGCGCGTCATCCCGATGATGTTCCACTGGACGAGCGAGGAGATCGTCTTCGGGTCCTATGCCAGCAGCGCAAAACTCGGCAGCCTGCGGGCCAACCCCGACGTGGCGATCGCCATCGACACCCCGGGTCTGCCGCCGGACGTGCTGTTGATCAGAGGACGCGCCGAGCTGGGCGGCGTCGGCGGCATCGTTGTCGAGTACGCCGCGGCACACCATCGCTACTACGGCGCCGAGCAAGGCAGCAGGGATCTTCAAAAGATGGCCGCGGACGGGACCCGCATGGTGCGCATCGCGGTCCGGCCTACCTGGGTCGGCGCGCTGGATTTCCAGACCCGGCAGCCGGGACGGATGTCATGAGGTACGTGCTGGTGCCCGGAGCCGGCGGCTCCGCCTGGTACTGGAGCCGGGTAGTGCCGTTGCTCGAATCAGCCGGCCATGACGCGATCGCGGTCGACCTGCCAGGCGATGACGAGTCGGCCGGCCTTACCGAATACGCCGACATCGTCGTCACGGCCGCAGCCGGAGCACCAGACGTCGTTCTCGTCGCCCAATCCCTGGGCGGCTTCACCGCCCCGCTCGTCTGCGAACGCATCTCCGTCCGAGGGCTGGTCCTGGTCAATGCGATGATCCCCACCCCCGGCGAGACCGCAGGTCAATGGTGGGGCGATGTCGACTCGATGACCGCCCAGCGTGAAGCGGCCGACGCCGGCGGCTACGGAGAGTTCGACCTCGCGACCTATTTCCTGCACGACGTCCCACCCGATGTCGCAGCCGAAGGCGAGCCGTATCAGCGGCCGGAGGCCAACATCGGCTTTGCACAACCTTGCGCGTTCACCGGCTGGCCGAATGTCCCGATCCGCGTGCTCGTCGGCACCGACGACCGGTTCTTCCCTGCCAGTTTCCAGCGCCGGGTCGCCGAAGAACGGCTGGGCGTCCAGACCGACATGCTGCCCGGCGGTCACCTACTCGCGTTGGCCAACCCGACCGGAGTGGCCGATTACCTGCTCCAACGATGAGATTTCGATAACAACCCGGCGCCGGCCGGCCGACGCGACTCTGACCACCACCGAGCCGAAGCCGGCGCCAGGTGAATATCCGATCAGCCGCGTGTAGGCGGCCCTGCTTTTCGGGTCCGGGTCACGAACCATGCGCGCCGGATCCGCGGCCGCTTCCAGGGTCCACTCCGGCTCGATATCCGTCGCGCCCGGACAGCGAGAAGACCGGCTGCGGATATGCGCGACGACCTCCTCGTTCCACCGCAAGGCGCCGGACACCTGCCAACTGTGGCGCAGTGCGCTACGCACGCTACGAACGCGTGCCCCGGTTAGGGATCGCGCTACGGGGCAGGATCACGATCTGGCATCGTGGCTGGGCCGGAGAGTCCCGGCCGGTCGGGACATTTGCCTCTGGCGTCCGGGACACCACCCGTCCGAGGATGTGACGATAATCAGCGGTCAAGTACACCGCCCGCGGGAGGACGCATGCGAGGACGACGCCGCCGGGCGGGGTTGCTCCTGGCGGCAACGACTCTGGCGATCACCTCGACGGTGGCCGTCCTTGTCGCGCCGCCGGCCGGAGCGGTCGGATCACCGCCGGGCGGGCGCACGGTGGCGAGCGCGAGAGCCGGAACCGGCACGGACAACGAAGCCACGCTGGCTGTCTTGGTCCCGACTGCAGCGTCCCTGCAGGCCGTGCGGAAGGGCCTGCCCGCCGACCCGATCACTAGTACTGAGGCACTCGTCGGGAAGGTCTTCGGCGCAGATCCGGTCGCCGCGGTCTCCGCGACCGCGGAGATCCTGCGCCGCGCCGGGCTACCACTGGTCAGCTCCGCAGGGCCGGTGATCGCGTTGCCGGACCACTCGGTGATAGTCAACATCCCGATCGACGTCGAATTCCTCCCGATGCTCACCAACGCGGTCCGCACGGGCGTGGGCTATTCGCCGGGGCAGCTGTCGCAGTCGTTGCAAGTCCTGGGCGTCACTACTAAACCTCTGACGGATGTCCAGGTGGTCGGCACCCTCGCGGCCTGGGGAAAGACCGTCGGTGCGCCGGCCGAGGTCGTCGTCGCCGGCGCCGCGGTTCGTGCGCTGGCCGAGCGGCGCGGGCAACTACTGGTCCCGTCAGCACTGTCGGATCCTGAGACCGATGCCGCCATCAACGACCATCCGGACTCGGTCGACCTGGACCGGTTGGCGCGGCTCACCGCGCCGGCCAGTATCCGCGACCTGGACCCGCTGCAGTACCTGCTGTTCGTTTCCCACGCCGGCAGCCAGGTGGTCGGTGGGGTCGCCGTCACCAAGATTCCGCCGGGCACGGCGACGCCCCGTACCGCGCCGACGGGCCTGCGCCGGCCGGGCTCTGCGACGGTCAGTGGGATCTGCGACTACCTGGACGCCGAGAACTTCCCCGGCGGACCGGACAGCCCGGAGAAGTCCGTGCTGAACAACGCGTTCCGGATCCAGATCGGCTATGCGGTAGCGATGAGGTTCGGCAAGGAGAGCGCCGAGATCCTCGACAAGTCATTCGCCGGCTACGACAAGGCGGCCGACATCATCGCCACCAGCTTGATCATCATGGGCACCAGGCTGGACCTGACCGCGGACAAGGCCACCACCCACTTCCGCCACGATCACGGGGACACCTCCAGGAACGTCACTTTCACCGCGACCGCCTCGTTCCACTCCCCGATCGACCAGGGTCACCTCAGCTGCTGGGCGTTCGCGGGTATCACCATCCCGGCCAACGGCACGCTGTCCGGCTACCAGGTCCACTGGAAGATCGGCGGCGGGGTCCAGCTGCTGAACACGACCCGGGAGTCCAGCGACAAGATGGTCGACGGCGACACCACCGACGGCAGCGGCGAGTCCAAGCTGGAGACCTACCCGCGCACCGAGGCCCATCCCGCGGCCGGCGCCGACACGCCGGAGCACACCGCGATCCAGACCGTGTACGCGTTCCTGGACAACGACGACTTCCCGGTCAAGTTCACCGACGCCATCGACGTGATCATGGGTGGGTTGGCCGGCGGCCCGGAGGGCGCGCTGGTCGAGGCGGCGTGGAAGTTCGCCATGACGTTCGTCAAGAAGGTCGGGATGCCCGCGAAGATGTGGGCTTACCCGGTGACCTACCACGGCAGCAATCCGTACGTCATGTGGAGCGGAGGCTCGATGTGGGTGGTCTTCACCGCATCCATCCAGGTGGCCGCCCAGGTGTATTCCTGCAACGGGGTGAAGGGTCCATGGAAGGGGGCGATGAGTTGGACCGGCAATGCCGATCCGATCCTGGTCGCCGCCGGCCGCCTCTCGGGTGCGGACATCCCAGCAAACGCACCGGTCGGCGGGGAGAAGATCAATGCCGACTTCACCCTCGACCCGGCATCGGCTGCTCCGCAGAAGGTCCCGTTGGGTAGCTCGCCGTTCGGTTTACAGATCACGCTGGACCCGGACGCGATCGAACAGGCCGAGCACCCTGGTGACGGCGGCGACGCCCACGCCCGGCTGAAGGACGAGGCGGTGGTTGGCCACGGCGTGTGGACGATCGGGAGCCTCACCTTCACCGAGACCCATCTGATGGGTGTCTCGCTGGTGAACGGATCTGAGGTGCAGGTGCTCGCCGTGCTCCGCGACGAGCGCTGCCCGGGCTCGTCCATCTGGGACGACAAGTTCGACTTCTACGGCTGACGCGGCGACGGGCGAGGGGACGATGGCAGTCACAACATCACGGATGCGGACCTGGCCGCTGGCGGCGGCCATCACCGTGGCGGCGGCCGTGGCGCTCTCGGCGTGCACCGGCTCACCCGAGAGCGCGCCCACGGCGTCGGTGGTCGCGCCGACCGCCGCTGCGACGCCCAGCGCGACCAGCGCGACCAGCGCGACCAGCGGGGCGCAGCGTGGTGGCGGGGCGGCCAGCGTCACCCCGTCGAGGTCAGGCGGGGCCAGCACCGCGACCGGCGAGGAGAGCCCCGACGAGTTGGGCGGCACCGGACTGGACCCGATCACCCCGACTGTTCCCGGTCCGGCCGAAGCATCCCTGGCCGCTCTGCTGCCGGGAATGTACGGGCTGGCCGGACTCGGCGGCGAGATCCACGGCCGGACCGCGACGATCTCCACTTCGGGCCGCTGCGACTTCGTCCTCGACGTCCTGGCCGCAGGGCAATGGAACCTTGAGATCTTCGCGGAACCCCGCCCCGGCACCGATCCGACGCTCGACTCGCACACGTACGCCGCGATCATGAGCATGGGCGACCGGGTCGCCCTCCTGAGTCTGGACGACTCTGCCTATGCCTGCACCGGTTCCATCGTCACCGAACGGTCGGCGAGGATCAGCATCACCGGCGCAGCCACGGTCAGCGGGAACGCGGCGTTCCTGCCGCTGAACTGCCAGCCGGACAACAACTCAGACAGCGACACCCCCGCGTCGCACAGCGTGGTCGGGATCTACCGGACGGCGGAAGCCAGTTACCTGCTCATGGCTGGACTCCCGGCCGCCAAGGGCACGCACCATCTCGATCCCGACGCCGACCAGGTGATCATGCTGGCGGCCCTAGGCCCGGGCGATCTGGCCCAGTTCAGCAAGCTCCTCGCGGTGTTCTACGATCCGCTTGGCGCGGTCAACCGCGGCGAGGACCCTTCGGAGTTGATGTCCCAACTCCACGGGTGGACGAGCCAGGTCGACGACCAGGCCGACAGCACCGCGGAAGTAACAGTCACCTCAACCTTGCCCTACGTCGGAACGCTGAGCGCGAAGAAACTCGCCGACCCGGACGCACCGTCGTCGACAATCGCTGTCACCCTCGGCTTCACGTGCGACACCTGAACTGTCCCGGACGATGCCCCGGCCGGTGCCGCGTCATGACGGATCGATCAGGTGCCGAAACGCGTCCAGGTTGTGGACCGACTCGCAGCCGGAGGTCCGCACGCGCCTGACCGAAGACGTTCCGCGACTGGACCGGTCACGGTTCCAGGACGAAGACATTGTCACACTCGACACGCCGACGAGAACCGGACTCCTGAGGACCATCACCTACCGACTTCAAATCACGCAAAAATCGCGACACATTCCTACTGCGGCTGCCAATCGCGTCCATCGGACAGCGTTATCAGCTACGCCGCCAGCAGAACGTCCGATGACGATCTGGCCCTCCGACGGGTACGGCAGCCAAGGTCGCGCGATCGCCGCAAGTGGATCGTCCACCGGGCGCGCCGGGCTGGTTGTGATAGGACCAAGCAGGTGTCAGCGTCTCACCAGACGGTTGCCTCTGCCTTGGTGCTGAGCAACGACGCCGGGCACATCCCGATGGTGCAAACCCTGAACCGGATCGGCGATGGCCTGATCTTGCCCTGGCGGCATGGTAGAGCGCGGCGAATCGCCAACGGAGGATGCCTCGCGCGAGGCTGCGGAAGGCGAGTTGGTCGGCTTCTTCCATAGTGCGTGCCCAGGGGACATCAAACTGACGCGCCGGGAGCGGAAAACTGTGTTGAGTGTTCGAACTCGAAAGCGCCGTGGAAGGATACGTTAATGGCTCGCGACAACCTGCCGATCGATGATCCGGAGTTCACGGGGAGGGTCGGTAGAACCTACCTGGAGTCGGCGCCGGCTTGGCCGGAGCTGCCGGCGGCCCCGCCGGGTGCGCCGAATGTGGTGTTGATCATGCTGGATGACGTCGGTTTCGGGCAGGCGGGGACGTTCGGCGGGCCGGTACCGACACCGGCGCTTGATCGCCTGGCTGCCGATGGCATTAAGTACAATCGCTTTCACACCACCGCGATCTGTGGTCCTACCCGCGCCGCGTTGTTGACCGGACGCAATCATCACAATGCCGGATCGGGTTTCCTGGTCGAGTGGGCGACCGGTTTCCCCAGCTACACATCGATGATCCCGCAGTCGACAGCGACGATCGGTCGGATCCTGAAGTCGAACGGTTACAACACTGCCTGGTTCGGCAAGAATCACAATACCCCCGAATGGGAGACCAGTGTGGCGGGTCCGTTTGAACGTTGGCCAACCGGGCTCGGATTCGATTACTTCTACGGATTAATGAACGGCCAGACGAATCAGTACTATCCAGTGCTGTTCGAGAACACCAGGCCCGTGGAGCCGAACAAGTCGCCCGAAGCGGGCTATCACTTCATGACAGACATGACCGATCGCGCGATCGACTGGATTCGATACTCGCAAACCGTGGACCCGAGCAAGCCGGTGCTGTTGTATTTCGCGCCGGCGGCCATGCACGCACCGCATCACGTCGCGGCACAGTGGCGTGATCGCTTTGCGGGACAGTTTGATTCCGGGTGGGACGTCGGGCGGGAGGAGACGTACCGCAATGCCATGTGGATGAGGGATTTTGTGGGGCGGGGACCGGCTGAGATCGCGGTTACGGTGTGTGAGGGTCAGTGTCATCCCTGGTCCGCGTGAGACCGCGACACGCACTGAGCGTTTGGCGCTGGTTGCGGGCCTTTGGGAGGGACTCCCGGTAGAGAAAGAGGTGCTTACGCCCTTTTCTACCCGGGAGCACCTCGTGTCTTGATACCCTTCCTCGTCGCCGCTGGCCAGTTCTACCGTCCCGGGGTGGCCCGCCGACCTGCCGGCGGCGGGAATGGTGGCGGTTCGGGTGGCCGACCTGCGATCTCCCGTGCGGCGACTGGGAGAGCGCACCGCGTTGGTAGTGGCGGGTGGGCCGACGATCACCAGCGGGGATTTGGTGGTGTTCTTGAAGCCGGTGGCGGTGGCGCGGGCGGTGGTGCGTCGGGACGGGCGGGGGCAGGCCAGCGGTCATCCGGCCGATCACGCCCGGCTGGGCATCATCGAGCAGCAGCTGGATGAGATGGCCGGGCTGCCAGGGACTATCGATCAGGTCGCGGCGGGGGTGCGGCCGCAAGGCAAGGCAGGATCAATGGGAGTGCGCGGCGGGTCATGACGGCCGCGTTGACGCTGCGGGCGGTGCTGTTGATGACCCTGATGCCGCAGGCCGATTACGGTCGGGCACACCGATGCCCGTCGCGGTCTTGCCGCCCAACTCCACCGTGGACTGGAACCTCATCGATTCACGGTAGCGGTCGGGGAGTCCTTGCCGAGGCCACACTGACGGATCGGTCTGTGAATGCGCTGGTGACTCCGCCGATGTTGCCCTGCCCTATCCATAAGTTTTCCGACCGGTCACCGATCGGCTTACGGAACGGTGCCGAGCACCTCTGCTGCAAGCCAACTGGTGCGGCCTCCGTCACGCGCTCCGGATGGTAAGTACTTGACAATGTGGAAACTACTTCTCTAGAGTCGGGCATCCGAACACCACCAGGAGGCGCGATGAACTACCTCAGCCCCGAGCAGGCCCGCCAAAAGCTGGACGAAGCCGCCCAGCGCGC
>CAJDUM010000112.1_pt1 | contig 8145 bp, 8 predicted proteins | sample 7390781 | NCBI WGS metagenome assembly CAJDUM01 (sample SAMEA7055661, study PRJEB34461) | soil metagenome | biome: terrestrial ecosystem; feature: Peninsula; material: soil | place: Antarctica | collected 2016 | reverse complement strand
TAGTGGGGCCGGTGGGACTCGAACCCACACTGGCACGGACCTAAACCGTGTGCCTCTGCCAATTGGGCTACGGCCCCAGCGTCGCCGGTTCCGCGCTATCGTGCGATGCGCGGCGAGCAGCGATGCCGCAGCAGCATATCGGCAGGCCCGCCGCGGGGTGCCCACGGGAGACGGGACCCGTCATCCGGCGCGTGAAATATCAGCCCGCGCCGACTCAGCCCGTGTCCACCCCGAGCTCGGCCAGTACCCGGCCGACGTGGCCGGTCGCCTTGACATTGCGCCAGGCCTGCTCGATCCGGCCGTCAGCACCGATCACGAAGGTGGACCGGATCACGCCGACGACCGTCTTCCCGTAGTTCTGCTTCTCGCCCCAGGCGCCGTAGGCCTGCATCACCGAGTGGTCGGCGTCGGACAGCAGCGTGATGGACAGGCGGCTGCTGTCGGCGAACTCAGCGAGCTTGGCCGGCGGGTCGGGGGAGATCCCGACAACTGCGAAGCCGGCAGTGTCCAGGCTGCCGCGGGCGGCGGTGAAGTCGCAGGCCTCGGTCGTGCAACCGGGCGTCATAGCCGCAGGGTAGAAGTAGACGATCACCCGGCGGCCGGAGAAGTCGGACAGCGAGACCGGTTTCCCGGCGGCATCGGGGAGGGTGAAGGCGGGCGCGGTGTCCCCGGAGTCGGGACGAGTGTCTGTCATGGCGCTAGGGTAGATCGACCGCAGCCGGTGCGTCCGCACGGGCACACAACTTACGGGAGGTCGCGTGGTCCGCGACGCGGAGACCATTCAGGCCGAGATCGAGCGTGCCCGCGATGCGTTGGCCGTCGCCGTCGACGAGCTGACCACCCGCGCCAACCCCAAGCGGGTCGTCGAACAGGGAAAACAGTCCGTCAGGGACATCCTCGCCCGGCCCGCGGTGAAATTCTCGTTGATTGGCGCGGGTGCGCTGGTCGGGCTGCTGTTGCTGCGCAAACTGCTGCGCTGAGCAGTCGCATCCGCTGCCAGGACCGGATCGGGGCGTGCCGGCCGGTACGCAATCGTTCACGACGGTGTTGATGGATCGTCGCCGACCTCGGTCGCAGGTACTCTGACGGATGAGCGTGGGTGCTGTGCGCACCGGCGGATACGCCCATCCGGGCGGCAACCATGGCACTAGGGCGGTAGGAACTGATGCGTTCTGCGCGACGATTCGTGCCGGCAGCCGTGTTGTTGTGTCTGGCGATTCTGGTGGCCGGCTGCACCGCAAGCGCATCGTCAGCTCGGGAACAGGGCGCGACGAGCGGCGGCGGGACCGCTGCGGTTTCGTCGTCGGCTGCCGGCGCTGTGACGACACCATCCCGGGCCGGGTCGACCACGCACGCGAGGACTGACGGCTCCGCCGACGCTGCTACCTCAGGCTCACCAAACACCCCGACACCAAGTTCCACGCCTGCGCCCAGCAGCACGGTTCCACCCAGCAGCACGGTTCCACCCAGCAGCACCGTGCTACCGCCGGTCGCTGCGGTGTCCGCGTCGCCGGCATTCGGCAGTGCGGACCTGACGCCCATCCAGCCCATCACGATCGCCGTCGCCCGAGGGACTATCGAGTCGCTGACGCTGACGAACCCCGAAGGCAAGACAGTCGACGGAAAAGTGTCAGCAGACGGCGCCAGCTGGACTCTCGGTGAAGTCCTCGGCTATGGCAAGACCTACACGGCCGCCGGCACCGCCCTGGGCACCGATGGCAAGACGGTGCCAATCACCGGCACGTTCGCCACGGTGACCCCGCAGGCCCAGGTACGGACCACCATCTCGCCGGCCGATGGCGCCGTTGTCGGCGTCGCGGCGCCGATCATCGTGCAGTTCGGCGTCGAGCCGCAGGACCGGGCGCTGATCGAAAAGCACGTGCACATCACCACCACCCCTAAGGTCGAGGGCGCCTGGGGCTGGATCGACCATGACGGCGGAATCTGGGGGCTGGACTTCCGGACCAAGAACTTCTGGCCGGAAGGTACAAAGGTGCACGTCGACGTCGACGTTTACGGGCTCAAGTTCGCCGACGGCGCCTACGGCAAGACCGACCTGACGGCCGACTTCACCATCGGCCGCAACCAGGTGGTCTACGCCGACGTGAACTCCCACGAATTGGTGGTCAAGCGGGACGGTGCCGTCGTGCACACCTACCCGGTGTCCTACGGTCGGGCCACATCCGAAGACACCACCACCCGCTCGGGGATCCACGTGGTGAACGAGCTCTTCGAGTCCAAGCGGATGGTCAACCCCAAGTACCACTATGACGTTGTCGAGCGCTGGGCCGTACGGATCAGCAACAACGGCGAGTTCATCCATGCCAACCCGGGGACGGTGAGCGTGCAGGGCAACACGAACGTTTCCCACGGGTGCGTCAACATGTCACTGGCCGATGCCGAGGAGTACTTCAAGTCGGCGATCTATGGCGATCCGGTCGTTGTCACCGGCACCAACGTGCAACTCGGGCCGTCCGACGGCGACATCTTCGACTGGGCGATCGATTGGGGTCAGTGGCTGAGCCTGTCGGCGCTCAGCTGAGCCGACCTCGTCTTGCTAGGTCCTGCCGGGTATGACTCGGTGGATTACGCCTTGGTCGGGTTACGCCTTGGTGGGTTACGCCCTGGTGGGTTACGCCTTGGCCGGAGCCGCCGCAGGCCGTGTTTCAGTGGCCAGAGGTGCCGTGCGTTCGAACCGCCCGGCCAGAGTTGGCACCTGGCCTGTGTTCCACGGCGTCACCGGAAACAGCCCGGCATTCCAGGGGGCTGACATCGCTCGGCGCCTCAGGTGCTTGTGCCCTGCCGGGAATCCGAGGAAACCTGCCGCTAGCAGCACGACGGACAGCAGCTGCCAGCGGTCCTCCTGCCCCGGTGGCCGATATCCCTGCCGCCAGGAGTTCACCCCGACGACCTCGACGAACGACTCCGCGAACAGGTGGCAGGTGGCGTAGCGCAGCCCGGACAGCCGCTGCTGGTCGCAGCGGGCGTGCAGATCGTGGCCGAACATGTCGTCGGCGGCCCGTCTGGCCTGCGGCGGCAGCGGGTGCCCCACGATGCCTGCATAGCGGAGCACGTCATACGACAGGTCGTGTTCCTTGCAGACGATGTCGAAGTTGTAGTCGGTCGCGCCCAGTGGCGACGAGCAGTCGCCCGCCGGCTTGATCAAGATCGGTGTGCCGTGCGGGCCGAGCGCCGTTGTGGGCAGGTAACCCATCACCGACTTGTAGTCGGCAGGGAAAGAGGCAGCCGGGTCTGCCGGGTCGAACCGTGCAGTGGTGACGGCGGCCATCGCGTGGGCGGCGGCGGCGTCGCCGGGCCGATCTGCGTGTGCCGAATCAACGCCAAGCAGCAGGAACGATGCGATCAGGGCCAGGGCGACGGCACCGATCCAACGCAGCATGGTCTCCAGGGTGCCAGACTCGTGACCGTACCGTGATCGTTTCCGGAGTAGCTGCAACTATGGATGGGCGATCCGTGGGCATCTGTCTGATGCGGAACGCGGCCCCAACCGTCAAACGCGGTAGAAATCGTCACCGCTTTGAGCGAATAGGCCCGCGTTCTGACAGAGCGCGCGGCGGCGGGCCGAGATCGCCGATGCGAACGGACATCTGGCCGAGCACGCCCTGCTGATCGTCCGCGCGTCGGGCACCCGCTCACGCCGCGCGGCTCAGTTCCTGACCGGTCAGGGATTCACCAGGTTGACCGACCTGATTGGCGGCACCTCGGCGTGGCGGGACGCCGGGCTGCCGGTCGACATGGGTTGAACACTTCGGGATCTGGGACGCCGGTCGCCGGAGATGAGTTTCAGCAGCACCGCAGCGGGGCCTGACGGTGGCCGGTCAGGCCGCCACACTGCGCGGAACCGGCGGCACCACGGTTCGGCGAGGTCGAGCGGTACCGCGACCAGCCGGTGACCGGCCAGCTCCGCCTGCACGGCGAGCGCGCTGACGATCGCCGGCGCCTCGCCCGTGGCGACCGCTGTCTTGATGGCCGTCGTCGACCCTAATTCGGCGGCCGGTGGTGCCGGGTCACCGAACTTGCACAGGTACTCCCATGCGGCGTCGCGGGTGCCCGAACCCTGCTCCCGCAACAGCAACGGCGTGGCAACCAAGGTCGCCACCGGCAGCGGCCCGCGCCGTCGTGCCCACGGATGGTCCGGAGCAACGATCACCAGCAACTCGTCGCCTCCGATCACCCGGCAGGTCAGACCGGGCGGCGCGGCGGGGCCCTCGACGAACCCGAGATCGGCCTCCCGGTCGGACACCATCTGCGCAACCTGTGTCGAGTTGCCCATCCGGAGCGCCACTGCCGCGTCACCGACGTGCAGGTGCAGACTCACCAGCCAGGCGGGCACCAGGTGGTCGGCGATCGTCATGGACGCAGCGATTCTGAGCTTGCCCGACCGGTCCGCCTGCAGCGCTGCGACACCGCTGACCAACTCTCTGGCGGCGTCCAGCACCGGCTTGGCCCAGTCGACGACGGCAGCGCCCGCAGGGGTCAGCCGGGATCCGGTAGGGCTACGTTCCAGCAGGGTCAGCTTCAACCGGCGCTCCAACCCGGACAGCCGCATGCTGGCGGCGGGTTGGCTGATGCCGGCGCGCTGTGCCGCGCGCCCCAGGCTGCCAGTCTCGCCCACTGTGACCAACAGGTCGAGCACCGCGAGTTCCGGGGTCCCCGGCGGCAGGCTCATCAGCAGATCTTATGACGTCATGCGAACTCGGGGGATACCGGCATCCGCCGCGACGCGCGAGGATCGACAGGTCCGTCCGTCAGCCGATCGAAGGATCCAGATGACAACAGCCCCGTCCGCGAGGGTGGCTCCCACGCACCCGGCGACGTCGCGTCCGCTGACCCGGGCGGCGCTTCCCGGTCTGCTGGTCACGCTGGCGGTTGCGGTGCCGGCCACCTTCGCCGGCATGGCTCTGCCCATCGTCGGCGGGCCGGTGTTCGGGATCCTGTTCGGCATCGTGCTCGGTGTGCTGCTGCGGCGTGTGCTGACTGCGCGCCACGCGGAGGCTCTGCGGCCCGGGTACGCGGTGGCCGGAAAGCAGATTCTGCAGCTGTCGATAGTGGTGCTGGGCACCGGGCTGTCGCTGGCGCAGGTGGTGCACACCGGCGGCCACTCGCTGCCAGTGATGATCGGCACGCTGGCGGTCGCACTGGGCGGGGCGTGGCTGCTGGGGCGGATGCTGGGCATCGGCGGTGACACCCGGCTGCTGATCGGCACCGGGACCGGCATTTGCGGCGCGTCGGCCATTGCCGCGGTCAGCGCCGTGACCGGTGCGGCCAAGGCCGAGGTCGCCTATGCGATCGGCACCATCTTCACCTTCAATATCGTTGCGGTGCTCAGCTTTCCGGCGATCGGTCACCTGCTGGGGCTGTCCCAGGAGTCGTTCGGACTGTGGAGCGGCACCGCGATCAATGACACCTCATCGGTGGTCGCGGCCGCCTACAGCTACGGCAACACCGCCGGTGCCACCGCAGTGGTCGTCAAGCTGACCCGGGCGCTGATGATCGTGCCGATCTGCCTGGCGGTGCAGTGGTGGTACGCGCGAAAGCGTCGCAAGGCCGGCGCCGAGCTTGCGCACCGGCCGTGGTGGAAGTTGGTGCCCCTGTTCATCGTCGGCTTCCTCGCGGCATCCGCATTGGACTCCGTCGGCGTGATCCCCGATTCCTGGCATCCGGGGCTGTCCTTCGCCGGGACGTTCCTGATCACCGTGGCGTTGGTCGGCATCGGGCTGAGCCTGCAGCTGGCCGATATGCGAAAGGCCGGCCATCGGCCCCTCCTGCTCGGTGGGTTGTTGTGGATCGCCGTCTCGCTGACCAGCCTTGGTCTGCAGGCCGCTACCGGGCAGTTGTGACCGGCCTACGTCGCTGAAAGGTCCGGACGACTGTCAGCGGCCGGTCCAGGACGGCTTGCGCTTGGCCGAGAATGCCTGGAAGAACTCGGCGTGGTCCTTGGTAGTCATCAGCAACGCCTGCATCACCGCCTCGGACTCGATCGCAGCGCCCAGGCTCATGTCCAGTTCCCGGGTGATCAGCGATTTGGTGGCTCCGTAGGCCATCCTCGGGCTGTCCGCCAGCCGCCTGGCCAGATCGGACGTCGCCTGGTCCAGGTCAGCGTCCTCGACCAGCCGGTACACCAGGTTGAGCCGATCGGCCTCCGCTGCGGTGATCTTGTCACCGAGCATCAGCAACTCGGTCGCCTTGGAGATTCCGACCATTCTGGGTAGCAGGTAGGCGATTCCCATGTCCGCGCCGGCGAGTCCCACCCGGGTGAACAGCAGGGCGATGTTCGACGTGCGGGTCATCACCCGGAAGTCGGCGGCCAACGCGATCACCGATCCGGCACCGGCCGCCGTCCCCGTGATCGACGCCACTATCGGGATCGGGATCTCGCGCATGAGCTGGACCACCGCGCCGGTCATCCTGGTGAACTCCAACAGGCCCTTGGTGTCCATCTTCAGCAGCTCGCCGATGATCTCGTACACGTCGCCACCGGAACAGAACGCAGGGCCCTGGCCGCGGATCACCAACACGTCCACATCGCCACGCTGGGGGAGCTCAGCCAGGAGGTCCCGCAGGTCGGCGTACACCTCGAAGGTGAGGGCGTTGAGCTTCTCCGGTCGGGTGAAGGTCACCGTGGCGACGCGGTCGTCGACCGCGAAGTCGAAATGGTTCCAGGACTCCGTGATCGGCGCGCTGGCGCGGAATGCCATGGCGGGTCCTCTCAGCAGTGATCGATCAGGCCGTGACAGTGACGCTACCGCGAGCCGAGGGGTGCGGGCCGAGGGAGATCTGGTCGCTCGGCGAGCTCGTGGCTGATGTGGACAACTCTTGCCCGGAGTGACGGGAATCTGCAAGGGTGTCCGTATCCGGAGGGGAGGCGCGGTCGGTGGGCAGTTCTGTTGGTTCTGTTGGTTCTGGCGGTGACGGTTCGTCGGCGGCTCATCGCCGACCGCGGTCGCAGCGTGAGTGGTTACTCGGACTGAGGCTGCGCAGCGCTGTGATGGTCGCGGTCGTGATAGTGGCGGCGGGGTGTACCACGAGCCGGTCCGAGCCGACCATCATCGGTCCGCTGTCGTCGGGGTCGGCGTCGTCTGCCGGAGCTTCGTCCTTGCCGGTCGTGGACTCGTCGGGGGTTGCTTCCTCGGGCGACTCGTCTGTGACGGGGTCGTCGAGTGCGCCGACATCGGTGCCGGTCTCGTCGTCGGCCGCGGGGTCGTCGGCAGTGGTGCCGAGTTCGCCGGTTCCCGGGACTGTGCTGCCGTCGTCGGATCCCTCGTCAGTGACGTCGTCCCCGGAGGCGACTTCATCGAGTGCCGGCCCGTTGATCTCGCCCAGCATCTCCGCCCGGGAGGCTGCTGACCGCAATGCGATTGAACTGGCCTGGGTGAGGTACTGGGCCGTCTACGGGCAGATAATGAAGACGCCGAAGGATGAGCGACCGGCGTTGATCGAGACCGTCGCCGTGGATCCGATCCGGCAGCGGCTTATCGACGGTGCAGCCAAGGCAGAGGCCGCGCACCTGGATGTCTATGGCCAGGTTGTGAATCACCCTTACTGGGGCCCACCGGTCGCTGATAGGAATAGTGCGGCAATGGGTGACTGCATGGACAAGAGCAAATTCGGCACTGTTGACGTTCTCACCGGGAAGATCACGCTCGGAGTAGCACGTGAGAATACTCGCGTGTCGTTAGCGAGGAGTAGCGACGGCGTTTGGCGGGTGGCCGATATCGAGTACTTGGCTGATAAGCCATGTTGATCGTGACAACGTGGTTCGCGATCGCTTTCATGTCGATCGCCTCGATACTGCCCATAGACGGTGGTGGCGCCGACGACGGACATGTAGGTATTGACCTCTTGACCGATGGCGTCAGGGTGGCTGTTGAGTTGCCAGGTAGCACTGAACCCAACTTTGGCTCGATACCCAACGGCGGCCATGGTTCTGGAAATTCGTCATCTGTCGGGGTGGATGCGTGTTGGTATACGTCGGTGTCGGGTTTGGTGGCGGGTGATCCGTTGTTGGCGGGTCGTGATCCGGCTTCGGGTTCGTTGGTGAGGGTGGATTGTCCGGCGGCGTTGGATAGGTCGTCTGGGTCATATGCGGTGTGGATGTCGCAGGAGTATCTGTGGGTGCCGACT
>CAJDUM010000111.1_pt1 | contig 8194 bp, 7 predicted proteins | sample 7390781 | NCBI WGS metagenome assembly CAJDUM01 (sample SAMEA7055661, study PRJEB34461) | soil metagenome | biome: terrestrial ecosystem; feature: Peninsula; material: soil | place: Antarctica | collected 2016 | reverse complement strand
CTGGAACGCTGCGATCGAGGCAGGCGGCATGACTCTCGGCGACAACGTCAAGATCGAGATCGACATCGAAGTGGTGCTGCAAAAGTAGCACCGCCCGCGAGCGATACCTTTTCGGACGAGACCGTAGCGGGCGGCCCACCGGAATGATGCGTTACCGGGCCCAACCCGGCGCGCATACATGTAGCGTAGCCGTTCGCGCACGAACTCATCGGCGGAGCCGTAGAACAGGGTGGGCTCTTTCTCCGCCACGGTGTTGTCGTCGTCGCGGAAGGCGTCAATGTTGGTCATAGCTGATCACCCTTCCGGGTCGCTGCGGCGATCCACGTGTCCGCACCCGAGGCAACGGGCGGCGGGTTGAGGGCCGCCGCAGTCGTGGCAGGGAGTCCAACGGCGCCGGGCAGTCAGACGGCCAGGTCCGCGTGCGTGTCGGTTGCGGGCCCGAGGGCGGCACCGAGCGCGACCAGTAGTCCGGCCAGGCCGAGCAGTACCGCCACTGCGGGCTGCGCGCCGAGGGCGTGCTGCAGCGGCGGTAGGTAGTACGGGTAGAGCGCGGGCAGCACGATCGAAAGGCTGTAGGCCACGCCGTATCCGGTGGAGCGTACCGCGGTGGGGAAGAGCTCGGTGAGGTAGGCGGCGACGGGTCCATACACCGACACGGTCACCACCTGCAACACCACGACCCACGCCACGGTAGCGCCGAGCGGCTGGTGCTGGAACACCAACAGGTAGACGACCGGTGCAACTACCGTACTGAGCGCACCGAATGTGATGAAGAACCTGCGACGGCCGGTGACCGTGGACAGGTGGCCGCATGCCACCATGGCAACGGCGGACACCGCCGTGGCGCAGAACATGGTGAACGAGATGGCTTGCCCGTCCAGGTGCCCGATACTGCCCAACTGGCCGGTGAGCACGGCGATCGCCATGTTCGTGAACAGCCACAGTCCGCTCATCAGCACGAACACCTGAGCGAGGCGACGCCCGTGCGCCTTAACGAAGATCTGGCCCAGTGGGCTTCGCGCCGCTGCCGTCTTCGCGGCGACCGGCACATCCGAGACGTAGCGGTGGTAGAAGGCGAGCATGGCCACGGCCATCGCCGCGCCGAGGATGAAGGGGATGCGCCAGCCCCACGAGTCGTAGCCGGCGGGGCCGATCCAGGCCAGGAGCATGAAGGTCAGCGCGGCGATCGTGGCGTTGGCCCAGGGGGACATCCACATGATCAGGCCGCTGACCAGGCCGCGCCGACGCGGGGCGCTCCATTCCATGGCCAACGGCACAGCGGAGGTGTACCCGCCGCCGAGGAAGATGCCGCCCAGAAACCGCAGCACTAGGATCCACGCCAGTGCAGCGTTCTCGGAGAATTGCGGTGGCACCAACGCGATCAGCAGCGTGGTCACGGCGACGCCGGCGATCGTGAGCTTGGCCGTCGTGCTGCGACCGATGCGGTCGGCCACCGGACCAAAGATGGCAGCACCGATCGGGCGCGCGATCAGGGTGGCGATGAAGATCAGGGCCGCGTTGCGTGCAAGGTTGCCGGAGCCGAAGAGATGCGCGGCAGCGGGGGCCAGCGCGATGACGGGCAGGAAGATGTCGAATTGGTCGACGAAGTTGCCGAGAATGCCGCCGCGGATGGCCCGCTTGGCGTCGGCGAGCCTCGACGTTACGGCGGGCAGCGGCACCGGGTCGGCGGTAACGGGCGGGTTGGCAGTGGGGCTCGTTTCGGAGGGTTTCGGTTCGGCTGCGGTTCGATCGTCATGCATGTGGGTTCTTCTTCCTACGCCGGCATTACCCGGACAGGTTCGACGGTCGGCGGCCCCAGCCACCCTCTCAGCTCACTCGGGTGAGCTCCCGTGGTATCGATTCTCGTCCCAGCCTAGCCAACAGCCCGGATCCGGTTAGAGTGTCTAATGACGCGGGGTGCCGGTTCTCTTGTGAAACGGCTGAGAACACACCCGTCGAACCTGATCTAGCTCGCACTAGCGAAGGGACGTCACGATCGTGGCTCCAGATTTTCCCGTACCCACCGCACAGGCGGTGGCCGACAGCCTTCAGCTGCTGCGCCAGAGGCAACCGTTGGTGCAGTGCCTGACGAACATCGTCGTGGCGCAATGGACCGCGAACGTGCTGCTGGCCGCCGGTGCCGCACCGGCCATGGTCGACAACCCGCACGAAGCAGGTGCCTTCGCCGGCATCGCGGGTGGCGTGCTGGTTAATCTCGGTACCCCCTACGACGACACGACTGCTGGGATGGCTGCGGCGGTTGTATCCGCCGGTGCAGCCGGAACCCCGTGGGTGCTCGACCCGGTCGCCGCGGGTGCTGCCGCCTGGCGTACGGCAGTGGCGTTCTCACTGCTTGAGTCCGCTACGCCGAGAATCATCCGGGGCAACGCCTCGGAGATCTTGGCGCTGGCCGGCGGGACCGGTGGTAAAGGCGTCGAATCCGTCGACACCCCTGAGGCGGCCCTTCAGGTCGCCCAGACGCTCGCCCTGCGGTATGGCACCACGGTGGCGGTCAGCGGTGCCGTGGACCACGTGACGGATGGCCATCGGGTGGTGCGTATCGCCAACGGTCACCTCCTGATGACTCGCGTCACCGGCGTCGGTTGCGCGCTCGGCGCGCTGATGGCGGCCTTCGCCGCCGTGCTCGACGACGGACTTCTGGCCGCGACGGCCGCGACGGCCGTACTCACCGTCGCCGCCGATGCGGCGGCCGCCGTGGCACAGTCACCCGGCAGTTTCGCCGTCGCACTTCTGGACCAGTTGGATGCCCTCTCCCCGCAGTCGCTCGCCGCGAACGTGCGGCTGGGCTGAACGAGAGCCTCTCATGAGCAAGTTCCTTCTGAACCTGTCCGTCTACTTGGTGACAGACACGACCCTGTGCGGCGACTACGGTGTGGCGGCCACCGTCGAGGCGGCCGTCCGCGGTGGGGTGACCGCGGTGCAATTGCGCGATCCGCAAGCCAGCGACGATGAGATTGTCGCTCTGGGCCACACCGTTGCCGCCGTTCTGCGCGGCACCGGCGTGCCCCTCCTTGTGAACGACCGCGTGCATTTGGTCGACGCTATCGGTGCGCAGGGCGCACACATCGGCCAATCCGATCTTGGCGTCGCCGAGGCACGCGCGATCCTAGGCAGTGACGCGTACCTCGGGCTGTCCGCCCAGACCGTGGAACACGTCACGGCAGCGCGGCGCCACACACTCGACGATCTCGACTACCTGGGGGTGGGCCCAATCTGGGCGCAGACCACCAAACCGGATGCCGCCACCGCCGGCGGTCTGAAACGGTTGCGGGAGGTACAGGCGGTGAGCCCGTGGCCGTGCGTGGCGATCGGCGGCATCGACGCGGGGCGGGCGCGTCTCGTGCGCGCAGCCGGCGCGTCCGGGGTGGCCGTGGTCAGCGCCATCTGCGGCCGGCCGGACCCGGAAGCCGCCGCCCGAGACATCCGCACCGCATGGGAGAACGGGCGGCTGCACCCGTGAGCGCGATCGTTGCCTTGAGCATCGCCGGCAGCGACCCATCCGGCGGTGCGGGAATCCAGGCCGACCTGAAGACGTTCAGCGCCCTTGGCGCCTACGGCACCGCCGTGATCACCGCGCTGACCGCGCAGAACACCACCGGCGTCACCGGGGTTCACGTGGTGCCCGCCCAGTTCGTCACCGAGCAGCTGGAGACGCTCGTCGCCGATGTGAGCGTGCATTCGATCAAAATTGGCATGCTCGCAAACGCGGAGATCATCGCCGCCGTCGCCGGATTTCTTGCCCGCCAGCGGTGCGGCTTCGTGGTGTTGGACCCGGTAATGGTTGCCACCAGCGGTGCCCGCCTGCTCGCCGACGAGGCGGTAGACGCCATGCGCGCATTGCTGCCCGCGGCATCCGTGATCACGCCCAACCTGGTCGAGGCCGCCGTTCTCCTGGGCAGGCCTGTGGCCGCAAATGTGGCGCAAATGCGGGAGCAGGCGCATGCCCTGCTCACGCTGGGCCCGCAGCGTGTGCTGCTGAAGGGGGGCCACTTGCACGGCGAGGAGGCGGACGACAAACGACCCCGGGGACGCGCCGAGATGGTGGATATCTTCCTCGGGCCCGAGGGTGAACACGAGTTGCGCGGCCCGCGCATCAATACCTCGAACACGCACGGCACTGGCTGCAGTCTCTCCTCTGCGCTGGCGGCGTTGCGTCCGCAACGACAGGACTGGGTGGCCACGGCACGCGATGCCAAAGCCTGGCTCACCGGGGCGCTTGCCGCCGCGGACACGCTCGGCATCGGTCACGGCCACGGGCCCGTGCACCACTTCCATCAGATCTGGGCACAGCAATGACCTTCACCGACGACCTGTGGGAGTCCACGGTCGGTGTTCGCGAGGCGATCGACCGGCTGCCATTTTTGGGCGGCCTGCAGGATGGCAGCCTGCCACGGCACCTCTTCAGCTACTACATGGCTCAGGACGCGCACTACCTGGCCTCCTACTGGCGGGTGCTCGCCAGTGCGGCGGGCCAGGCCGAACTACCGGACGAGCTCTTGTTCTGGGCCGGAAGCGCGGCCACGGCCGTCAACGTGGAGCGGCAGTTGCATGCCGCACATGTGGCCGACTTCGCGGCACTACCGGCATCACCCACGTGCACGGCGTACACGTCGTTCCTGTTCTCCCTGGTCGCTTCCGGCTGTTATCCGGCGCTGGTCGCAGGCCTGCTGCCCTGCTTCTGGATCTACGAGGACGTGGGGCGAAGGCTGAAGGAGCGCATCGGCGATCTCACTGGGCATCCGTTTGCGGACTGGATCGCAACCTACGGTGACCCCGAATTCGCGGCGGCCACCCTGCGGGCGCGACGCATCGTCGACCGTGCGGCGGCGGATGCCGGCACGACAGACCGGGCACGGATGCGCCGGGCATTCGGCACCGCCGCCCGCTATGAGTGGATGTTCTGGGACGCCGCCTGGCGGCTGGAGGACTGGCCCATCTAACGGCCGAAGAGACCCCAACGGCGGCCGCGCTCAGCTCAGCATCGCAACCGTGGCGGGAATTGCCGCGACAAGTGCGGACAGCAGCATCAGCGCGGTGTCGGCGCGCAGCCACGGCGCTGGCCGGGCCCAGGTTCGCCGCACACCACGCGCTGCCGGCAACGAGAATCCGCGCGCCTCCATCGCCACCGCCATGCGGCCGGCGCGGCGCAATGTCTGCACGAGCAGCGCGAAGGTCAGCGCCCCCAGCTGCCGCGCCCTGGCTGCGGGTCCTCGCCCCGCATCGAGCCCCCGCACCCGCCGGATGCTTCGCAACTCACTCCACTGTTGGCTGAGGGTTTGGAAGCGTTGCAGGGCGGCGACCGCCGCGACGACGGGCCTACCGGGTAGCCGCAGCCGTTGTGCCAGATGATCCCCCAGCGCGAACGGGTCGATGAACCGTGCGAGGAGCACCCCCGGCAGCACGAAGAATGCGATGCGGGTACCGGCGGTGGCGCCCGCGAGCGGGCTCTGATCGGGGCTGAGCAGCCACGTGGAGAAGGCCACGGATGCCACGGCGAGCAGTCCGGGAAGCAGCCGCCGCACCGCATGCCCTCGCCACCCGACAACCAGCGGGGCAAGGACCAGTTCGGCGGCGATACCCGCGAGGCCTTCGGAAAGTTTCGTGATGAACAGAGCACCGATCACAAGCAACACGGCGCAGCCGAGCAGCGCCAGAGGGCCGCAACCATCCGCCAGCGGCCGGAATCGGGCCTTCCGCGCAGGTGAGGGACCCACTAAGGCCAGCCGCTGAAGGGCCGGCAGTGCCCGCTGCGGGGCCGGCGCCTGATACGACACAGCGTTCTGGTCCACTACTCGGCCGTCGTCAAGCCGGATGCAACGATCGGCCAAATTGATCAACAACCGGTCGTGGGTGGCCACCAGCACGGCCGCTCCCGCATCCCTGGCTGCGGTGATGATGCCAGCTACCGCGGCCCAGGTCTGCCTGTCCTGTCCCACCGTAGGCTCGTCAAGCACGAGCAACGACGGCCCGTGTGCCACCGCCCCGGCCAGCGCAAGCCGACGCAGCTGCCCCCCGGAGAGATGATGCGGATCCATTCCGGTACATCCGGAGAGACCGAGCACCTGCAACAGACCATCCACCCGCGGCATCAGGTCATCACGCTGCAGCATCCGGCACGTGCTCAGGGCATCGTCCCGCACGGTGCGCGCCACGACCGCAAGTTCCGCCTGCTGCGGTACCCAACCGACGAGGGCAGCAAGCTGCGCCGGCGAGAAACGCCACGGCTCGTGCGTCAGCGCGTCATCCTTCTCCGCGACGCCCACATCCGGCCTCAGCGCCATGACCGTGCCAGAGGAAGGAGACTCCAGCCCGGCCATGATTGCCGCCAAAGTGGACTTACCGGCTCCGCTGGCACCGACCAGGGCGACGATCTCACCCGCCCTGACCACGGCATCCACCCCGCTCAGTATCGTCACGGTTCCCCCCGCTGTGCCGGTAAGCCCGGACGGCAGGGCTCGGGTCACTCCCACGCTGCTGGCGCGCACGACCGCTGCGCCGACGGAAACGTCAGCCCTCAACGGTGCACACAAACGCGCCGGCACAGGCAACGGCGACGGTGCGGCAACACCGGGAACCCACACACCCTGCCCCGCCAACACATCGGAGTCGGCGAGCAACGCTGTCGCCACGGTGCCGTCCGCGGTGATCGCGCCATCGGCGCTGAACACCACCACGCGGTCGATCTCCGCCAGCCACGGCTCCAACTCGTGCTCCACGAGCACGACGGTGGCTCCGGAGCGTCCGGCCGCCACCCAGATCGCTTTCCGCACCGCAGTCGCCGCCTCCGGATCGAGCATCGAGCTCGGCTCGTCAAGGAGCACCAGCCCGGGTCGCAGCACCAGCACCCCGGCAAGCGCCAGCCGTTGCGCCTGACCACCGGAGAGCGCGTTCACCGGATGCTCGACACCATACGGGAACTGCACCTCGGCCAAAACCTCCCGCACCTGCGGCCAGATGCGGTCGCGCGGCACGCTCCCGTTCTCCAGCCCGAAAGCCACATCGCGCCCCACCCGGCTCGCCACGCTCGCGTCCGCCGGGTCCTGCACCATCAGGCCCACGGTGGCGGCCGACTCCTGCGGATCGGATCCGTCGACAAGAACACGCCCGGCAAGCTCGCCCGATTCCGTCGCGGTCAACACCCCCGCGATCGCGCGCAGGAGAGTGGACTTGCCGCTACCGCTGGGCCCGGCCACTAACACATGTTGACCAGGTTCGATGCGCAGGCTCAGCGCCTCAAGAACGGGTTCGACGCGGCCGAACGGGCGCCAGGTGAGACTCTGCACCTCAACGAGCGCTCCGCGCGACTCCCCGGCGGCAATCGGCACCTGCTGTTCAGCGCGAGGCGTGCGTTTCACGCACTTCCTGACCGGGAGGGAACGCGTTGAGAGCACCCGCGTGGGCCAGAGCGCGCACGAGCGCCCACCCGCCCACACCCGCAATGGCTGCGCCGGAGATCGCTCCGCAAAGCAAGTAGACGATTCGCCACGTCCACGAGTAGCCGGGCACGTAGGCCCACCACTCGTATCCCACGATCTCCAGCACCGCCGAAGCGATGCCGGCGAGCACGGCCACGACAACGCCAAATCGTCGCCAGAGCAGGAGAGCGAGCACGATCTCAACGCCGATCCCCTGCAACGCCCCGGAGAGCAGCACGGCGACGCCCCACTGGTTGCCGAGCAACAGTTCGACATTCGCCGCGATCAGCTCGGTGAACAGTGCCGCACCGGGCCGGCGCACGACGAGGCCGCCGATCACGGCCGGAATCAGCCAGACACCGAGCGCCAGCTCCCCGGCGGGCGGAAATCCCACCGTCAGCGCGCTCACGCCCGGGTAGAGGAAAGTGTCGAAAGCCCAGAAGACCACGCCGAAGGCGACGGCGAGCATCGCCGCCGTGATGAAATCCACGCCGCGCCACCGAGTGAGTCGCCCGGAGGCGAGAATCGTTCGAGGCCGGTGAGCGTCAAGGGTAACGGTATCGCGTCCGATGTGATTGGTGACCATACTATTTTCTTCTCCCGTGGAATCCGTTGGATACCTCGGGGAGGTGCCGCCTCGACGTGCACGCACGTCGTCTTGAGGCGAACCTGAGATTCCCGACTCCCTTCGCCGGTGCTAACCGGAGCAGGTTCGAGGGTCTGCGGCACACCGCACTCTCAGCGCCGGATGGCGCTCC
>CAJDUM010000186.1_pt1 | contig 8339 bp, 8 predicted proteins | sample 7390781 | NCBI WGS metagenome assembly CAJDUM01 (sample SAMEA7055661, study PRJEB34461) | soil metagenome | biome: terrestrial ecosystem; feature: Peninsula; material: soil | place: Antarctica | collected 2016 | reverse complement strand
TGCGCTTGGATGGGGGGTCCCGGCTCGCGGCCGCGGCGTGGGTCACCCCGCGCCCCTCGGTGGTCATCCGTCGGCACCGGCTGCGCCAGGTGAGCCTGGATGACATGGTCGGTTTGGGCATGCTGTCGGCCATCGCTGCGTCATTCCTGTCGGCCGCGGTCCAGATCGGAAAGACGATTGTCGTGGCGGGCAGCCAAGCCGCCGGGAAGACCACCTTGGTCCGGGCGTTGTGCGGGCAGATCCCCAAGTGGGAGGGGATCGGGACCTTCGAGACTGAGTACGAGCTCCACCTGCACGAGCTGCCGGACCGGCACCCGATCGTGCACGCGTGGGAGGCGCGGCCAGGCTCGGGGGAGAAGGGCGCGGACGGGCGTCAGGCCGGGGAGTTCACCCTGTCCGATGCGCTGCACGATTCCTTCCGGTTTGACCTGTCCCGTCAGATCGTCGGTGAGGTTCGCGGGCCCGAGATCCTGGCGATGCTCAAGGCGATGGAGTCCAGCCGTGGGTCCATCTGCACCACCCACGCACCGAACGCGCATGCGGCGATCGGCAAGCTCGTGACGTGTGCGATGGAAGCCGGCGCCCACGTCACCCATGACTATGCGGTCCGGGCGATCGCCGCCGCGGTCAACATCATCGTTCATGTGCACTTGGAGACCCGGCCTTTGGCGGATGGCACCGCCCAGCGTGCCCGTTGGGTCAGTGAGATTCTCGTCCTGGAGCCAAGCGAGGAGGCCCGGGGGTACGCCACCACCAGTGTGTTCCGGGCCCGGGCCGGCGAGCGGGAAGCCAGCCCCGGCGTCCTGCCCGATGACTACCGGGACCTTGAGGTGTTCGGGTTCGACCTGCGCGGCTACTACGAGCACCCCCGGCACCACCGCGGGCGGTGACATTGGGGCTGGTGCCGGGCGTGGGCCGGCTGGCCGGGCTGTCCCGGCGCACCCGGATGCTGTTGGTGGTCGGCGCCGGCGTGGGAGTGATCGTGGCGTTGCTGACCGGGTGGGTGATCGCGGTCGTTCTGGTCCCGGCCGCGGTAGCTGGGATCCCGGCGCTGTTGTCGGCGCCGAAGGAGGCATCACATATCGATCGTCTTGAGGCCCTGGAGGAATGGAGCAGGTCCTTGGCTGGGGTGCTGACGGTCAGTGTCGGTCTGGAGCAGGCCCTGATCGCGACGTTGCGCTCTGCTCCGGAACCGATCCGGGCAGAGGTCAGCGCGCTGGCCGCGCGGTTGCGGGCCCGGTGGGCCACCGAGGACGCGATCCGGGCCTTCGCCGACGAGCTGAACGACTCCACCGGCGACTTGGTGGCCGGGTTCTTGATCTTGGGCGCGCGGCGGCGCGGGTCAGGACTGGCCAGCGTGCTGGAGTCCTTGGCGGAGTCGGTGGCCGCAGATGTGCGCGCACGCCGGGAGATCGAGGCGGACCGGGCCAAGCCGCGAGCAACGGCCCGGTGGGTCACGATCATCACCGTCTCGGTGCTGGTGTTCTTGGCTCTAACCGGTGACTACGTGCGCCCCTACAGCAGTCCTTTCGGGCAGGTGCTGCTTGGCGTACTGCTCGCCCTGTTCGTGGCAACACTGATCTGGATGCGCCAGATGGCCGCCGGTAAGCCGCTACCGCGATTCCTTGGTGCCACCGCGAAAGAGGCCGCACGATGATGAGCACCGGGTTCCAACTGGCGTTGACCGGCGGTGGGCTGATCGGGGCGGGCGCGGCGTTGCTGGCGTGGCGACTGACGCCAGCCCAACCAGACCTGGCCGATGCCCTGGACCGGCTCGCCCCGGCACGCGCCAACCCGCGGGTCGAGATCGGTGGCCGTTCGGCGGCCGATACCCGGGAGCGGCTCGGGAGGTGGGCGATGAAGACACTTCCGGCTGGCACCTGGGCCAGGACCCCGACCAGGGAGCTGGCGCTGCTGCGGATCCCGATCACCACGTTCTATGGTCAGAAGATCCTCTTCGGCATCCTCGGGCTGGTCATCCCGCCGTTGATGGGGGTGTTCTTCACGCTGATCGGGCTGGCTGTTCCGGTGGTGATCCCGGTCGTGGCCACGATCGGCTTCGCGTCCTTCTTGTTCTTCCTGCCCGACTACAACGCCCGCGACGACGCGAAGAAGGCGCGAGCAGAGTTCGGCCGCGCCTTGGGGGCCTACATCGATCTGGTGGCCCTGGAACGCAACTCCGGGTCCGGGCCCCGGCAGGCGATGGAGCTGGCCGCCCAGGTGGGGGACTCGTGGGTGTTCCGACGCCTGGGCGAAGAGCTGGCCCGTTCCCGGTGGTCTGGGGTCGCGCCGTGGGAGGCGCTACGCGGCTTGGCTCTCGAGCTCGGCCTGCCCGAACTGGAAGACCTGGCCGACATCATGCGTCTGTCGGGGGAGGAAGGCGCGGGGGTCTACACGAACCTGCGGGCCCGGAGCGCGGGGATGCGCACGGCGATGCTGAATACCGAGAAGGCGAAGGCAGGGGAGATGGCCGAGCGCATGAGTATCCCGATGAGCCTGCTGGGCGTGATCTTCCTGGCGATCCTGATCGCTCCCGCGCTCCTGCGGGTGATGGGAGGTTCCTCCTAAAGCCAGCCCCAACCTGACCGGTCGGACACGAACCGATCGGCACGCAGCACCAGCACCGGCCACCGGGGCCGGCGCCTTCCATCATCGAAGAAGGGGAAACGACATGATCTACCTCGCAGCGACACTGCACACCGTGGGGGTCCAGCTTGGTGACACCATGGAAGCGAAGATCAAGGGCGACCCGCAACGTGGGTCGGTCACCATCGAGCAGGTGATCTGGGCGGTCGCGTTCATCGCGATCGCCGGCATCGTCGTGGCGGCCATCACCAGGTACGTGACCACTAAGAGCGCGAGCATCAAGTAGGCCCGTGATGCCCCGCCTCCTCGCGACGTTTCACCGACGCCACCGAGCCCCCCGCCACCGACGTCACCGCCTGGTCGCGGGGCGGCATGAGCGAGCCGCGGCATCCATCGAGGTGGTTTTGCTCATGCCGGTGCTGTTCGCGCTGATGTTCACCGGGATGCAGGCGGCGCTGTTCTACCACGCCCGGACGGTGGCGATCGCCGCCGCCGAGGAAGGTGCCAGAGCGGTCGGCGCCCAGGGTGGCACGCCGATGCTGGGGGTGGCGGCCGCAGACGATTTCATTACCTCAGCCGGAGGGGATGGAGTACTCAAAGACGCCCACACCCAGGCCTGGCGCGGCGCGACCACCGCGTCGGTGACCGTCTCAGGGACGGCCATGAGTGTGATCCCGGGCTGGTCCCCGGCGCTCACGTCCAGCGCGAGCGTCCCGGTGGAAAGGCTTACCCGATGAGACCACAGACACGCACCGGCAGGGACCAAGGATCGGCGGTCATCGAGGTCGCTATCGGCGCGCCGGCCCTCATGCTGTTTATCGGGCTCATCATCTTCGCTGGCCGGGTCGCCATCGCCCACCAGGGCGTGCAGAGCGCGGCAGCCGACGCGGCTCGCTCCGCATCGATCTCGCGCACGCAGGGCCAAGCGGGCACAGACGCCTCAGCCGCCGCCACCGGCTCGCTGACCCAGGCGAACGTGCACTGTGCGCGCAGGTCGGTCAGCCTGGACACGACCGGTTTCGCCAGCCCGGTCGGAACACCGGCCTTTGTGGCCGCGACCGTGACCTGCGTGATTGAGTTGTCCGACCTGTCCCTGCCCGGGATCCCCGGTTCGCACACCGTCAGGGCGACGGTGCGCTCCCCGCTGGACACCTACCGGCAGCGGTGAACAGTGACCAGATACCTCAGGCGCGCCCGGGCCTGTCGCCGCGACCGTGAACGTGGGTCGGTGACCACCTGGGTGGCCCTGTCCGCGGTGGTGATGATCGTCTTGGTGGGCTTGGCCATCGACCTGGGCGGGCAGGTGTACGCCAAGCAACGGGCCCAGGACATCGCCGCGCAGGCCGCACGAGCCGCCGGTCAACAGTTGCAGGGGGGCGCGGCTGTTCGCGGTCAAGGTGCGGTCGTTGACCCGGCACGCGCGGCGGCCGCTGCCCGGGCCTACCTTGCCGGCGCCGGCGACGTGACCGGCAGCGCCACGACCCGCGGCGGCGACACGATCATCGTGAACACCACCAGCACCTACCACACCACGTTCTTGTCCATCATCGGTATCGGGTCGCTGACGGTGACCGGGCACGCCCAAGCACACATCACCCGAACGATCGGAGGCGTCCCACGATGAGACTGCGCGCACGACTTGTCGGCCTGCTGGCCACGCTGGTGCTGGCCGGGATCGTGATCGGCCTGCCGGCCGTGCTCTTGGCGGTAGGTGCCAACCCCCTGGGCCGCGGCGTGCCCTCGCCGCACCAGCTATGGGCCGCGCTGACCAGCCCCGACGACGGAACCCTCGCCCTTGGTGCCGTGAAGCTGGCCGCGTGGGCCGCGTGGGCCTTCCTGACCGGTTCCATCGGTCTCGAGGCGGTCGCACGTGTGCGTGGCGTGAAGGCACCTCACCTACCCGGCTTGGTGCTGCCGCAGTTGGCGGTCCGGCAGCTCGTGGCGGCCGCGGCGCTGCTGTTCGTCCTGGGACCGGCCACTCTCCAGGCCAGACCGGCAGTCGCCGCGCCACCCCAGACGACATCGGTCTCGACAAGTATTGCCTCGACCGGCACCGCCTCCACCGGCACCGGCCACAGCACCGCGACGCACACCTCAGAGGCCGCTGCCGAGCACGCGCCGGCGCCAACCCCGGCCCGAAGCACAGCGAGGGCGAAGGCGACCCACACCGTCTGCCGTGGCGAAACGCTGTGGTCGATCGCCGAGTCTCATCTGGGCGCGGGTGCCCGATACCCCGAGAGGCGGTCACCCGGACTTCTTGGCCGCGGGCTCCGAGCTGACGCTCCCAGCCACGGCCCCGGCGCCGCGCAGGGCCCAGCACAACGAAGCCCAGCACACCCTGGCCCAGCACACCGTGACCGTTCAGCAGGGGGACACGCTCAGCGGGATCGCGTACCGCCAGCTGGGAGACGCCCGCCGATACCCCGAGATATTTGATGCCTCCCAGACCATCGCCGAGCCGGGCGGAGCGCACCTGAGCGACCCTGATCTGATCGTGACTGGGTGGACCCTGACCATCCCCGGCTCGACCCCGGCGTCACCGGCAGAACCGAAACCCGCTGCTCCGAAGACAACTCAGACTGCTCCAAAGAAAATTCAGACATCGACAACTCAGACATTGACGACCCCCCGGCCGGCGTCACCCACGCACCCAGGCAAGCAAGCGACCCCGAAGCCAGCCGCTGCACAGCCAGCTGCTTCGAAGTCGGCCGCACCGAAAGCGGCCGCTGCGAACCCGGGCACAGCGAAGCCGGGCACAGCGGCCGGGTCGCAACCCCATGGCCCTGCTCGCGCGTCAGAACACGCGCCGTCTGCGGACGACCGGGACAGCGCCCGCGGGTCGCACGTCCTGGCCGGGATGCGCGCCGCCGAGGCCGACGCGCAGACCGTGGCGCCGTGGATGCTTGCCGGGCTGAGCGGCGGCGGAGCCGTGCTGGCCGGGTCGATGCTGCTGGTGCTGCGACGGCGTCGCCGCACCCAGTTTCGTTCGCGTCGTCCCGGCCGCTCCATCGCCGCGACCCACCCTGGGCTCGCGCCCGTGGAGAAGACCGTCATGGGTGCCGGGTCGGCCAGTGCACCGACCGTGGAGTTCATGGACCAGGCGCTCCGGCACCTGGCCAGCTACGCCGCGACCGGACAGCACCCGATGCCCGAGGTCGCCGCGGTCCAACTGACCGACACCGCGCTGGTGCTGCACCTGAGCGGGCCCGCCGACCTGCCAGGCCCATGGGCCGGCAGCACGGACCGGATGCGCTGGACGTTGCCCCACACCGCGGACGTCCACGACATCGCACCCCTGCTGGCCGACCAAACCGCGCCCTACCCGATGCTGGTCACGATCGGAGCCAGCGACAACGGGGATGCCTGGCTGTTGAATCTGGAGGACCTGGACCTGGTCATCACCGGCGACCCGACCTACGGCGCCGACTTCGCCCGATACATCGCCGCCGAGATCGCCTGCAACCCCTGGTCCTCGGCGGTGCGGGTCGAGTGCGTGGGGGTGGCCGAAGAGATCGGGCCGATGAACCCCGACCGGATTCGCGTCCACCAAGACCTCTACCAAGACCACGGCGCAGACCCGGCGGCAAGCGTGCTGACCGACGCCTTGCGTGATCTGGACCGCACCCAAGACCTTCGGACCACCGTGGCCACCGCGCGCGCCATCCAGGCCGGCGACGACGCGTGGGGGGCGCGGATGCTGCTCATCGACGCGGGCGCGAACCAGACCCCGGCCCTGACCCAACTGCTGGACCTGGTTTCCGAGCACGCCGGCCACACCGGCACGGCAGTGGTCATCAACGGCCACCGAGATAACACCCCCGGCGTCACCGTGCAGGTGGGCAGCAACGGGCGCCTCACCATGGCCAAGGCCGGACTGGACCTGATCGCGGTCGGCCTGACCAGCGATGAGGCGCAAGGCTGCGCAGCCTTGCTGACCCAGGCCGCGAACCTGGCCGACGAACCCACCACCATCGACCAGGACGCGAAGCAAGGGTGGCGGTCGATGACCGACCGGGCCGGTGCGCTGCGCACCGAACACACCCTGCCGCGAGCCACCGATCTCGACCAGCTCGACGAGCCGGCCAGCAGCGTGCTGGCCGGCCCCGACGAGCACTACGTGGCCGCGGCCGCCACGACACCGCAGGACCTGCAGGCACTAGCCCCCCTGGTCACCTCCAGCGTCCGAGCCCAGGTCGAGGTCAGCGACCCGACCCTGGACGGTGACGTGGTCGCCTGGTTCTCCACGGACTGCCCGCTGCCGCGCCTGGCGCTGCTCGGCCCCGTCAACGCCCGCACCCGAGGCGTCCCGGCCACCAGCCGCAAACCGTACTGGACCGAGCTTCTTGCCTTCTTGGCGCTGCGCCCCTACGGCGCAACCCCTGACGAACTGGCAGACGCCTTCAACATCACCACCGCCAAGGCCCGCGAGTACGCCCGGGTGGTGCGTGAATGGCTGGGGACCAACCCACGCACCGGCCAGCAGCACCTGCCCGACGCCCGCCACGGCCCCTCGGCAAAGACCCGCGGAGTCGGCGTCTATGAAGTGATCGATGTCCTGGTCGACGTTGACCTGTTCCGCCGGCTGAGAGCACGGGGACAAGCGCGCGGCGCCGACGGCATCGCTGACCTGAGGACCGCCCTGCGCCTGGTCAACGGTAGGCCCTTCGACCACCTGCGCAGGAGTGGGTGGTCATGGCTGTTCGAGGGCGACCGACTCGACCAGCACATGGTCTGCGCGATCGTCGACGTCGCCCACATAGTCACCAGCCACGACCTCCACGCCGGAGACTTCCGCCAGGCCCAGCTCGCGGCCCAAACCGCGATACTGGCCGCCCCCGACGATGAGATCACCCGCCTCGACCTGGCCTCGATCGCCCAGGCCCAAGGACACGAGGTCGAGGCCGAACAGATCGTGCGAGACCAGGTCTGCACCCGAACCGACGACGACGGCCCCCCACCCGAGCTGCCCCAACGGACCGAGCGAATCCTGGCCGGGCACGACTGGCTGACCCCGGGAAAAGTCGCCAGCTGACCCCGGCCCGCCGCAAAGATACGTCGGAACTTATGGTTTGGACGTCCGTCCGAGGGCCCCCGGTTTCCAGGCAAGCGCGTGCCGACCCCACCGAAACCTTTGTGCTGGATCAGCCGTCGTTCGAGCCCCAACGCGGTGAAGTGACGCGCTCTTGTCGCTGGAGGTATCCGTGGCCGCGGGTGCTGGTATCAGGGCAGATTGGGCTCTGGGTGGTCGGCCGTGAGCTTCTTAGCGGCGCTCTCGTCGATGCGGGCTTGGTCCAGGGGCCAATCGACGGCGCGGCGCTGGGCTCAGCCGTCATGGAGGGCGTGCCCAGGCGGGCATCCCCGTCAAGCTCGGACGTGCGCAGGAGTGCGGTCAGCACTTGGTGTGCGTTGGGCCGCCGCCGTGGCCGCGGACTCGATCGATGCGCCAGGTTCCCGCGGACGGCAGGAGCGTGTAGTCCAGATCCCAGCTGTCGCAGGTATCGCCGTTCGGCCCGTTGGCAGCGGCCTGGAAGCTGGTGAACATGACGTGCGCCAGTGCTGTTCCAGAACCGCTGAAGTCCACGGATACCAACGTGATCAAGCTATCGAAGGATGTTGCGTCTCCCGCGGCGAGACTGTCGGGTGAGGGACCGCCGAGGTGTGGCGTGAGGTGCGCCCAGGCGCGCCCGTAGTCGGCGGTGTTGATGGCGTCGAAGTAGTCCTGGAAGACGGCGGCGACAGCGGCGCTGCGGGCG
>CAJDUM010000164.1_pt1 | contig 9235 bp, 9 predicted proteins | sample 7390781 | NCBI WGS metagenome assembly CAJDUM01 (sample SAMEA7055661, study PRJEB34461) | soil metagenome | biome: terrestrial ecosystem; feature: Peninsula; material: soil | place: Antarctica | collected 2016 | reverse complement strand
GGGCCAACATGCCCTCCTGGGCGACGGCCAACGCTTGCCATTGCATGCTCACGGCCCGATCGTGGTGCATTTCGGATCAACTGGTTGGAGTTGTCCACAGCGCTCGTGTTCCGACGCCCGGTGTCCCAGCAGCGAGTCGTGGGTGTGGCGACGCGCTATAGCGCGTCCTGGCACCCGCGACTCGGCGATGTTCGGGCTCGCTAGCCGAACACCTCGGCCGGGAACGCGCCGTTGGCCCGTGCGAGCCGGGCCAGCGGCTTGGCCAGCTCGATCACCCGACGGGTCCCCGCAGCCCCCAGCCTGGCCCACGGATCCCTGTCCAGCACGTCCGTCCGCGCCTCGATGTCCGCGCGCAGCGCCACGCCCGCCTCGCTAAGCGCGCCGACCTCGTCCAGCAGCCCGCGCGCCCGCAACCCATCCTGCCCGGACGCCCATTGCTCATCGCTCCAGCCGCGCAACTGCTTGGCCGCCGACTCCCGGAACCCGCGACCGGTCCCGGTGTGAGTGATCAGCGCCTCGATGCCCGACAGGCCGGCACCCACCAGTGCGGCGATGTGCCCGTCACCACGGTGCTCGCGCAGCAGACTGCAGCCGTGCCACAGTGCCAGATGCGGCTGCTCGGGCCAGCCCAGCCCTGCATGCCCCGCGAACAGCGGGCGACCCTCCGTCCGGCAAGCAGACGTCGCCCCCTTCAGCAGTTCCACCAGCTCCAAGGTCTCGGGCGCGCCCACGATCGCCCCGCCCAGCAGCCGGCGCAAGGCGACATCCGCTGCGGCAAAACGGGCCTCGACGACATCTTCCGGCGAGGCCAGGGTCCAGGCGCGCGGGAAGAATCGGGCCACCAGGTCCGGATTGAAGTTGTAAAAGGTCGCGGCGACGACACCAGCGGTCACTGCGCCCATCGGAGCCGACCGGCTGGCGAAGTACGCCATTCGACCGGGTCCCAGCGGTCACTGCGCCCATCGGAGCCGACCGGCTGGCGAAGTACGCCATTCGACCGGGTCGGAGCCCTGCCGAGACGAGCACCTGCTCAGCGTCCGGCGCGAAGTAGATCAGGCTGTGGATCGGCTCGAGCGCGCGGTGGGCCCGGCCGATGTCGCCAGGGTCAAGGTCGGAGGGGTCGGAGTCGTCGGGGTCGAGGTCGGAGCGGTCGAGGGCGGGGCTGCCAGGGTGGGCGTATTCGGCGTCGTGGCTCATATCCGCATCCTGTCATCCCGTGGCGCGCGAGCACCGGACTCATCTCACCGCACCTATCCCGCAGCGCGTTCCAGCAGATTTCGACGTGGAAGTGGTCGGTCTGATCCGGCAAGCGGTCCGCCGGTCGTTGCTGACCGCGCGGGATCGGCTGGTGGCGCTTGCCGAATTCCGGCTGCTGCCCGCACGCCGATGGATGACCACCCTGTTTTTGGACCGTGCGTTCGCGCTGCCCGCCACGCACCGCATTTCGGATGGTCGGCCCCGGCCGTCCGGGGATCTGTTCGCCTGCCGTCGAGCGACGCATGCTCCGCGGCAGGGAACTCTGAACACAGATGTGACTGCGCACTGTGCGGATGCGACGATGGATACCCAGCCAGGGCAGCGGGTCTTGGGAACAGGGCGGCGAGCAGTGTCGATATGGTGGCGAACAACCTTGGTGAGGAGCGGATGTTGACGGATGGTTCGGGAGTGATGGAGGACGCGTTTGCCCAGGCCGAAGCCGATGTGGGGACAGCCGCCCGGTCGGTCGCCGCCTTGGCGCGCGAGCTGCGGAAGGCACGGTCGGCTGCCGCCTCGGGGCAAGTGCGCGAGCTGCGGCGCGCACTTGATGCCGCGGTGCAGGCGGCCGACGAGGTAGCGCAGGCTGTCGCCTCGGCCCGCGGGGGTTACGACGTGGACGAGGGGGAGTTGCTGGCGTCGGGCGATTATGCCGCGGAGTTGCTCAGCTGCGCAACGCAGGCGGGGGTGGCGATGTTCGCCGAGGACGACCGGCTGCTGTGCTACCCCTCGATCGTGCGGGTGCTTCCGAGTGAGCTCGCGCTGGAGGTCGACCGGCGCCGGGTGCGTGGGCTGCGCCCGTCGGTAGTGGTGGCCGCGCTGCAACGAGCCCAGAACGCCGGGCCGCGGTTCAAGCCGGAGCCGTTCCTTGCCAGCCTGCTCGCGGCCTACGACCTGGAACTGGCCCGGCAGGGAAAGTCGCCCGGAGCAGTGGTTCGACTGGTGGATGTGTACTCGATCCTGACGTTGCTACCCAACCAGGCACGCGAATACTCCAAACCCGAGTTCACCCGCGACCTGTACCTGCTCGATCAAAGCGGTGTCACCGCGGTCGGCTCGACTCGACGCTCGCTGCGGTGGGCGGCCAGCTCCGGTACCCGTCAGGCCGGTGTGTTGAGCACTGTCGCCAGAAGCGGGCAGCAGCAGCGGTACTGGGGCATCGCGTTCGAGCAGTCGTCATGAGGGTGCCGACAAGTGGGCCCCGACCGTGAGTGACCTCCAGGGCAGCGGCCTGCCGTTGGGCGGCACCGGCCTGACCGTCGAGTCATACACGAGTTTCGTCGCCGAGTACTACCTGGACGACTATGTGCGCGCCGGCGGAGCGGCGGTTCGCTTCGTGGTCACCGGCAGCGACGACGTGGCGCTGCGCTGGCATCAGCACCTCGCCGCGGTGGCGCACGACGCCGGCTACTTCTACCTCGCCGCCGACGCCGGTGAGGTGCGGGTGCACATGATCGACCAGATATACGCCGCCATTGCCCGCCAGTTGGACTGGCCCGAACTCGCCCGCCGGCAGGTCCGCGCCGTCTGGGACCAGCTCGGGCTCCCAGCCCCCGATTCGGGCCAGCCGTCGGTGGCTGTGGTGGCCGAGCAGCACGACGTCGACGCGCGGGAGGCGGCGCGAAGCATGCGGCGACAGCTGGAGACCACGGTGCTTCACGACCCGAGCCTGGCGCGCGAGTTCCGGCTCGCGGCGTTGCGGTTGTGCCAGGCCGAGCTCGGCACCGGGGAGGTGACGCCGGCCGAGTCCCAGGCGGTGCTGTCCTGGCTGCGGATGGAGCCGGTCTCCTTGCGGGAGCTGCGGTCAGCCTCGCTGTACGCGCGTATCGGGCGCCATAATGCTCGCTCGATGCTGGTCTCGTTGGCTGCGTGGCGCTCCCGCGTTTCCGGAGCGGGGCTGGTGCTTGATCTGGATCTGGCCCGCCTGGCGGTCGCGCGGCGCCCACCGGTGGAGCAACGCGACGGCCTCTACTACAGCAAGGCCGCGGTGCTCGACGCCTATGAGGTGCTGCGCCAACTCGTCGACGCCACCGACACTCTTCGCGGGGTATTCGTCGCGGTGACCCTGCCGCCCCAACTCGTCACGGACGAGGTGCGGGGCCTGCCGGCCTACAGCGCCTTGCAGCTGCGGGTGGTCGACGAGGTCCGTGACCGACGCCGCGCCAACCCGTTCGCCGCGCTGGTGCGGTTGGAGACCCGGCTGGAGGCAACAGCGTGACGGCAACCCTGTCAGCCAAGCAGCTGTCCGCGCGCCGAGCGGTGGAAGCGCTGCGCTGCGGCGTGCCGAGCCGCGACAGCGTGGCAGCCCTGGGCAGCGGCCAGAGCGAGGCCGAGGACCGGTTCACCGGCCTGCTCGATGCCGTTGGCACGGTCCATCCGTCAGCTCACCGCGGCCTGCTGCTCGGTGGCGGCTTCGGCGCCGGCAAGAGTCACCTGCTCGAGCATTTCACTCACTTGGCCCTGGATCGCGGATTCGCGGTCAGCCGCATCGTGATCAGCAAGGAGACCCCGCTGCACGACCCGGTCAAGGTTTTGCGGGCGGCCGTCGAATCGGCGCTCAGCCCGAACGGGGCGATCGGCGCCGTCGCCGAGGCCGCTGCCGGGCTCGACCCGGGCAGCCCCGGCTACGCTGAGTTGCTGCGCTGGGCTTTCGGCGGACCGCGAGTCCAGAGCGGCAATGACGACTTCGCCGAAGCGATCATCCGGTTCTGGTCCGGCGATCGAATGGCCGTGGCGGACCTGCGCCGAGCAGCCAAGGGCGCCGGCGAACCGCGGTGGACGCTGGGCGCAGTGTCGGTTCGAGAACTCGCGATCCAACGGTTCCGATTCCTGGCCCGGCTGTTCGTCGCGACCGGCTGCGAGGGCTGGGTCCTACTCTTCGACGAGGTCGAACTCATCGGCCGCTACACCCTGCTGCAGCGAGGCCGCTCCTACGCCCAGCTCGCCGATTGGCTACTACCCGACCCGGACGATCCCGCCGGCCCGCTGGCCACCGTGCTGGCGATGACCGACGACTTCGACGCCGCTGTACTGACCGACAAGAACGACCGCGGGATCGTGCCGGCCAAACTGCGTGCCAAACAGCAGCCGCAGTGGGACGAGATCGCCGCCGGCGCCGAAACGGGCATGCGGCTGAAAGCACTGCACGGCCAGGCGTTCGACTGGCAGCCCCCCGACGTTGTCGGACTCGAACGACTCGGCGCCACCCGGATGCGTCAGTACGTACGAGCCTGGATCAACGAATGGGATCTGGTCCGCCTCGATCCGGACTTCCAGCCGGACAGTGAGGTGGCGCCCATCAGCTTCACCTACGACGAACAGCCCGAGCTGGACGCGAACGAGGGCGAGGGCGAGGACGAGTCACCTCACGACGACGGCTGAGGCTGAGCGCATCGCGTCTCACGACAGGGATCCCATCGCGTTGACCTGAATAGTGGTCTCGTACCACCTTGAATATTAGGCTATCGTGACGAGATGGAGACGATGTCACTGTCTGAGCTGAAGACCCATCTGTCGGAGTACGCCAGCCGCGCCGAGGTCGAGCATGAGCGGTTCACCATCACCCGCAACGGCCGCCCGGCGGTGGTGCTAGTCGCGGCAGATGAGTGGGAGTCGCTGCAGGAGACCCTGTTCTGGCTATCGCAACCCCATATCGGCGAGGACTTGGCGGAGGCGGAGGCCGACATCGTCGCCGGGCGCACCTACGACGAGGCCGCGACCCGGGCCGCGCTCGGTCTCTCGCGGCGGTGAGCCAGGGCGAGGCCGACGACAGCTACCGGACGGTCCTGACAGCGGCCGCGTTGCGCACCCTGAGGTCGGTCCCACCACGAGTCATTGAACCGTTGGTGGCCTTCATCTTCGGCGGCCTGGCAGCGAACCCACGACGACGCGGTAAGCCGCTGCACAGCGAGTTGGCGGGCCACTGGTCCGCCCGCCGCGGCGAGTTCCGCATCGTGTACCGGCTCGATGAGCAGTCCCGGACGATGTACGTCCTCAAGATCGGGCACCGCTCCGACATCCACCGTCGTGGGTGACGGCGGTGACGATTCCCGATCAGTGTCACCGGTTCCGTACCGAGCCGATCACATCGCCGGTGGTGCAAGCGGCAGCGCGCCGTGGAACTCGGAGCGCAGGCGTTCCCACTCCAGCGCGAGCCAGGGGGTGAACTGCTCGGGCGTCTCGGTGAGCTCGCGGTCCAGCCGGTCGGGGCTGACGTAGCGCCAGGCCGCGACTTCGGTCGGGTTCACTTCCGGCTGTTGGTCGGTGCTGCCCACATACACCGCGCACATCTCCCGTTCGGAACCGAGATCGCCGTAGCGGGCGTGGTATTGAAAGGTGAAGACGTGCTCGAGGTCGCAGTCCAGGCCAAGTTCTTGCTGCAACCGACGGTGTGCCGCATCCTCGAGCACCTCCCCGCGCCGGGGGTGGCTGCAGCAGCTGTTGGCCCAGATCTCCGGCCACAGTCGCTTCGAACCGTGCCGTTGCTGCAGCAGCACCTCACCTTTCGAGTTGAAGATGAACACAGAGAACGCCCGGTGCAGGATTCCGTCGCCGTCATGACAGATCCCTTTGGTCTGGTAACCGATCTCGCGATCGTCATCGTCGACGAGAATCAGCTCCTCGGAGTCGCTGGACACGACCTCCGGCGTCGGCACGTCAACCAACGGTAACCTCCATGGCTCGATATCCGGCGGCCTTCATGGCGTCGATGACGCGAGACCCGCCGTCCGGGCAGACCGCGACGATGGAACCGCCGCCGCCACCACCGGTGAGCTTGGCCCCCGAAGCTCCATTGTCCCTGGCGATCTGGATGAGCTCCTCCAGTTGCCCGCTGGAGACCTGCAGGGCATTGAGCTGACCCTGATTGATGTTCATCAGCTCGCCCAACTGGTCCAGGTCCTGGTCGCGCAGCGCCTGCACCGCTTGTAGCGAGAGCGCATCGATGTTGTCGAAAATCCGCTCGTACAACTCCGGAGTGCGCTCCCACGCGGTTCGTACCCTGCCCACCATCGCCGCGGTCAGGCTCTCCACGCCGCTCATCGCGATCACCAGCGGCACCGGAGCCGGCAGGTCCAGTGGCGTTATCGTCGGCGGGTTATCACGCTGGTACAGGATGGCCCGGCCGTAGGTAGCAACAGTGTTGTCGACACCGGAAGCTGTTCCGTGGGCGATGGTCTCGCACTCGTAGCTGAGTTCGCATACCTCGGCCTCGGACAGGCCGAGTCGGCAGTGCCGGTCCACCGCCCGGATCAGCGCCACCGCAAGGGCAGCCGAGCCACCAAGGCCCATCGCCCGTGGCACATTCGGCTGGACGAAGATGCGCATGGACCGCTGGCCGATGTCCAGCTTGTCCATCAGCGGGGCAAGGGATTTCAGGATGCCGCCGGAATGCTCGGCGTCCGCGCCGACGTGCAGTTCGATGCCCCACCGGGGAATGATCACGTCGACACCGCCGTCGCCGTCCTCGATGCGCGCCCGGATCGCCAGCGGCACCGGGGCCGCGATGGCATGCCGACCGTAGACGACCGCGTGTTCACCGAGCAGGATCACCTTGCCGTGCCCGGCGACATAGTCGTCGTCGGTGACGTGCCCCACGCTTCTGCCGTGCCCTTGCGGGTGCACCGCTCCGTCCGTTGTGCCGTTGGAGCTTTCGGCGGCCAGTGCCGCGATGATCTCCTTGGCCTTCCAGACCTTGATCTCGCCGTCGTCCAGCAACCGCTCGATCACCGTGTCGAAGATGTCGGCGCCGGCGCCCGCCGCGGCGGCAACCGTTCGCGCATGCAAGGTCATGTGTCCTTGCTGGATTCCGTCGGTCACCAACGCTCGCAGCGCCGAGAAGTTCTGCGCGAGTCCGACGGCTCCCATCACCTCGGCCAGTTCCCGGGCACTGGAAACGCCGAGGATGCGGTGGTTCATCGCGACCGTCGGATTGGATTGCAGCGGGCCGCCGACAGTGCCTACCTTCATGGGCATCTCGATGCTGCCGACCAGGTCACCAGCGTCATTCCGTGACCAGTCGGTGAGCGAGGAGTACGACGTGCCGCGCGCCGCATAGGCATGGGCGGCGGCCTCAAGGGCCCGCCAGTCGTTGCCGGTCGCCAGCGCGACCGCGTCGACTCCGTTCATCACGCCCTTGTTGTGGGTCGCCGCCCGGTAGGGGTCGACGACCGCGAGATCGTTGGCAGCAATGATTCCGTCACGCACCTGTTCGCCGTTAAAGCCCTTGCCGGCCAGCAACTCCACCGGGATGACGGCGCTGGCGCGTACCAGTGCTCGGTCGGTGAGGTTGGACAGGATGCGCAGGCACACTCGGGCGTCGGCGATCGACTCCACCAGGGATGCGACCCCCTCGCACATGGTGTTGACCAGGTTCGCGCCCATCGCGTCGCAGGTGTCGACCAGCAGGTGCACCACGACCATGTCGTGGCCGCCGCGGGGGGAGTTGTGGACCACGACCTCGACATCCACCGCGCCGCCGCCGCGGGCGACCATCTTCGGGTGCAGGCTGTTGGCCAGGTTGAGGATCTCCTCCTTGCCCTGCAGCAGCAGCGCTCGCGCCCGGGCGGAGTTGGGCACGTCGACGAGCTGGATCTGGCCGATCAGGATCGGCGCGGTGCTGGTGACGGTGAATCCCCCGGCAGACCGGACCACCTTGGCCGCGGAGCTGAGCGCGGCAACGATCGACGGCTCTTCGACGACGAGCGGCACGACGAAATCCTTGCCGTTGATCAAGAAGTTCAACCCGAGTCCCACCGGCAGGCCGAGGACACCGATCACGTTCTCGATCATCTTGTCGGCCCGGGTGATGTCGATGGTGTTGCCGCCGTTGGACAACGTCTTGTAGTCGTCGCCGGACAGCAGCCCGCGATCCTTGAGCGCCCGCAGGCGTTCGGGGACGGTCAGCCGGTAGAAGCCGGGAACTCGGGAGTCCACCATGGCTCACATTCTCTTTCGCGCTGTGATTCTGGCTCTTCGGTTACGGCTCGTCGGATCCGAATATCTCAATCCGGCTCGTCGGCGCAGGCGCTTCGGCACAGGCTCTTCATCGCTGGGCACGTCAACTCCGATCGCGATCAACTGCCAGACCCAGCGGGTCCACCACAAGGTCGAGGGGGCTAAAGCCATCCTGGCGAGCACGCTCCCGGAACAGGTCGAGCCGATCCGGATCGGTGGTGATGGCAACTCCGACGTCACCGCCCCCGGCTCCACACGACTTGTAGGACACCCCGCTCTGCTCAGCGAGCGTACTCAGCCGCCGGTGTTCGGCGCTGACGATGTCGGCGCCACTGGCCTCGCCCAGCTGTTGCAGCAGGCCTGCGTAGGCATCCACAGCGCCAAGAACAGCGGCCGCATCCTGCCGCACGACCGCGCCGATCCCGTCGGAGCTGGTCCGTGCCAGCCGGGCCATCAGCCGATCGTGCCGGTCGGGCTCGGTGGCTCGCCAGTCCGAGATCCGGGCCAGGAACGTCCCGGTCGAGGCGGGGCATCCCGTCCAGACGGCGCACCAGGTCAGCGCCGTCGGCAGGGTGAGACGTTCTATCTGCAACTCGGAACCGACGCGCTCGAATCGGAGCAGGCCGCCGGTCAGGGCCGCGGCGATGTCGATGCCGCTGCCTCGCCCGCCCTGCATCAGCCGGTGGGTGGCGAGCAGCTCCGCGACACCGGGTTCGGGCCTTCCGGCGGCGGCGGCCAGGACTCCGGCCAGCGCCACGGTCAGCGCAGCACTGGAGCCGAGCCCCAGCTTGATCCGGGGTTCGCCTGGCTCAACGGCCGGTGCGTAGAGCTCGCCGGTGTCAAGGGTGATGTGGGACGGTGGCGCTGGAGCGGTGGCAGTGAAATCCGTGCCAGCGACCTCGGTGCCAGCGACCTCGGTGCCAGCGACCTCGGTGCCGGTGCCATGGATGGCCGTGACATCGGTGCCAGTGAAATCGGTGCCGATGACGGACTCGAGCACCGCACCGACCAGGCCGAGCCGGTCCGC
>CAJDUM010000107.1_pt1 | contig 9486 bp, 10 predicted proteins | sample 7390781 | NCBI WGS metagenome assembly CAJDUM01 (sample SAMEA7055661, study PRJEB34461) | soil metagenome | biome: terrestrial ecosystem; feature: Peninsula; material: soil | place: Antarctica | collected 2016 | reverse complement strand
CCTGGACGAGATCGCCATCGAACGCGCCATGACCGGCTGCCTGTCCTGGCGGCACCTCACCGCCGCCGAAACCGCCGAAACCATCCGTCGACTTGCCGGTCGTGGACACTCCACCCGGACCATCGCAAGCCACCTACAGGCCAGCCCCCACACCATCCGCCGCCATACTCGGACCGGTGCCACGTGAACTACCCCCGTCGGCGCACCGACATCCGCATTCCGCCGAATCCGGCTCCGCACATGCCTGCGACTCCATCTAGCCAACCGCCGGAACGCAGCGCTAACTCAACCGGGCCCGCATCCGATGCCCACCTCACCCAGCCGTTCACGCCTTCGACACGCCCGCCCGCATTGGCGCCTCGAAACGCCGAGCAGAGCGCGCCAATGCTACTCGACCTCACGAGCGACTATGGACCGCATCCATGCCTGACATGAAGTCACCAGCAGCACACAGAATCGCAGCAAGCGCTCAAACCGGACCGCCGACTGCGGTAGCAGGATGGGCTCCGCCGGGCGACGCTGACTTCCTAGCAGGTTGGAGCGATGGCACCGAGCACGCTGACAGACATCCGCTGCCGCGGGCGATTGCATATGAAGCTGTTCGTCTCAGTCGAGCCATTAGCGCTCCGCACCGTCACGAGACTAGAAGCGCGGGGTGATCGTCAGCCTCTCCTTAGGAAAACCTCGGCCGGGTGCGACCGTGACTTGATCAATCACCTTTCCGAGCATGATCCGCTTCTGATGCAAGGTCAGATCCGGCCAACGTTCCAACAGAGAATCGCCAGTGACAAGTCCGGTCCCGCTCGTCATCGTCGTTATCGCGTTCTCCAACCCGTCTACTCGGTCACTCACATCCCCGATCATCCCCAGCAGGATCCCGACCTTCGCGCCCTTCCACCGCGTCGCCCCTTGCTGGTCCAACAAGTGCCGCAGTTCCAGTCGAGCCTCATCTAGGTCTTCGGCGAGCCGAGAGATAGGGCTGCCGGACGCCGCACCGTCCAATAACGCCTCCTGTTCGGCGAGCCGCTCCGGACTCAGGTGAGCTGCGACCCACCCCAGCAAGTAGCGCTCGGCCCGATCAGCCGAGATGGTGACGGCGAGATCGCACGAACCGGGGCGCCACCGGAGCGCGGCCAGGCATACGTAGCGCCGGTCATGGGTTCCAGACGAGAGGGTCCGAGTCCTTCCAAACAGATTGCTTCCGCACGTCCCACAACAAAGCAATCCCGTCAGCAACCACTCGTTCGTACCCCAAGCTCCTCGCGGAGTGCCCAGCTTCTCCGTCATCGCCTTTTGAAGACGCATCCAGGTCACCCGGTCACAGACTTGCTCCTGGCTGATGACCGGATCGCCAAATGAGTCACGAGCGATATAGTCCAGGAGATTAATCTTCACACCCCGCTGAAACTCCGGCACCTGCCTCATCCGGTAACCCATAAGTCGCGGACTTGTCAAATAGCGCCGTATATTGCCCGCCGTAATCTGGGCACCCCCAGCGGAAATGATTCCGTAGGTTTCCTGCCAGTAGCGACCGACCTCATTCAGCGACGCACCCTCGATCGTCATACCCACAGCGTCTTGCAGGGCCTGGAACTCGGTGGGTTGAGGTACGAGCCTGATGCCACTGCGGCCGTGCTGATCGGTCGCACGATCCCCGATCTGCCAGCCGAAGGGCACCGTGCCTCCGTGGTGAAACCCGGCTTCAGCGGCATGGCGTTTTGCAGCCTTCTGCCGCGTCGACATCGTGTCCGTTTCAATCTCGGCAAACAGAGACTTGATCCCAATAATAAGCTTGGCACTGGCGGACGCTTCGTTGAGTTCGGCCGAAGCGTCTTCGTGCGAAAGCAGTACGACACCCCTCGCACGGCATTCGCCAAGCCACTCGATAATCTTCGCGGCAATTCTGTTGGTCCTGTCCAGCTTCCAGAAGGCGACAGCTGTCACAGCCCCGCCGACGATCGCCTCGTTCAGCGCCCGCCAGCCCTCCCTAGCTCGAACCGCCGACGCTGACGCGGAATCGTTGTCCACGTACTCGCCAGTGATGGTCCAGCCGCCCTCAGCGGCCAGCTTGCGGGTGAGGTCAAGTCGCTGCCGATCGATCGCGTCTGCACCGTCCGCGTGGTACTTGGACAGTCGGAGGTACAGCACGATCGGTTTAGATCCCGCAGACAACTCGGCGCCATAGTCCCGATACGGAGGGTAGGTTCTCAGCCTCTTGGCGCGACCCGGTCTACGGTGAGGTGTTGGTTGAGACAATTGCTCCCCCTGACGGCCAGGCACCCATGGTGTCATATAGTTTAGGCGCCTCGTCCAGAAACAGGACGCCGCGGTGGGCGAGGCTGATGTTGCCGGGCCGGATGTGACCCGAGCCGCCGCCGACCATGGCGGCGAGCGAGGCGGAATGATGCGGGTCGACGAACGGTGGCCGGGTGATCAGCGGGGTCCCCTCGTCCAGCGTGCCGGCCACCGAGTGCACAGCAGTCACCTCCAGAGCCTGAGCCTGGTCCAGCGCGGGCAGCAGTCCGGGTAGCCGGGCTGCCAACATGGTCTTTCCTGCGCCCGGTGGGCCGATCATCGCCAGGTGATGTCCGCCGGCGGCGGCCAGTTCGAGCGCCGCGCGGGCTTCCGGCTGACCCAGCACGTCGGCCATGTCGGGACCCGGTGATTGCGATGGCGGCGCAGCCGGCCCCGGCTCGCTGAGCCGGCCGCCTTCACCGCGCAGGTGCGCAACCAGGTCCGCCAGCGTGCGAACGCCGCGCACGGTCATGCCTTCCGCGAGCGATGCCTCCGGCAGGTTGGCCTCGGGGACGATCGCCGAGAGCCTGCCCTCCGCGCTGGCGGCGAGCAGGCTCGGCAGCACGCCCCGCACCGGGCGGACTGTGCCGTCCAGAGCAAGTTCGCCGATCAGCACCGCCTGGCCGGCGGTGGACGCGGGTACCACGTCGTCGGCGGCTAGCAGTGCCGCTGCGAGGGCCAGGTCGAAGGACGCCCCTCGCTTCGGCAGGCCGGCCGGTGACAACGCCAGAGTGATCCGCTTGTTGGGCCAGCTGTGCCCGGAGTTCAGCACAGCAGCGCGCACCCGGTCCCTGGCCTGCAGCACGGCTGCGTCACCCAGTCCAATGACGGTGGTGCACGGCAGCCCGGATGCGATGTCCGCCTCGACTGCTATCAGCCGGCCGGACACACCAATCAGAGCGACCGCCCAGGTACGGGCCAGCGCCATGTCAGAATGCCTCGCGAATATGGTCGATCTCGGGTTCAGCATCGCCCTTGATCACGATGCCGATCACGTCGAATTGCAGGTTGGTCCATCCCGCGTGCCCCTTGGCAAGCCATAGGTTTGCCAACCGGCGGATCCGCCTGCGTTTGCTCCGGGTCACAGCCTCCGCCGGGGTCCCGAAGCCGGTCCCACTGCGCGTTTTCACCTCGCAGAACACCACCGTGGAGATGCCGTCGGTGGCGACGATGTCCAACTCGCCCTCTGCGCAGCGCCAATTCCGCGACATCACCACCAGACCCTGGCGCTGCAGGTACTCCGCCGCAATGTCCTCGCCGCGCCGCCCCAACTCGTCCTTGGCAGCCACCCGCCACCCCCTACCCGCCCCAAGTGCGGCGCCGAGAGCGCCGCTAACCCGACCAGCTTCGTCCGGTGGGCGGGCCCGTAAAGGGGCCGACAGCAGAATGTGGATGGACCTGAGCCGTGGGGACAGCCGGCCTGTGGACAAGTCCCTTAAAGACAGTTCGGTAGGTCCGCGTTGGGCGGGCTCGGAGAGCCGCCATCAGCTCGACCGGTACAGGCCAGCCACCGAATAAGCCATCGAATACCCGGCCGGTCCGGCCACCGTCAGCCCATCGACCGATGGCCCTCAGCCACCACACCCGGGCGGCCACCAGGGTCAGCCGAAGGCTTCACCCTCGGGCAACCGCAGCTCAGGCTTGTCCAACTCCTCGACGTTGACGTCCTTGAACGTCACCACCCTGACGTTCTTGACGAACCGGGCGGGCCGGTACATGTCCCACACCCAAGCGTCGGACATTCGGACTTCGAAGTACATGTCCCCGTCGGAGTTGCGCACTTGGAGGTCGACCGCGTTGCACAGGTAGAACCGGCGCTCGGTCTCCACCACATACGCGAACTGACCGACGATGTCGCGGTACTCCCGGTAGAGCTGGAGCTCCATCTCGGTCTCGTACTGCTCGAGATCCTCTGCGCTCACGCCGCCCGTCCCAGCCCTTCGGTCACCATCGCCCGCCCGTGAGCCTCCATCATCCACCACCGCGGCCGACCGTGGCACTCTGCGCCGCGCCGGTCAACCGCCAACTGCGTCGATGGTGCTCGCACGGACCATATCGGTCCAGCGCGGCCAGGTGCTCCGCAGTGCCGTACCCCTTGTTCTCCAGCCAGCCGTAGGCCGGGAAGCTCACCGCAAGCCCGGTCATCAGCGCGTCCCTGGTTGTTTTGGCCAGCACGCTGGCGCCGGCCACGGCGGCGCAGGTCAGGTCGGCCTTGACCTTGACATGCACCGACGGCATCCAGGGATCCACCGGTTCAGCGGCCCGCTCGAACAGTTCCGGTTGTGCAGGCTCGGTGAGGTAGTCGTGCGAGCCGTCCAGCAGCACGGCATCCACTGGGGCAGAAAGCTGTGCCAGCGCACGTCGCCCCGCGCGCCGCAGCGCCGCGATGATGCCGATTGCATCGATCTCGGCGGCCGAGGCGTGGCCGACTGCCCATTCGCCGACCCAGCGACGCACCGGCCCTGCCATCGCCTCGCGGGCCGCGGGTGAGAGCAATTTGGAGTCCCGCAGCCCCTGCGGAACCCTGCCGATGCGCTCGGTCACCACCACCACGCCCACACTCACCGGACCGGCCAGCGCCCCTCTGCCGACCTCGTCCATCGCGCCCAACCTGGCGCTTCCCCTGCGTAGCAGGGTCTTCTCCACCCGCAGGTCCGGCCGGACAGCGGTGAGCGACCCGGCCGCGGCGATCGCGGCAACCGCGCTCCGTCCGCTGACGGTCCCGGCCGGCGCGGCCCGCCCGCGAGGCCGTAACGCCGGCGGGGCGGATCCGCCGCCGGCGGCCGCAGACACCGAGTCTGCCACCGTCCGGGATCTTTCTGCCGTCACGATCTCGACGGACCCTTGCGGCCAGTCCGACTGCCGAGCCGGGCTGAGCGACGGCGCGTACGCCGGCCGGGCAGCAACGCCACCAGGCCGCGCAGTCCGAGCGCGCCGATCACACCACCCGTCGCGGGGATCGCCGCGATGACGCCGGACCCTTGAGTGGCGGCCGGCCCCAACAGGTCGGGATTACCGATGCTCCGCCACCGGGAAGGCGGCATGACTATCGCGACGGCCTTGCCGATCACGTCGGAGGCAGGAATCGGCCGCTGACACGTTTGATGATCCCCGCGGGTCTGTTGGTACTGCTGGACCCCTTGCGCCGTGAGTCCGAGACAGTAGACCGACGAGTCACTGGATTCCGATCGATGATCCCCCATCACCCACAGATTGCCCTCCGGCACGGTATAGGGGGCAAAGCAGCGTCGGGACTTGTACCGGGTGGGGTCCGCAGGGTCGACAGTACAGTCGGCGACGCCCTTCTCGAACGGGATGGGCTGATAGATATAGGGCTCGTTCAGTGAGTGATGATCGACCACGAGGTTGCCGTCCAGATCGCAGCAGCTGACGGTTTGCCCGCCGACCGCGATCACCCGTTTGACGAAATCCTTCTCGTTGGGCGGTGCGATCCCGACCACCGAGCCGATGGCCTGGATCGCCTTGCCGAAGAAGTTGGACGGGCCAGGGATGTCGGCCTCCGGAGCCCAGGTGTCCGGCCCCTTGAACACCACGACATCGCTCTGGGCCGGATCACGGAAGTCGTAGACCAACTTGTAGGCCAATATTCGGTCACCGCCGGATGGCGTGCCGTGCAGCGTGAGCTCCATCGAGCCCGACGGCACGTAGTACACCTTCGCGATGAAGGTCTGGATCAGGAACGTCAGGAGGAATGCGACGACGATCAGGATCGGCAACTCGATCCAGAACGGCCGCTTCGCCCTGGGCTCGCTCTGCCGCTTCCCGGAGTCACGCCGATGACGGGCGCCCGCGTGAAGCTGTCGCCTGTTGCCATCCGCCTTCTCGCCCGCAGATTCTTCGATCCCGGGGTCGTGCGGACCCGCATCCTTATCAACACTGTCGACGGCATCGATGTCCTGGCCGGGGCCGACGCTCGGTGCGCCCGCGATGGCTGGATTCGACGCGCGCATGAGCGCGACCCTGTCGTCAACCGCCTCATCATCAGGCGGAGGCTCATCGCCGGTCACGATCGCGTCAACAGGAGCAACCTCGTCACCGGCCACCGCGTCGTCCACACAAGGCTCGTCGTCTGCCTCATCACGCTTTGCGGGATGGGTCGGACCGTCACCGCTACGGTCCACCACGCCCTCCCCAGAAGCCGGCCCCGCGGCACCGTCCGCCGGCTCCCAGCCGACAATCCGATACCGGGCGTAGTGCCGCCCCCGGCGACCTTCGGAAGGGCCACCTGGTGACGTCACTGGCTCACTCATCACCCGACAGGTTACGGCCCGCGGCGTAGGTTCGGAATGAGGCGGCTGCGCGCCTCGTCAGCGCTTTTCTTTGATCTTGGCGGCCTTGCCGCGCAGCTCGCGCAAGTAGTACAGCTTGGCGCGGCGCACGTCACCCTTGGTGACCAGTTCAATCCTGTCCAGGTTCGGCGAGTGCACCGGGAAGGTTCGCTCGACGCCGACGCCGAAGCTGACCTTGCGAACGGTAAAAGTCTCGCGCACCCCGCCACCTTGTCGACGGATCACATGCCCTGCGAAGACCTGGACCCGGGACCGGGTGCCTTCGATGACCTTGACGTGGACCTTCACCGTGTCTCCGGCGCGGAAGGCGGGAATGTCGTCGCGAAGTGAAGCAGCGTCCAGTGCGTCCAGGGTGTTCATGGTGTCCTCTTCGATTCCTGCGTCGTACAACTCGTGGCGGTCACGCCCGGCCCCGGCTGGGGCGGGCGGCATCATGGCCCCGGCGGTCCCGTGGGGTTCCGACGGCTGGTGCACTGCGGGTTCTCACCGATGCGCACCGGCCATCCGGCGCGGGGCAACCGCCCTATTGTGCCAGATGGCACGCCCGCCGAGGAAATCGCCAGGTTCGTGCCTGCTGGCTCCCAGCCTCAGACGGTCGGTGCCTGACCGCGCGGGAGTGGTGCAGCGCGCGGCACTCCGTTTCGGGGCGGCTCGTCTCAAGCATTGCCGGCGCTCGCTCGGAGGTCACAACTCCGACGCGGGCCGGCGGCGGCGCTTCGCCGCACTTTTGGCGCGTTCTGCGGCTACCCGCTCGGTCAATCCCGGCGGCGGGGTGATTCCGAGGTCGGTGAGCACATCGAGATCATCGGCATCCAGGTCGTCCGCGTCGAGCCCCTCGAGCAGTTCCGGCCGGTGCGCGGCGGTGCGCCGCAGCGAGGCGTCGCGGCGCCAGCGGCGGATCGCTGCGTGGTCGCCGGACAGCAGTACCGCAGGGACATCTCGGCCCCGGTATTGCGCGGGTCGGGTGTAACACGGGCTCTCCAGGAGCCCCGCGACGGCCACCCCGAAGGAATCGTCGTCGGCGCTGTCCGGGTTGCCCAGCACGCCAGGGATCAGCCTGCCGATCGCCTCGACCATCACCAGCACCGCTGCCTCGCCGCCCGCCAGCACGTAGTCGCCGATGGACACCTCCCGCACCGTCATCCGCTCGGCCGCATCGTCGAGCACCCGCTGGTCGATGCCCTCGTAGCGGCCGCAGGCGAACACCAGCTGTTCCGCCGACGCCAACTCGGCAGCCACCTGCTGGGTGAACCGCTCCCCGGCCGGCGTCGGCACAACAAGCACGGCGCTCGGCGCCGTGACCGCGTCCAGCGCATTGCCCCAGATATCGGGTCGCATCACCATGCCGGGGCCGCCGCCGAAAGGGCTGTCGTCAACGCTGCGGTGCCGATCGGTGGTCCAGTCCCGCAGGTCGTGCACGCCGAGTTGGATGACGCCGTCGGCGATCGCCCGCCCGATCAACGATTCGGTTAGCGGCGCAAGGTACCCGGGGAACACGGTGATCACGTCGATGCGCATCACGATCTCCCGGTCAGGCGAACATGCCGTCGGGTGGATCGACCACGGCAACCCCAGCGGTCAGGTCGATCTCCGGGACGATCGCTGACACGAACGGCACCAGCTCCTGCGACCCATCAGGCCGGTCCACCACCAGCACCGGCGCGGCGGGAGGATGCAGCACGTCGACCACGGTGCCCAGCACCGTGCCGGCACGATCGCGCACCGTGAGCCCGATCAGCTGATCGTCGTAGTACTCGTCCTCGTCCAGCGGCGGCGGCAGGTAGGCGCCGTCGACCAGCAGGGATGTGCCGCGGAGCAGTTCCGCGGCGTTGCGATCGCCGACATGGTCGAACGCGACCACCATCACCGGGCCGGAGCGGCGGGCACCGACAACCGTCAGCGGGCCACGTTCCGGTGGGTCGGTGAGCACGACAGACCCGACCGCAAATCGGCCGGCGGGGTCGTCGGAGTACACCCGGACCGTCACCTCGCCGCGCACGCCATGTGGCCGCCCGATGAGTCCGACCCTGACCTGCACGGCTCGACCCCCCGGCGTCGACCCGGTCAGCGGTCGGTGTCGACGACGTCGACCCTGATCCCGCGGCCACCGACCGCGGACATCACTGTGCGCAGCGCTGTCGCGGTGCGACCGCCCCGGCCGATCACCTTGCCCAGGTCGTCCGGGTGTACCCGGATTTGCAGGGATCGACCGCGACGGCCAGTGACCATCTCGACCTCGACATCGTCATCGTGCTCGACAATGCCCTTGACCAGGTGCTCCAAGGCGTCTTCGAGTGTGCTCATCGTCGGCCTCCATGCTCGTGGCTGTGCTGGATGTCGCTGTGCTGAATGCCGCTGTGCTGAATGCCGCTGTGCTGAATGCCGCTGTGCTGAATGCCGCTGTGCTGAATGCCGCTGTGCTGAATGCCGCTGTATGCGGCAATGCTCACGCGGTGTCCCCGGCCGGCTCGTCGTCGGCCTGCTGCGACTTCGGCAGCGCGAATCCGGCCTGCTCTGCGGCCTCGGCGCTGGCGAACCAGACCTCGGCGATAGTGCGGTCGTAGAACGACGATCCGGGCACGTGGTACAGCTTCGAGGACGCATTCCCCTTGATCGGGAAGCCTTCTGGCTGTGCATCGTCCGCCAGCGCCGCGTGCGAACCGGCGCCGAACGGCGTATCCGCGGCCGGCGCATCGACATCGGAGGCGTCCGGGACAGTCGCTGCAACCGGCTGAACGTCCGCGGGCACATCGGCAACCGGCGCTTCGGCAACCAGCGCGGCAGCGGCCCCGGCGGGCTCTGCAGCCTCAGTGGCAACGGGCTCTGCAGCCTCGGTGGCAGCAGGCTCTACAGCCTCGGCCTTCTTCGGTGCGCGCTTGCG
>CAJDUM010000114.1_pt1 | contig 9775 bp, 3 predicted proteins | sample 7390781 | NCBI WGS metagenome assembly CAJDUM01 (sample SAMEA7055661, study PRJEB34461) | soil metagenome | biome: terrestrial ecosystem; feature: Peninsula; material: soil | place: Antarctica | collected 2016 | reverse complement strand
CCGGCTCACGGTTGATCGGCTGTAAACGACGCGCTCTCCAACCACGGCATGGCGGCCGCAGTTCGAGACTCGGCTGGGTCATGATCAGCGGACGGCGTGCGGCGCGCCGCTGCTTTCAGCGATCTGTCGGGGGCGCGATGTTTCATTCTCCACACGGCCCGGCGCTGGGTTTCCTGCTGGTCGGCCTGGTCTTCGTGTTCGCGCCGTGGGTGGCCGAGCGGTTGCGGTTGCCCGGAGTGATCGGACTACTCGCCGGTGGCGCGTTGATCGGCGCTAACGGTTTCGACCTGTTGACTAATCCCGCTGTCCTGGACAGCTTCGGATCATTCGGGCTGCTGTATCTGATGTTCATGGCCGGAATCGAACTGGACCTGGCCGCGTTCGCGGCGCTTCGCAAGGTCGCGGTCGGCTTCGGGTTGCTGACCTTCGCTCTGCCGCTGCTGGCCGGGCTTGCCGCGGCACTGATCGGCGGGTTCGGCGCCGCGGCCGCGGTACTGATCGGCTCGTTTTGGGCCAGCCACACCCTGGTCACGTATCCGGAGTTTCGGCGCCGCGGATTGAGCGGCAACAGGGCGGTCGCGGCGACCGTGGGGGCCACCATCATCACCGACACGCTGGCCCTGGTGGTGCTGGCCGTGGTGGCCGGTGTGACTGTCGATTCGGGTTCCGGGCTGTTGGTGGCCGGCAAGATCGTCGCCGGGCTAGCGGTTCTGATCGGGTATTGCCTGGCGGTATTGCCGTTCCTGGCGCGGCTGATCTTCCGCAGCGTCGGGCAGGACGCGATCACCCGGTTCGTTTTCACCGCTGCCGCGTTCGCCTCGGCCGCGCTGGTTGCTGAGGTCGTCGGTATCGAGGGCATCGTCGGGGCGTTCTTCGCCGGGCTGGGCCTGAACCGGTTGATACCGGCCCGCAGCCCGCTGATGCAGCGGGTCGAGTTCGTCGGATCCGCGATCTTCGTTCCGGCGTTCCTGGTCTCGGTCGGCACGCTGGTCGACATCCACCTGATGGCCAGCGGCCGCACCCTGCAGTTGGCCGGGTTGTTCGTCGCTGCCCTGTTGATCGGGAAAGTGTCCGCCGCGCTGATCGCCGGCCGGATCTTCCGGATGAGCCTGGCCGAGATCGGCGCGATGTGCTCACTGTCCCTGGCCCAGGCCGCGGCGACCCTGGCGGCCACCGTCATCGGCAGGGACATCGGGCTGTTCGGTGATGACGTCGTCAACGCGGTGATCGTCGTGATTGTGGTCAGCGTGCTGCTGTCCTCGATCGCGGCCCGGATATCGATCCGGCACCTGCCGGCACCGGAACCCACCGGCGGCGACATCGCCGCGGCCGTGCTGCTGGCGGTCCGCCCCGCACTGCCTACCGCCGCCGCCGTCACCCTCGCCGCCACGATGGTCGCGGCGGCCCGGGGCCTGGTGCTGCCCATCCACATCGACACTGACGCCGACCCGTCCAACCTCGCCGCGGCCAGGGCAAACCTCGCCGAGGTCGGCGCGGCGCTCGCCCGCCGCGGGGTGGAGGCCGAACCGGGGCTGCGGGTCGATCGCGCTGTTGGAGCCGCGCTGTTCGCTGCCTGCCGCGAACACGACGCAAGCCTGGTCCTAGTACAGGCCGCCGCAAGCAGCGGCGCTCTGCCGGACGGGGCGCTGACCGAGATGATCGACGACACCCCGGTCCCCATCGCGGTTTTGGAGTCCGGCACGGCACCGGATCTGCGCCGTGTGTTGTTGGTGCTCGATGCGCACGACACCGCAGACCGGCCCGTTGACGCGGCATCGGCGGTCCGGGTAGCAGTGCGGTGCGCCGGCCAAGGAACTCCGCTGCTCGTTTACGCGGCGGCAGGCGCGGGTGAAGCGCTAGTCAGCGCTCATGCCGGTACCCGTCGGATCGATGTGACCGCGATCCGCGGTACACGACTGTCCACCGCCCGCGAGCAGGTACGCACCGGCGACCTGGTCGTCCTGGCGGGCAGGCTCACCCCCACGTCCCGACTGTCGGCACGCCTGCTGGCGATGGGCGCATCGGTACTCACCGTCCACTGCCCAGCCGCCGAACGCAGCCTGATCGGTCCTCGCTGAAGATCAACGCGCTGCCGCGCAGCAGATGAATGCCGGCACCGACGACAACCCCAGTGCCGCGACACGGATCAACTCAAACGCCGGAAAGTCGTCAGCCACGGCCGCGGTGATCGCTAGGCCCCAGGCGCGGCGCCGGGGCCCGTACCCGATCGTGGCGGCAAGGACCATCGCGGGACAACCACCACGCTCGATAGCCGACGCCCCACCAGGAATGGCTTCACGCCCCTACGGCGCCAGTGGCAGACGGTGGTGACCCTGTGGTGTCGATGGATGTTCCGGTCGGCTCCTGCGGCGCGACGCGCTTTGGCTGAGATGGGGGTCGATGGCCATCGCATCGGGGGCGACCGGGCCCGCTGGTGGTCAATTCGACTCCGGCGAAGACACCCAGCCCCTCACCATCGACGCCGTCGAGTTCGCCCGTGTTCTCACCGGTCGAGCCGAGGGACCCGGCGTTCTACATCACAAACTTCCCCTGTAACGTCGAGTTCACCTCGCCGCCCAAGGGCGCGACGAACATTCGCGACCATTAACGTGGCGCCGGGGAGCAACAGCCATTCCTCCTCGGACGCAACCTCGGACAGCGCACGCAAGTCGCGGGCGTCATCCCTACCGGGCCGACAATCCTCCACAGATGACAAATTAAACGTTACGATTTGACGGGATCAACGGTAGAAGCGGAAGGATTAACGGCAAACTACACAGCAGAATGGGACTAGAGGACCGACAGGAAGTTGCCGTGGAGCGGGCGACATGGGTTCAGCGAAGTGGTGTGGGATAAGGCGAAACCGTGGCGGGAGCGGGCTCAGCTGGCCATTTCCACGTAGCGGCACAGCGCGTTGACCAGCCGAAGCTGGGTCGGGTTGTGCACCTCGGCGTCCAGCAGCCGCGGGGAGCCGACCAGGATCGTCATCGCCCTAGCTCGGGACACTGCCACGTTCAGCCGGTGCACGTCGTACAGGAAGTCCACCCCGCGTGGAGCGTTGTCGGCCGATGACGAGGCGAGGGAGTAAACGACGACGGCGGCCTCCTTGCCCTGGAACTTGTCCACCGTGCCGACCAGCACGCCCGCGGGCAATGCCGCCCTGAGCCGGGCGACCTGAGCGTTGTACGGGGCGACCACCAGCACCTGACCCGTGGTCAGCCGAGCGTGTCGGTCGTCCGCGTCGACCCAGGACGCCGCCAGCAGTTCGTCGACAATGCCGGCTACGACGGCCGCCTCCTGCGGCGAGGCCGAAGCGTTGCCGGCATGCTCAACCGGGACCCAGCGCAGACCGGAACCGGTGAACCGTCCATCGCCCTGCAGCCGCTGCACGTCCAGACCGTCGGCGGACCGCAGCCGGTGCTCGTAGGACACCGCCCCGACGAAATCGGTGATCGACGGGTGCATCCGCCAGGTGGTGTCCAGGAAGATCCCTCGGTCCGGCGGCACCGTGTCGTGACCGGCGAGCAGGTGCTCCAACACCGAGACCCCGGCGCCGTGCGGATGCTCGGCCTGGGTGGGCTGCATGAGCTGCTGCGGGTCGCCCAGCAGCACCATCGAGGTCGCCGCCCGTGACACCGCCACCGCGTTGGCCAGCGAGAACTGCCCGGCCTCATCGATCACCAGAACGTCGACGCTGCCTTGCATCTCGTCAGTAGCCCAGAGCCACGCAGTGCCGCCCACCAGGGTGTGCTGGCCGGTCGTCAGTGCTTGTGCGACGGCGCCGGTGCTGCCTGCCCGATCGACCAGAGTCGAGCGGCACCACTGGCTGTCTTCGTTGCAGCGCTGCAGCGCTGGGCGGCTGACTTTGGTCAACAACCCGCCGATCACCTGGTGAGACAGCGCGGTGATGCCGACCTTCAGCCCGGCGTCCAGTAGCGCACGGATCAGCCGGGCGCCCTGGGTGGACTTCCCGGTGCCGGGCGGACCTTGGACAGCGAGTACTCCCCCGTCGAGCGCAGCGCCGACCCGGAGCACCGCGTCGCCGGCCGATTCCCCGGTCCGCACCGGAAGCCCGGCCGGCAGCACGCCGGACACCAGCCGGGCACCGAGACAGTCCTGGCCGGACAGAACCTGCTGCGCCACATCGGCGATGGCGGCCCGCAACTGGTTGTCGTTCACCGGGCCGTCCGGGCCGAAGCCACGGCTGGGGGCGGGGGGTTTGGTCTTGCCGATCTTCAGGTCGATCCAGCCCTGCTCGGCATCGAGACCCTGCACCGTCCCGGCAGACTCGTGTGTGTCTACGTCCAGCGCCGTGCGGCCCGGCTGGATCTTGGTGTCCTGCGGCGGGAAGCCGTACCGGTGCGCGTGCGAACGCTTCACATCCTGCTGCCACACCGGCGCGGAGAGCCCGCCGAGCGCGGCGCCGTCCTCGATCAGCTCGTCGTCGTCCAGGTCCTCCAGCCGGAACACCTCCCACCAGGCGGGCCGAGCTTCGCGCCGGTGCCAGCCGACCAGGCCGGCCAGCAGGCTCCGGTCGGCGTCAACCAGCCGCTGCGCCAGCTCGGCCTCGGCCCGCTCCGCGTCGCCGGGCTGGGCATCGGTGTCGGCGGCAAGGCTGGGTCGTGAATACGCTGCCCCGTAACGTGTCTCGAGTTCGATTCGTCGCTCCTCCAGCCAGTCGTGCAGGTCGTGGGTGGACCGAACGTCATCGGCGTTGTAGTTCGCGATGTGGCCCAGCACTGCGTCGTCGTGCTCGACGAGCCAGCGCTCGTACGCGATCACGCTGGACATGGCGTCGGCGACGTCTCCGGCGCCGCGGATCTCGCCCCAGTAGAACGCCTCCATCTTCTTGATCGAGTACGACTCCTTGCTGATCCGCAGTCCCTGTCGGACCACCGCGTACAGGTCGACGAGAACCTCTGCACGCAAGAGGATGTCCAGTTCCGCTTCGCGCACCCCGTGCCGTGCAGTGAGCCGCTGCAACGCGCTGCGCTCGTATGCCGCGTAGTGGTACAGGTGCATGCCGGGGCTCTCCTGCCACCGCTGCAGGATGGCGTCGACCAGCCGCTCGGTCAACATCCGTTCCTCGGTGACGCTGTGCGCCCAGAGTGGGGTGAACGTGCCATCCCTGTCGCCAATTCCGGCCAGGTACTCCCGACCGGCCGGCTCCACGTACGGGTCGCCCTCGAAGTCCAGGTACAGGTCCGCCGGGTCGGGGGCGGGCAGCCGGAGCAGGCCCAGTGACGGTGCCGCCGCCAGCAGTTCGTAGACCGGCTGGCCAGTATCGCGTTCGGTGATCTGCAGCCGTGCCTGTTGCACTAGCCGGCTGCGGGTGTCTCGCCCGATCGCTCGCGGCAGGTCCTCCGGGTCGCATGACGCGAGTTGCCGGACCGTCCCGATGCCGGCCTGTTCCAGCAGTTCCCGGTGATCCGTGCGCATGAACGCCACCAGCGACAGGTGATCGTCCCGTCGCCATCCGGCGCTGCAGCGCGGCTCCCATCGGCACTGCGCGCAGTGCGCGACTGGCTCGGCGGTGGTGGCCGGCTGCTCCGCGATGAAGCCGCCGAGCCGGGCGGCGACTCGGCGCGCGTAGCACTCGACGTCCTCGAAGCGGAAGCGGTGCTGTTCACCGTCGCCGGCGACCACGGTGAGCCACTCCGGCGGAATCCCCTGCAGCCGGCGCAGATGCTCGCCGTAGTCGGCCATCTGCAGCAGCGCCGGTACCTTGAGTCGGCGGGCCAGCTTGGTGTCGGCGACGTCGTAGGACCACGGTCCCAGCGCCGACGCCCGGTTCCGGCGCAACAGGAAGTCGGCGTGCCCGCGCCGTCCGCCATGCAGGAAGGTTGCTTGGTAGATGACTTCTGCTCCGGCGGCCATTGCGTCCTCGGTGCGCGCCGCGGCGACCGCGACCGGCACTCCTTCGGTGACGATCTCCGCCACCTCCCCGGCCTCTCGCAGCGAGGCGAGGTAGCGGTGCTCGTGCTCCAAACCTTTGCGGAACAGCAACTCCAGCGCTTCGTCGGGCTCGGCCCGTGGCCTGTCCAGTGATCCGTCGGCCACCCGCAGATCCAGCGCCGTGAGGTGAGCGCAGGCGACGAACCGGGTTAGGTCGGTCGGACTGAGCACCAGCCCGTCAGCCGTTCGGTACATCGGGTGCGCCTCCTTCTGGTGCGGACCCTGAGTATCGCCGACCGCACCGACAGCGGCGGGCAGTAGCCCGCTGGCCACCAGACGCGCGTGCGCCCGCGCGCTGGTGATCACCAGATCGCCTTCCTGCCCGGAGGCCCGCAGGCCCTCGATAGTGTCCACTGGGCCGAAGGTTACGTCCAGGGTCACGTCCTGCTCGGACTCGAATCCTGAACGTAACCGGTCCACCAAACCCCGCACCGCGCCGGCGGGGCGGCGTCGGCGCGGTACCCGCGATCCATCGTCCTGCCCGGATCTGCCGGAATGCAAGTACCTGACGAGCGGCCGGCGGCGGGGCGGAGTGTGGACTTTTGATACTGGACCGGGCATACCGATGTCCGTCAGACTTCCGTCATGAATGCAGATTCCGGGGAGCAGGACGAGCTTCGAGCGCACTTGGATCGATGGGCCGGCGCGGGTTTGCTGTCGGCTACGCAGGCCGAGCAGATTGCCCGATGGGAACTCGACCACCGGCCGCAGTGGACGCACGGGCAGGTCGATCCGGGTGCTGCTCCGGTGGACGCCGGCCGGACAGTGGTGCCGGTCGGGCCGCACCCGGCGGCGGACCCGCCGCGGCGGTCGGTTGCGGTGGAGGGGCTGGCCTACCTCGGTGGTGCGATCATCCTGGCGGCGTTGATCCTGGTACTCGCCGGCTACTGGCACCTGCTCGCTGCGGCGGTCCGGATCGCTCTCACAGCGGGCGGGGCGTTGATCTTGCTGATCGCGGGCTCGTTGATCCCGCAACGAATCGGGTCGCTGGCAGTTCGGCTGCGGGGGGTGCTGTGGCTGCTCTCGACCGCCGCAACCATGTTCCTGCTGATCATTGTGGTGGACCAGCTCGGCGGGACGGGTGGAACCGCGCTGTTGACGGTCTCCGTCGGCACTGCAGCCTATGCGGCGGTGCTATGGCTGCTGCACCGCGCGCCGGCGCAGCAGGTGGCCGCCGCCGTCGCGATTGCCCTGGTGGCGGTAGCCCTTGGGTTGCAGGCGGACCAGCACCAAGGCGTGCTGGTGGGGGTCGCCCTGGCCGTGGTGTCCGCGGTGTGGGGAGTGTTCGCCTGGCGGCGGCTGCTACCGGGCACCGGCGGTCGCCTTGCACCGCCCGGATCGGCCAGGCTGCACGACGGCAGCCACCCCGGATCCGCTGTTCAACGCCGCCTCGGCATGGTGCTGGGTTCCCTGGGGGCGTCAGTGGCGGCGATCATCCTGGCCAGCGTGCCGGATCTGCCGTGGCTGGCCGTGGTGCCGGTGGCGCTGCTGGTGGTCGCCGCTATGTTGCTCGGTGACCTGTGGGTGCTGGGCGTCGGTGCTGTCGGCACCCTGATTGCGCTGCCCATCCTGGTCAGCCACTACTTCCAGTCCACCATCGCGATCGCTCTGGTCCTTCTCGGCGCGGGCGCGGTGCTGGTCGGTCTGGCGGTGCTGGTCGCGCGACGCCGACCGCGCAGCACTGGTCGGCCCGGCGATGCCGGTGGTGGGGCGGAGCCGGCGCAGTAGCGCCGCCTTGTCCACCGGCACCGCCGGCGGGTGCGGGCTGCGGCGACGGCGGGCCTGGTGGGATGATCCGGTCATGTCGGGACGGCAAGGCACAGGACGGCAAGGCACGGGACGGCCGGGCACAGGTGCGGAAGCCCGCCGGCTCGCCGGGGCCCGTACCTGGCCGAGCGCGCCTGGGGGACCGTCCGGGAGGACTACAGCGCCGACGGCGAGCCGTGGGAGTACTTCCCGCATGATCACGCCCGCTCTCGTGCCTACCGATGGAACGAGGACGGGCTCGCCGGGATCAGCGATGACGAACAACTCTGGTGCTTTGCTGTCGCGTTCTGGAACGGGCGGGATCCGTTCCTGAAGGAGCGGGCATTCGGGCTCACCGGGAAGCAGGGCAACCACGGAGAGGACGCGAAGGACTACTGGTTCTATCAGGACTGCACCCCGACGCACTCGTTCATGCGGTGGCGCTACCACTATCCGCAAGCCCAAGGCCGAATCGGAGTACGAACTGGCCGACACTGGGATCTTCGACGACGGTCGGTATTGGATTGTTGACATAGAGTACGCGAAGGCTGCACCGGACGATCTGCTGATCCGGATCAAGGTGTGCAACAACGGACCGCAGAGTGACACGCTCCATGTATTGCCTACCTTGTGGTTTCGCAACACCTGGGCATGGGGTCTGCCCGGGCAGCAGGATGCTCCGGCGATCCACGGCGTCGACGGGTGCCTGGTGGCCGAACACGAGCGCGTGGGCAGCCTTTGCCTTGCCGGAGACGGCGAGCCCGATACGCTGCTGTGCGACAATGAGACGAACACCGAGCGGCTGTACGGAGTCTCGGGTCGATCGCGATACCCCAAGGACGGCATCGGCGACCATGTGGTGCACGGCCTGCCGACCGTCAATCCCGACAGTCTCGGCACCAAGGGCGCTTTGCACTACGTGTGTGACGTCCCGGCGCGCGGCACCGTCGAGATTCGGTTGCGGCTATCTGTCGGCACTACCGAACAGGACCTAGGCGCCGAATTCGCTTCGGTATTCGCTGATCGGGAGCGGGAGGCCGACGCGTTCTATGCCGACCTGATGCCGGCCGGTGTGACCGCAGACGAGGCGCTGGTGACTCGTCAAGCGCTGGCTGGGCTGTTGTGGTCCAAGCAGTTCTACTACTATGACGTGGAGCAATGGCTGGACGGTGATCCCGACGGTCCGGCGCCGTCGCCTCGCCGGCGCAGCGGCCGAAACGCCGGCTGGTGGCATTTGAACAATGCCGACGTGATCAGCGTGCCCGACAAATGGGAATTCCCCTGGTATGCGTCATGGGATTTGGCCTTTCACACGGTGGTATTAGCTAGGGTCGATCCTGAATTCGCCAAGGCTCAACTGCTGCTGATCTGCCGCGAGTGGTACATGCACCCGAATGGCCAATTGCCCGCCTACGAGTGGGCTTTCGGTGACGTCAACCCTCCGGTGCACGCCTGGGCCGCGCTGCAGGTCTTCCAGATCGACGGATCGACCGACTACGAGTGGCTGGAGCGGCTGTTCCACAAGCTGTTACTCAATTTCACCTGGTGGGTGAACCGGAAGGACAGCGACGGCAGCAACATCTTCGAGGGTGGATTCCTCGGTCTGGACAATATCGGCCCGATCGACAGGTCCGCGGTGCCCCTCGGCGCGGGTCACCTGGAACAAAGCGATGCGACAGGGTGGATGGCCATGTTCTGCCTGAACATGCTGCAGATCGCGACAACGCTGGCCTGCCACGATCAGGCATACGAGGATCTGGCGACCAAGTTCCTGGAACACTTCGCCTACATTGCCGCTGCCGCCCAACAGATCTGGCACGAGGAAGACGGGTTCTTCTACGACACGTTGCGCACCGAGGGCGGCGCGGCGGTGCCGATGCGGGTGTGCTCTGCGGTGGGCTTGATCCCGCTGGCCGCGACGGCCATCCTGGAACCGGATGCCATGCAGCGGCTGCCGTTCTTCGCCGAACACCTGGATTGGTTCCTTGAAAACCGGCCGCAGCGCAGTGCCGGCGTCATTACCGACCTTACGAGCGGGGGACGGCGGCTGCTGACGGTGGTGACTGCCAAGCAG
>CAJDUM010000105.1_pt1 | contig 9801 bp, 7 predicted proteins | sample 7390781 | NCBI WGS metagenome assembly CAJDUM01 (sample SAMEA7055661, study PRJEB34461) | soil metagenome | biome: terrestrial ecosystem; feature: Peninsula; material: soil | place: Antarctica | collected 2016 | reverse complement strand
CGCGACGGCCACCGGCCGCTGCGCCGAGCGCGGCGACTGCCTCCGATGCGTCACTGCGCGCCCGGTCCTCCGGCGCCCGGCTGCGCGACCTCCGGCCCGCCTTGGGCCGCCCTTCGTCGTCGGCTGCCGGTGTCTCATCCTGGTCCCTCTGCGCGAGGGGGGCTGATACTTCTGCGGCCTGATCCTGGTCTGGCGACTGCCCGCCGCGACCCGAACGCCCGCGGCGCCGGGAAGGCACCGCGGCACCGGTCGCTTCCGTGCGACCGTCCGCGACCGGTTCCGGAGCCGGCAGGGCATTGCCTCGGCCAGCCTTCGCCGCGCTGGCAGTCTTGCCGCCGCGGCGTGTGGCCGACGCCGAATCCGGCGGCAGGAACAGCGGCGACACACCGGCCCCTGGCAGGGCGAGGGGCGCACTGGAACTGGCGTCGGCGCTCGCCGACCCGCCGATGGTGGCAGTGATCACCGCGATGGCGGTGTCGCGGTCGACAGTCGAGGAGGCCGAGCCGACGCTCACCCCTTGCGCGGCGAGAGCGGCGATCGCCTCCTTGGAGCTGATGCCTGCGCGTTTGGCCAGCTCATGGACCCGCAACTTGGCGGGCAAGTCGGCAAGGGCAGCCTCGAGCAGAGTTACTGATGGCACTGTGTGATGTCCTCTCCCCCAGCCCCCGGGCGCGTATACGACGCGTCCGCACAGGGGCCGTGTGGAATTCGTGTCCGCCGACCCGTGGGCCAGCGGGAAGTCTTATCGGTGGCCGAGCGATCACGCCGGCTGGACCACGCAACGCGCCGCCCGGTGTGTCACTCACCGAGGGCCGAGCGCAGGTCGCCAGGCGACCGCATCGGGTGCGGCCCGGAGATGTTCCGGTACCGCACAACGCCCAGTGTCCCACAGCCGGCCCCGATGCCGCGCAGACACCCGGACTCGGGTGTCGGCGCGGCGCCCGCATCGCGAGCTGTGGCTCTCCCCATTGCCCGCCAGGTAGAGCACCACCGATCTTGGCCACCACTGGTCTCGCACGCCGTGCGATGAAGACCGGGACGACAAACGTGGGCGGTCAGTGGCCGGTCGGTATGGGAGGTTGCGGCTTCATCTTGCGCCGCTTGGCCGGCGCGGTGGGCAGTTTCGGCAACGGTTTTTGGCCAGGTTGCTGCGCCGCAGGCTGGTCGCCCCCAGATTCATGATCTGCGCCATCTGATCCGGCAGCGTGGCCTGCCGGTCGATCAAGGTGCCGATCTTGTCCAGGCTGTCCTTGGCGCCGGTCAACTTCGCCAAAACCCTTCTTCTTGCCCCGGCTGCCGGCGATGTCCGCAGACCTCGCCGAAATACAGCGGCGCAGCGCGCTCCGCTGAACCTCGGTGGTCCCGCCGGCGGTTTGCGGCCCATCAGCGGCCGCCGCCTCATCGACTGGACGGGCGCCCGCCGCTGGCACGGTGCCGGCCGGCCCGCCGGCCGACGATCGGCGCAGCGCCGTGGCCACCGTGGCGGCGGCCCGATGCTCGGCCATCTCCGCCGGGTCCGGCGGGATCGGCCCCCCGCCGAGCCGGTCGGCTACCGTCACCGCGGCAGACGTGGAGCGCCGCAACGGATTACCGTCGCCCGCGACACGGCCGGAGTGCGGGTCGTGCAGCCCGGCGGGCCGGGTTGCGGGTTCTGGGTGGACCAGCCATGTATCTGATGCCTGCTCGATGTCCACCGGCCCACCGTGCTGCACATTCGCAACAGCGGATCGGCGGGCGGCGCGTCAGATGAGATGTGACGACATTCCGCCTCGACGAACAACGGCCGCGAACGGGATGCGCGTCCTGAGGCGAGAATACGCCGGCGGGGTAGGCCGATCCTCAAGGCACAGGACAGTCCTGCGCGGGCACGGACGGACCGATCGCTGCGCGCGTACCCCCTGCGACACCACCGGTTGCTACGGCCGCGCCGCTACCATCGAGAGCGCAAGCACACCGGGAAGGACGGTCAATGGCAGCCCGCACAGCCAGGCAGGTGGCTGCCGTTGCGACGGTGCTCGGGTGCCTGACTCTGCTGACCTCACCGGTGGCGGCCGCCGCCCAGGCCGCGCAGGTTTCCGGCACGAGCCTCACCGGTCCCGACCCGACACCCAGCCCGCTGCCGATGGCCTTGGCGCACACCGGCCTGGACATCACCGGCCCGCTACTGGCCGGTTTCGCCGCCCTGCTGCTCGGCGTCGTGCTGGTGGCCTGGGCGGTACTGCGAGTCGGCCGCGGCAGTCGGCAGGACTGATCAGGTATCGGCGGGCGGCCAGTTTCCGTCCAGCCGCGCGCACAATATGACATCGTCGCGATCCTCACCAAGGGCAACCCTGATGGCACCGGGGAGCCTGCCGCACTCGACGAAGCCGAAACGGCCATAGAACCCCTGCAGGCCCTCGCCGTCCTGCACCCCGAGGTGCACCAGCTCGATGCCGCGTTCTCGGCACAAGTCCAGCAACGCAGTCATCAGGATGCTGCCGTTGCCGATCCGCTGCAGCCGGGGGTCGACCATGATCTTGGTCAGCTTGCCGACATGGGACTCGGGTCCGGTCTTCTGCTGCAGGAACCCGGCGGCGATGAGCGTCGAGTTGTCGGTGATGGCGACCGCCAGGAGGGTACCTGCGCGCACTGCGGCCAGCATCGGCGTGGCTTTGGCGGCCACCTCACTGCGGGTCACCGGCGGGACGAGGCCAAGGCCGCCGCCCGCTTGCACCACTGCGTGCCACAAGGTGACCAGGGCGACCCCGAAGGTATGGTCGGCTGCCATCATGCCGGTGGGCCCGACCCGGTGGACGGTGAGTTCCGCGGGCATGCGCGCGGCTACCGCTTCGGGAACCACAGGCCGATCTCACGGGCGGCCGATTCCGGTGAGTCCGAGCCGTGGACGAGGTTGAACTGCGTCTCCAGGCCGAAGTCACCACGGATCGATCCCGGGGCAGCTGCGGCAACCGGATCGGTCGACCCGGCCAGCTGGCGGAACGCTGCGATCGCCCGCTCGCCTTCTACGACGGCGGCGACCACCGGCCCGGAGGTGATGAACGCGATCAGGCTGTCGAAGAAGGGCTTGCCGACGTGCTCGGCGTAGTGGGCCTTGGCCAGGTCGCCGTCGACGGTCCGCAGTTCCAGCGCAGCCAGGCGAAGCCCCTTGCGCTCGATCCGGGCGATCACCTCGCCGACCAGGGCGCGTTGCACGCCGTCGGGCTTGATCAGGACCAGGGTGCTTTCGGACACTGCGGGTGGGCTCCTTCGTGGCTGCTGCGTTGGTGTTTCGGTCAGTTCGCGGTGCCGGGGTCGGCGACGTCGGAGGCGCTGCTGGTGGCGCCGCGGGTGGCGCCGCTGCCGGTGTCGCCGGGTGGGACGGTCTGCGCGGGCAGCGTACCGGCCGCCTGCCGGCGCCTGAACTCGGCGCGGAAGTAGAAGATGGTGCCCCACACCAACGCGAAGACGATGCCCATCACACCCAGCGGCGCCGAGATCGCCCAGCAGGCGATCATCAGCACTTGCAACACGCCAATCACCGGGAACGCAAACGGCCGTGCCACCAGCACGCAGGCCGCTACATGCGCCACCGCGAGCGCGGCGATCAACGTCACGCCGACCGGCCCGGCGCCCCCGCCGGTCTTCGCAGCGACCGGAATGGCCAGCAGCACGGTGATCGCTTCCAGGATCAACAGCCCCGACATCACCCCGCGCAGCCCCCGCTCGGGGTCGTAGGGCCTGGTGATCCGCCGCTCCGGCGCTATGGGTGCATTCCGCTCGCGGGGGTCACCGGCCCCGGCCGGGCCGCTGCTCGCACTCACGCCGGAGCCAGCCCGGCCAACGCCCGAGCGTCGCCGGCCGAGACAACCGAGCCGGTGATCAGCACCCCGGAGCCGGGCGCCAGCTCCGGATCCGCCTGCGCGAGGTCGACCGCCAGCGCGACCGCCTGTTCCATCCGCTCGGCGGTGTGCACCCGGCCCTCACCGAAGGCGGCGCGCGCCAGCTCCGCCAGGTCGGCCACCGGCATCGACCGGGGCGAGGAGTTGACCGTCACCACCACCTCGTCGAAGGAACCGGACAGCGCCGTCAGGATGCCTCGCACGTCCTTGTCCGCCATCACCGCCAGCACCCCGACCAGCCGGGTGAAGGAAAACTCCGACGCCAGCGCGGCAGCCAGCGCGGTCGCGCCGTGCGGGTTGTGCGCGGCGTCGATGAAGATCGTCGGCGAGGTGCGCACTCGCTCCAGCCGGCCGGGTGACGCCGCGCCAGCGAACCCGTCCTGGACTGCGGCGACGTCCAGTTGCTTGCCGACCCCGGCACCGAAGAACGCCTCAACAGCAGCCAGCGCCAGGCTGGCGTTCTCCGCCTGGTGCGCCCCGTGCAGTGGCAGGAAGATGTCGCCGTAGACGCCGCCGAGCCCCTGCAGGGTCAGCGCCTGGCCGCCCACCGCAACGGACCGCTCCAGCACCGCGAACTCCGAGCCGAATCTGGCCACGGTCGCATCCATCTTCACCGCGCGGCGCAGCAACACGTCCATCGCCTCACCCTGCTGCCGACCGATCACCGCCACCGTGTCCTGCTTGATGATCCCTGCCTTGTTCGCAGCAATCTCGGCGATGCTTCCACCCAGATAGTCGGTGTGGTCGATGCCGATCGGGGTGATCGCCGCGACCGCAGGCGTCACCACGTTGGTGGAGTCCCAGGTCCCGCCGAGGCCTACCTCGACCACGGCAACCTCGACAGGCGCGTCCGCGAAGGCGGCGAAGGCCATTGCGGTGAGGATCTCGAACTTGGACAGCGGCACCCCACCCGACCCGGCGCTCGCCTTGTCGACCAGATCGATGTAGGGGGCGACGTCGGAATAGGCGGCGACATAGCGGTCGTCGTCGATCGGCGCCCCGTCGACGCTGATCCGTTCGGTGACGCGTTGCAGGTGCGGCGAGGTGAATCGGCCGGCGCGCAGCCCCATCCTGGACACCAGTGCGTCGACCATTCTGGACACCGAGGTCTTACCGTTGGTGCCGGCGATGTGGATCACCGGGTAGGCGTGCTGCGGGTTGCCCATCAGGTCCAGCAGCGCGCTGATCCGGTCCAACGTCGGGGCTATCCGGGTTTCCGGCCACCGCGCATTCAGAATCGATTCGACGACCGACAGGCTAGGTGGCGGCGCGTCCGGTACCAGCAGGCCGGCGTCCTCGTCTAGATCGGCAGTGGCCGAAGCGATCTCGGCGGCAAAGCCGGCGGTTATCGGATCGTCGTCCTCCGGGTCGACGTAGCCTTCCTCGTGCGGGTCCTCGCCCGGCAGACGGCCACGGTCGTCGCGGCCGAAAGCATCCAGCTCGGACCCGCCCTCTCGGTCGCTGCGGAACCCGGCGTCACCGCGATCGAGATCGAGGTTCTCGTCGTACTGCTCGCCGCCAGGCACCTGCGGCACACCCGCGTTGTCCGTCATGAGGAGTCACCGTCCAGAGCCGCCAGCCGCTGGGTGAGCCGGTCGACGTCGGACTGTGCCGCTCGTGCCCTCGCGGTGATCTTCTCCACCACCGCGGCCGGGGCCTTGCCGGTGAACTCCGGATTGCCCAACTTGCTCTCCGTTTGTGCCAGTTCCTTCTGCGCAGTAGCGAGATCCTTGACCAACCTGACCTTCTCGGCCTGGACATCAATGGTCGATGATGTGTCAATGTGCACCGTCACCGCGCCGGCAGACAGTGGGATCAGCAACGAGGCGGTCGGCACGAAGTCCGGGCCGGCATCAGTGAACCGGCTCAGCGCCGAGGCCTGCGCTATCACCCCGGGCAGGCCTGCGGCGAGATCACCGGTGTCGTACCGGTCTGTCATCGGCTCCACCCGGGCCGGTACCCGCCGGCCCGGAGGCAGGCCCTGGTCCGCCCGGAACTGCCTGATCCGGCCCACCAGCGCCTGCACGTCGGCGATCCGCCGCGCTCCCTGCGGCCGGGGTTGGCGACCGGACGGCACCGGCCAGTCGGCGATCATCAGCGACTCGCCGCCGGTCAGTGAGGCCCACAGGGTGTCGGTGACGAACGGCACGAACGGGTGCAGCAGCCGCAGCAGGGTGTCCAGCACAGTCCCGAGCACGGCCCTGGTCCGATCCGCCGACTCGCCGCCTGCCGCGATCGGCGCCTTGGCCAGCTCCAGGTACCAGTCGCAGAACTCGTCCCAGGCGAAGTGGTACAGACCGTCGGCAGCCTTGCCGAACTGAAAATCGCCGAGCAACGCAGTGGTCTCGGCGACCACCTCATCCAGCCGGTCCAGGATCCAGGCGTCCGCGTCGGACAGCGAGTCCGCCGGCAACGACCAGTCGGGCACACTCGCGCCGTTCAGCAATGCGAACCGGGTGGCGTTGAAGAGTTTGGAGCAGAAACTCTTCGCGCCACGCACCCAATCCTCGGCGATGGCCTGGTCGGTCCCCGGGTTGGCGCCCCTGGCCAGGGTGAACCGCACCGCATCGGCCCCGTAGCGTTCGATCCAGGCCATCGGGTCGACCACGTTGCCCTTGGACTTGCTCATCTTCTTGCCGTGCTCGTCGCGGACCAACCCGTGCAGCGCGACCACTCGGAACGGCACGGCGGCCTCGGCGTCGGCGTCCCGCATGGCGTACAGCCCGAACATCATCATCCTGGCCACCCAGAAAAACAGGATGTCGTATCCGGTCACCAGCACGCTGGTCGGGTAGAAGGCTGCCAGCGCGTCCGTTCGCTTCGGCCAGCCCATGGTGGAGAACGGCCACAGCGCCGAGGAGAACCAGGTGTCCAGTACATCGCTGTCCTGCACCCAGGGCTCCCCCGGCGGTTGCTCGCCTGGTCCGACGCAACGCATCTCACCGTCCGGTGCGTACCAGACAGGGATGCGGTGCCCCCACCACAGCTGGCGGGAGATGGTCCAGTCGTGCATGCCATCGACCCAGTCGAAATATCGGGCGGCAAGCTCCGGCGGGTGAATGGTGGTACGGCCGTCCCGAACCGCATCGCCGGCGGCCCTGGCCAACGGCGCGACCTTGACGAACCACTGCAGGGACAACCGCGGCTCTACCACGTCGTCCGAGCGGGAACAGTGGCCGACGGCGTGGGTGTAGGGGATCGTCTCCGCGACCACTCGGTTCTCAGCGCGCAGCGCCTGCTTCACCGCCGCCCTGGCCTGGAACCTGTCCATCCCGTCGAAGGCCGTTCCGGTGCCGGTGATCCGCGCGTCCTCGGTGAGCACGTTGATGCTCGGCAGTCCATGCCGCTGGCCGATCTCGAAGTCATTTAGGTCGTGCGCCGGGGTCACCTTGACCGCGCCGGTACCGAACTCCGGCTCCACGTGTTCGTCGGCGACGATCGGGATTTGCCGCCCGACCAGCGGCAGCGTCACCGTGCGACCGACCAGTGACGTGTATCGCTCATCGGCCGGGTGGACCGCGATGGCGGTGTCGCCGAGCATGGTTTCCACCCTGGTGGTGGCTACCACGATCGAGAAGCCGCCGCCGTCATACCGGATACTGACCAATTCGCCCGCGTCATCGCTGTGGTCGACCTCGATGTCGGACAGCGCCGTCCGGCAACCGGGGCACCAGTTGATGATCCGTTCTGCCCGATAGATCAGGCCGTTGTCGTACAGGTCCTTGAAGATCGTCTGCACCGCGTCAGACAGGCCGTCGTCCAGGGTGAACCGTTCGCGCGACCAGTCGACCGAATCGCCCAGCCGCTTCATCTGCCCGAGGATCGCCCCGCCGGACTGCTGCTTCCAGTCCCACACCTTTTGCACGAACAACTCGCGACCGAAGTCGTGCCGGGTCTTCCCGTCCACGGCCAGCTGCCTCTCCACCAGCGTCTGGGTGGCGATACCCGCATGGTCCATGCCGGGCAGCCAGAGCACCTCGTCCCCGCTCATCCGGTGCCAGCGGGCCAGGATGTCCATCAGGGTGTGGTCAAGGGCATGCCCGACGTGCAGGTTGCCGGTGACGTTCGGCGGCGGCAGCACAATCGAGAACGGCCTGCGCTCGCCCGAGAGCACCCGCTGCTCGTCAGCGTGGAAGTACCCGGCGGCCAGCCACCGCTGGTACAGGGCTACCTCAACCGATGCCGGGTCGTACTGAGTCGGCAGGTCGGCACGGTCGGGTAGCGGGGTACTCACCCGGCCAGTTTAGGTGTGGGGTCCATCGGCATTCGACGGGCGGCAGCACTGATCGGCACCGCCTGCGCCGGGCCCTCGTCACCGTCGAGTCATCACTGCCGGGCGGTCCCCGATAGCGGCAGGCGGTGGCCGACGCAGAAGATCCGCCGGAACGGGAATTCGGTTCCGTGCGGCCCGGCCGGGTAGGCGGTCCGTAGCACGGCGCCGTACTGGCTGCTGAACTCCTCCCCGCTGGTGGCCGAGAGCGCGTCCAGCACCGGGCGCAGGCCGGTACCGCGCATCCACTGCAGCACCGCGTCCAGGCCGGCCAGCATCTGCATGTAGGTGGTCTCCCAGACGTTGGCCTGCAGCCCGGCGTCCAGCAGTGTGGCCGCATAGTCTGCCGGCTCGACCACCGGTGCCTCCGGTCGCAGCACCCCGGCCAGGGCCGCCGACCACCGCGGCGAGACGGCCAACTGCCGCATCAAGACGTGGGACGGCGCGCCGAAGTTGCCCGGCACTTGGATCGCGATGGTGCCGCCGACCGAAAGCTGGGCCACCCACCGGCGCAGCAGATCCCGGTGACCAGGCACCAACTGCAACGCGGCGTTGCTGACAAGGACATCGGTTCCTGACGCATCGAAGTCCGCGATGTCACCCAGCTCGATCCGCGGAGCGCCCGGCCCGGTCGGCGCCCGGCCGACCATGTCGGGCGATGAATCGATACCGATCACCTCGGCGTCGGGCCAGCGCCGTGCCAATATCGCTGTCAATCCGCCGGTGCCGCAGCCAAGGTCGACAACCCGGCGCGGGTCCGTCACCTCGATCTGCGAGATCAGGTCCAGGAACGGCCGGGATCGATGGTCCGCATAGCGCTGGTACTGATCCGGATCCCAGGTCATCGTCGCATTGAACACCCAGACATCAACACCAAGACATCAACACCAAGACATCAACACCAAGACATCAACTGTTGACCATCAGGTTCGTTGCCGACGAAATCGTCAACGACGGCGCCGTGACCGACGGCCGCCGTTCGCAGCGGCGCACGACGTCCTGAATCGTCACGATCCGGAGCATCTCCTGGACGCCGGGTTGCCTGAAGACGAGTACGACGCGGAGGTCGAGGAGATCGCGGGTCGCATCCGCAGTGGAGATCCAATCACGTCCGAGTGGCTCGTCGAGTTCTGGGAACGCCGGGTTCGGTCCGAAGCTGCCAGCTGGTGAACGCCACGCCCTTTACAACGCGGTGGCAAAGCTCCAGGCGATCGGACCGACCCTCGGCTACCCCCACACCAGTGCGGTGCAGGGAGCGGTTCAACTGCGAGAGATCCGTCCCCGTGCTGAATATGGGTCGGCGCAGCCCGGACCGCCTCCCCTGCCGACGGCTCCCGCAGTTGGAAGTCCGCAAGCCAGCGCGGCTAGCCACACGTAATGCTCGATTGTCGGCTGCCCACCGCGACACGACTGGATTATTGCCGTGGCGCGTCTGCCCAATGTGGTGTGGCGACGACGCCAGCTGCCGGACCATAGGCGCACCGTTCCGAAGCAGGATCGGTGTCCGGTCATCCCCAATATGGCCGCTGTGCATCCCTGTGGTTCGGGTCAGGAGATCGGCAATGCTCGAGGCTCGATCCGCTCCTCGATGGCGCGATCGGCGGACCGAGTCACGACGTACGCGCCCTGCCCTGGGTCCTCGCTGACCGCCTC
>CAJDUM010000117.1_pt1 | contig 9963 bp, 5 predicted proteins | sample 7390781 | NCBI WGS metagenome assembly CAJDUM01 (sample SAMEA7055661, study PRJEB34461) | soil metagenome | biome: terrestrial ecosystem; feature: Peninsula; material: soil | place: Antarctica | collected 2016 | reverse complement strand
TCGACCCAGCGACCGGCGAGTTGATGGTCGACGATGTGTCGGCGGTGCTCAGCGACCGGACTCGGCTTGTCGCGATCACCGCGGCGTCCAATCTGATCGGCACCCGCCCGCCGATCGCGGCCATCGCCGACGCGGTGCACAGCGCGGGCGCGTTGATCGCGGTCGACGGCGTGCACTTCGCTGCCCACGCTGCCATCGACATGCAGGCGCTCGGCGCTGACCTGTTCGTCTGCTCCCCGTACAAGTTCCTCGGACCGCACTGCGGGGTGCTCGCCGGAACGCCGGAGCTGCTGGAGTCGATGCACGTCGACAAGCTGTTGCCGGCGACCGATAAGGTACCGGAGCGGTTCGAGTTCGGCACGCTGCCGTATGAACTGCTCGCGGGTTGTACAGCCGCCGTGGACTTCCTGGCCGGTATCGACGCCGTCCCGCGCGCGGGACGGCGGGCGAACCTGGTCCGATCGATGGCCGCGGTCGAACAGCACGAGGATGTGCTTCGGGCGCGGCTGGAAGCGGCGCTCGCCGAGATGCCCTCGGTCACCGTGCATTCCAGGGCCGCCAGCCGCACGCCGACATTGCTGCTGACCTTTGACGGCCGGGACGCACAGGCGGCCTATGAGTTCCTGGCCGGCCGTGGAGTGAACGCTCCTGCCGGGTCCTTCTACGCACTGGAGCCGTCCCGGCGGCTTGGCCTGGGGGATGACGGCGGGCTGCGAATCGGCCTGGCGCCGTATACCGACGATGACGACATCGATCGGCTGCTGGATGGACTGCGGGACTTCCTGGCCGGCTAGTCCGGTCGGGGTTGGGCCGGACACCAGCTGATCCCCTAGCTCGACCGCTCGTTCAGCCGCCCACTCCGTTCGGCTCGTCCGGTCCCGAATCCCGTTCGCTCAGCCCCTGCACAGGTTCCATTCAACCTGCGGCAACGTTGGGGGCACACGCTGACACAGCGGGATCGACTGCGCCAGACGCAGCCGAGCCGGACGAGTGGCAGGTGACGATGAGAAAGCTGTGGCAGCAGCGGCCAGGTATGCGCTGGGTAACCATCGTGTCAGTGGTGGTGCTGGTAGGCGCCGCGACTGGGGTCGGAACCTACCTGTTCACCAGGCCTGTGGCGGCAGCGGCGAATCCGGTGTCGCAGACGGCCACGGCGGACCGGGTGGTTGCCGCCAGCCTTGGCAATATCCAGCAGTCGGTGACCACCAGCGGGACGCTGACCCCGGCGGTGCAGGATTCGGTGAACTTCACGGTCTCCGGCACCGTCACCGCCGTCAAGGTAGCCGTGGGTGACATCGTCACCAAGGGCGAACTGCTGGCCACCGTCGACACCCTCAGCCTGAACGCGTCGCTCGCAGCGGCCAACGCCACGCTCGCCAATGCGCAGGCGCGACTCGCCTCGGATCAGAACTCGCTGACCTCGGCTACGGCAGTCCCGACCACCGACACCACCGCGGTCACAACAACGGCGGCCGCGGCCACTACAACTACCACCACCGCCACACCAACAACGACAACAACTACCGACCCGAAAGTGGTGGCGTTGGGGGTCCAGATCACCTCCGACCAAGCGGCGATCGCGGTGGCCCAGCAGCAGGTGGTGACGGCCAAAGCCAACCTCGCCGGAGCCACGTTGACGTCGCCGATCGACGGTGTGGTGACAACTGCCGCGCTGACGGTCGGTCAGGCGGTCAGCGGCAGCGGCTCCGCAGGTTCCAGTGCTGGGGCCGGTTCATCTGCTGGTAGTTCAGGTTCTGGCGGTGGCTCAGGGTCCGGATCCGGCTCGTCGACCGCGTCCGCTGGCCAGTTCGTGATCGTGAGCACCGCCGCCTGGCAGGTGAATGTGTCGGTCGACGACACCGAGGTCGGGCTGCTGAAGGACGGTGACCAGGCGCAGCTGACCGTTGGCACGTCCGTCACGCCGATCTTCGGCATCGTGTCGTCGGTAGGGCTGATCTCGACGAGCAGCTCGTCGACCGCCAGCTACCCGGTTGTCGTCGACGTCACGGGCAGTCCGACCGGGCTGCACGACGGCACCGCCGCAACCGTGGTGTTGATCTACAAGCAGCTGACGAACGTACTGACGGTTCCCAGCGCAGCAGTGCATACCAGCAATGGCACGCAGATCGTCGAGAAGGTGGGCAGCGCCGGGACCCAGGTGGCCACGGCGGTGACGGTCGGGCTGTCGTCCGGTGGGCTCACCCAGATCACCGCCGGACTCGCCGAGGGTGACCAGGTTGCGGTGGCCAACGCCGGGGTAACGGCTGGATCGGGCGGATCGGGAACGACGGGCGGGACAGGCCGCGGCGCAGGCGGGTACGGCGTTGGCGGATACGGCGGTGGCGCCGGCGGTGGCACCGGCGGTGGCGCCCGCAATTACGGGGGCGGCGGAGCGGGCGGATTCGGCGGTGCCGCCGGCGGCAACAGTGGCGGCAGGGCAGGCGGCTGACCGTGACACTGGACCTGGGTGAGTGGGGCGCGTCGGCCGTCAGTGACGATGCCGACCGGACGCCCGTCATCGACCTGCTCGACGTGACGAAGGTCTACCGCACCGGCGATGTGAGCGTCGAGGCACTCAAGGGGATCTCGCTTCGGGTGGACCCCGGTGAGTACGTTGCGGTGGTCGGCGCGTCCGGCTCCGGAAAGTCGACGTTGATGCACATCATCGGCTGCCTGGACGTTCCCACTGCGGGCAGCTACTGGCTCGCCGGCGACGACGTGAGCAGGCTCGACGAGGTCGAGCTCGCCGAAATCCGCAACCACCGCATCGGATTCGTCTTTCAGCAGTTCTTCCTGCTTTCGTCCATGACGGCTTGGCGCAATGTCGAATTGCCGCTGATCTATGCGGGTGTGGGGCGAAAGGAACGGCGCGCCATGGCGATGCAGGCGCTTGACCGGGTAGGACTTGAATCCAGGACGGATCACCGGCCCGGCCAACTGTCCGGTGGCCAGCAGCAGCGGGTCGCAATCGCCAGAGCCCTGGTCGGCAGCCCCGCATTGATCCTTGCCGACGAGCCGACCGGAAATCTCGACTCGGCAGCCACCGAGGAGATTCTCGACCTCTTCGATCAGCTGAGTGAGCAGGGCGCGACAGTGGTCGTGATCACCCACGAGGCCGAGGTGAGCGAGCGGGCGCACCGGACCATCAGGGTTCGAGATGGTGCGATTGTGCAGGACGTTGCTGTCGTGCGGACGGGTGGAGCCCGATGAACTGGTTCGAGACTCTGCGGTCGGCGGCCGCATCGATCCTGTCCCACCGGCTCCGGTCCGCGCTGACGGTGTTGGGAATTCTCATCGGTATCGGTGCAGTGGTGCTCTCGGTTGGCCTCGGGCTGGGCACTCAGCAGCAGGTCGGTGCCCAGATCAGCGCACTGGGAAGCAATCTGCTGATCGTGTCTCCCGGGAGTTCCACCAGTAGCGGCGGAGTGCGGGGCGGATTCGGGTCCGCAGCGACCCTGACCGCGCAGGATGCCACAGCGCTTGCCTCGCACACCGCGGACCCCGACGTCGCCGCGGTGGCTCCGGTGAAGCAGAGCTCGCAGGCGCTCACCGCCGGGACAGCGAATTGGACAACGACTGTTGTCGGAACAACTGCTGACTGGCTCGGCGTTCGAGCTCGCTCGCTGTCCGAAGGAACCTTCTTCAGCGCGGCAGACGTCTCGGGCCAAGCCGCAGTCACCGTGCTGGGATCGCAGACAGCGAGCGAACTTTTCGGCCGGCTCGACCCGGTCGGCCAGACGGTGACGGTGAATAACATTCCACTCACTGTGGTCGGCGTGCTTGCCTCTGCCGGGTCGGATGCCACCAGCAACCTGGACGACCAGGCGCTGGTTCCGTTGTCCACCGCGGCCAACGAGATCTTCGGTGGGACAAGCCGGAACTCAGTGTCCACCATCTACATCCAGGCGACTTCGGCGACCACTTTGTCCGCGGCCTATCAGGAGGCGGACAGCCTGTTGCTGACCTTGCACAACATCACCACCCCGACGGCCGCGGACTTCACCATCTCCAGCCAGCAGGCGCTGCTGGCGACGGTGACTTCGGTGAGCAAGACGCTGACCGTCTTGCTGGCCGGCATCGCGGGGCTTTCCCTGCTGGTCGGTGGAATCGGCGTGATGAACATCATGCTGGTATCGGTCACGGAGCGGACCAGGGAGATCGGGCTGCGCAAGGCGCTTGGCGCGCCGCCATCGGCGATCCGGCGACAATTCCTGGCCGAGGCGACCGCCCTGGGACTGTCCGGCGGACTGCTCGGCGCGCTGCTCGGCATCTTCGGCGCCCGGCTGCTGCCCAAGCTGCTGTCCACTACTGCCACGGTGATCATCTCGCCGCTGGCCGTTGGCGGATCCATCGCGATCGCAATCGTGATCGGCCTGATCTTCGGCGTCTACCCGGCGGCGCGCGCCGCCAGATTGGCGCCGATCGACGCACTGCGTACCGATTGATCACGGCGGCTCAATCCCATCGCCACGACAACATTCCCGATAAGCACAGCGAAACACAAAGAAGCTCAAAGAAGGGCAGCAGATGAACGCGATAGATCGCCCACTGACGGACCGCCGGGGCCGTTTGCTGGTACTGGCCAGCGCAGCGCTGCTGGCAACCAGCATGGTGCTCGCATCCTGCGGGACCGCCGCCGGCGCCGCGTCGCCGGCGACTGCTGCGTCCCCGGCATCCGGGCAGCCCGCAGTGAGTACTCCTTCGACGCAGGGCTTCGGTGCCTCCGGACCAGCAGGCGAAGCGGGCTCCGGAACTCAAGCGCCCCGGCCCGGTGCCTCCGGCACCATCGCTGCGATAGGGACCAATAACTTCGAGGTGCAGAACGCCACCAGCCAGACCACCGTCGACTACACGACTTCGACCGTGTTCACTCGGATGCAACCCGCGACGCTTGCGGCGGTCGCTGTCGGATCGTGTGTCATCGCAGTGTCGGCAGCTGCGCAAACAGGTTCGACGGCAGGCGGATCGACAGCCGAGCCCAGCCCGACTGCCCAACCCAGCCCGACTGCCCAGCCCGGCTCGGCGGGGTCGGCACCCGCACCGGCCGCAGCGCCCGGCACCCGGCCTGGATCGGCGGGAGGGTTCAGCGCCCCCGCAGCGCTAACCGCGACAACGGTGGCCATTTCCACGGCAACCGATGGAAAGTGTGGGTTCGCCGGCCTTGCTGGCGGAGGGGCAGGTGCCGGCCGGGCGGGCGGCACCGGGACTGTCCGGCCGACTTATACCCGGCCCACCGGCACTGCGGCCCGACCGACTGGGGCCGCCGGCAACGGCACCGGATCCCGCTTCGGCGGCTTCGGCGGCGCTGTCTCCGGGGCGGTGACTGCAGTGTCCGGATCGACGATTACGGTGTCGGTGACCATCCCGCAACGCTCGCCGGCATCGGCTCAGAAGTCCGGCACCGCAGAGGGCTCTACTGCCCTGAGCGCCGGTCCAGCAATGACGTCCGGCCAGGTGCCTGCTGCCGGCGCCAACTCCGACTCGACCCGGAGTTCCGTCGTCACCGTAACGCCGAGCACCACCTTCACCCAGACGGTGCCCGCTGCTTCGTCGGCGCTGAAAGTTGGTCTGTGTGCTTCGGCGAACGGCACGGCCGACGACACCGGGGCGGTGACGGCGACCGATGTGCAGTTGAGCATTGCGGGAGCCGCAGGGTGTTCGGTCCGCGCGGGTGGCTTCGGCGGTAGGGGCGGCGGATTCGGCGGTCGCGGTGGTGGCCGCACAGGTGGTCAGGCGGCGACCAGCGGTGGCTGACGCAATTGGTGTGGCCAGGGTGCGCCGTCGCCGGCGGCGCCGGCAGCGTCGCGTTGCCGCTGCGGTCCTCGCGATCGCCGCATTGGTGGTCGGCGGTCTTGGTGTCGCGTATGCGAACTCCAGGCCGACGACGCCCAGCTACCGCACCGTCGCCGTGTCCACCGGATCGATCAGCCAGAGCGTCTCGGCAGTCGGCACCGTGAACGACGCGCAAACCGTTGCTGCTGCCTTCGCGGTCGCCGGCACTGTCGCGGCAGTGTCGGTTCATGTCGGTGACGTCGTCACCGCCGGCCAGGTTTTGGCCGCGCTCGACCCGACGGCGCTGACCACCGCGGTGCAAGGCGCCGAGACCGACGTGACCGGCGCCCAGCAGACGCTGACAACCGACGTGGCCAGCCAGACCGCGGCAACGGCCAGCGCCGCCGCCTCGACAAGCGCCGCGACAACCTCCGCGGCGGCTGACGGTGGTGGTTCGGTAGGTGGCGCGGCTGGATCTGGCTCGGGTTCCGGAGTTGGTGCCGGTGCCGGTGCTAGTCCCGGATCCGGGGGAGGGCATTCGGCGGGTTTGGGGGGGGCCACGCCATCATCGAGCAACCAAGGGCTCTCCGGCGCGCATGGGTCCGGCGGCGCGCCTAGCAGTACCGCGCCGCCGAGTGCAGTACCCACCACTGGGTCGTCCGGCGCCTCGCACACCACTGGTGCGGGATCTCACCAGGGCGGCGGGCAGACGCAAACCCTGCTGGGCCGGATCGGCCAGGAGCAGCAGGCTGTGGTGGGCTGCCAGGCCCTGCTCGATTCGCTGCTCGGCAAGGGAACTGTGGACATCGTCGCGAATGCCGGCGCCTGCGTGCCAACGGTCGGCGCGGCCGGCTCGGGCGGCGCACCATCATCAGCGTTGGCAACGAGGTCCCGAACGGTGTCGACCTCCACAGACCCTGCTGGGACGTCGGATGTGACCAGCAGTTCGACCGAGGGGACCTCGCGGGGGACCCTGACGGGCTCCACCGGCGCATCGACCGGCGGCCCGTCGACCGGCGGCCCGTCGACCCGCGGCGCAGCGCCGACCACGGGAGTGAGCGGCTCGGATGCTGAACCAATGGGGCTCTCTGTCTGCAGCGCGGTAGTCAGCGACACGGGGGTCGCCGGTACCACCGGGCAGGACACCGGCACGGCGGCACCCTCGACGGTGACGACAACCGCCACTGTCACCGGCACTGTCACCGTCACCGAGAATTCGACTGAAACCGTCACCGATACCCAGACGGCTGCTGAGACAACAACCGTCACCTCGACAGTGCAGTTGCCGACCACGATCACCACCGACGTTGCGTTACCCACCACGCTGACCGTCACCACGACGACCGAGATGCCGGTAGCGACAACCGTCGGCACTGTCCCCGGCGTCACGACGGTGCCGACGACGCTGACGCTGACATTCCCGGTGACGATCACCGCGCCGATCACCGTGTCGGTGACCGGCAGCAGCCCCAGTCCCTCGCCGGCCGCGACCTCGTCTGCGGACTCTTCGTCAACCACTGCGGCCGCCACCGGTTCCGCTATTTTCACCGGGGGCGCCGCACCGACGACAACGTCTGCCGTGCAATCAAGTTCGGGCACCGCAGCGACATCGGGTACGTCAGGGACGGCGTCGGGAGCGGTCAGCCAGACAGCCGCCACGACGTCGACCACCGGAGCCAGTTCCTCCGGCACGCCGGGGACCACTGGATCGTCGGGCTCGCTGGCACAGTGCCAGCAGGCAATCACCTCGGTGATGGCCGACCTGAACGGCCTGTACACGCTGGAAACCGCGCTGAACAACGATCTGCAAGCGCGGGCGCAGCAATTGTCGACCGGAACCGCCGGCGGCGCAGGGTCGTCCACCGGACACGCCGGTGGCTCGGGGTCCACGACGGGCAGCGCGGGCAGCGCCACCGGTTCCGGCTCTAGTCGCGGTGTCGGGGGCACCGGAGGCACCGGAGGCACCGGAAGCGCCGGGCAGGGGGGCGCGATCACCAGCACGATCACCGGGATAGGCGCGCCGAATTCGAGCCGATCTGCGACGGTCAGCCACTCGGCGGGCACCGGCACCGGGGGAGGTGCGGCAGCCGGCAGCGGAGCGGGAGGTGGCACCGGCTCCGGTCAGGCCGGTTCCGATCAGAGCCCCGACGGGGTACGAGTGTCCGATCAACCCGCGACCGCCCAGCAGCTTGCCGCCGATCAAGCGACCATCGACCTGGACCAGACGAAACTCGCCATCGCTCGACAGAGCCTGGCTCAAGCGAACCTGACCAGTCCCATCGCAGGGACCATCGCGCGAGTCGAAATCACCCCGGGCACCGCGGTGGGCGCATCGTCGAGCAGCAAGACGATCACCGTGATCGGCCGGCGCACCTATACCGTCTCCACCTCGATTCCACTGACGGTGATCGACAAGCTGAAGGTCGGTGAGAGGACGACTGTTGATATCGACGGGCTGGCGGTGCCGATGACCGGCACGGTCTCGCTGATCGGCATCTTGAACGACTCATCCTCGACAACCCCGTCCTATCCGGTGACGATCGCGCTCGACCCCACGGACCAGACGCTGTTCGACGGGTCCGGCGCGTCGGTAGCGATTTCCGTCGGCGCCAATAACGATGCGCTGTTGGTCCCGACGTCCGCCGTCCACACTCTCGGCGCGCTACACACGGTGACCGTGCTCGATGGAGTGACCACCAAGACGGTCCAGGTGCAGATCGGCTTGGTCGGTGGCGACATGACCGAGATCACCAGCGGCCTGACCGCTGGTGAGAAGGTGGTGATCGCGAACGTGGACGACCCGCTACCGACGGCGCAAACCGGTCGGGTGCCGGGACTGGGCGGTGCCGGTCTGGGCGGTGCCGGTCTGGGTGGTGCTGGTCTGGGTGGCGCGGGTGTTGGAGGTGGGGGTGCTGGCGGTGCTGGACGCGGCGGTTTCGGTGGTCGCGGCGCCGGCTGACACCCCGGCTGGGGTCTCCACTCCGCCAGGGTGAACCGTCCGGCCGGGCGGAACCATCGCGGTCGCAGGGGTCGCCGTGGCAATCGGGCACGTGGCCGAGCGGATGACGCCCGGCTTCGGGGATTTACGCACCGCCGACAGACACACGTAAGGACCCCAGATATCGCAGCCAACACGCCATCACCTCAGGCCACGAGAAACATGACGGCTGGACCACGCCGCCTCCGGTGTGCGAAACCGGCATGCATGCGGCTTCTCATCGGACCCGACCAAGTTGTCATCAATTCCGGGCGTTCGGTCGGCGAGCCATCACGTCAAACGTGCGAATCCCGTCTGCGCAACAGGGCCCCGTAGCTGCGCGACCATTGAGCCTTCCTGCGAAGCCGCCGCGAGTAGTCCGAAGACCTCCCGCACTGCTTCGAGGAAGATCGCGAGGTCGACGTCCTGATGAGCGTACGAGGCATAGAACGCCTTGCCGGCTAGAAACCCGCGGTCAAGCATCAGTTGTGTGTACAGCGTAGCGGCCGGCTGCGACTGCTCGTCGAAGGACAAGTGACTCAGGGGTGGAATCCCCGAGACGTGTATGCCGAGCCCGACCGCGGCTGCGGCCGCTGTCCAACCCTGCTGGACTTGCGTCCCGATGCTGTGCGCACTCCATCACCGAGCCGATCCCGATCACGGCGGCCATCGGATAACCGTTACTCAGTCCCTTCGCGAATACCGCTACATCTGGATTGACCCCGTAGGTCAGGTGGGCCCCACCGGTGTTGAGCCGTAGCCCACTGGTCACTTCGTCGAATATGAGGACTGCGCCTATTCGGTCCGCTAGTGCTCGGACACCCTCTAGGAAACCGGGTGCCGGGTTGGAACTGCGAACCGGTTCCATGACGATGGCGGCGAGATCCTCGCCGCTATCGGCGACGATGTGCTCCAGATCGGCCAGGTCGTTGTATCGGAAAGGCACAGCCGTCGATTGCAACTGGCGGGGCACGCCCAATGGGTCGAGCCCGGGAAGCAGATGTCCGTCAAGGGCGTGCTCGCCGGCGAGGTTCGCGGCCAGATACCAGTCGCTCCACCCGTGGTATCCGCAGAACGCAACAAGGTTGCGCCCAGATGCGGCGCGCGCCAATCGGACTGCAATTGCCAACGCCTCGCCACCGGTGCGTGCGTAGCGCACCATATCGGCCCACGGATGAAGTTCCACCAGCAGGTCGGCAAGTATCAGGTCCTCA
>CAJDUM010000104.1_pt1 | contig 10072 bp, 9 predicted proteins | sample 7390781 | NCBI WGS metagenome assembly CAJDUM01 (sample SAMEA7055661, study PRJEB34461) | soil metagenome | biome: terrestrial ecosystem; feature: Peninsula; material: soil | place: Antarctica | collected 2016 | reverse complement strand
GGCCGTCGCGGCGGACATTGCCTGGTACGTCGGTGGGTCCGTCCCGCGCGGTGGGTGCGGTCAGGAATGCGATACCCATTCCGATCAGCAGCGCAGCTCTGCCCCAGACTCCGATCACGACGGCTTGGGCGGCCCAGCTGTCGAAGATGCCGCTGGGTTGGTGGGAGATGATCAGGTATTGCCACCGGAAGAATCCGATGCCGATGGCCACGTCGACCAGTGTGTAGGCGACGATCCAGCCGGTGCGGATGCGTAACAGCACCATGAAGGGCAGCAACCACAGGGTGTATTGGGGTGAGTGCACCTTGTTCAGCAGCAGGTAGGCGCACAGCATGGCGGCGCAGACCTGCAGCCATGGATACTGCCGGTGCCGCCCGCGGCGGGTCAGGACCAGGCCGGCTACCAGAACCGCCAGCATTCCTGCAGCGGTGGCGGCGGTGCTGCAGACGGACAGCCAGTGCTGGACATCGGTGTCGACCGGGTTCGTGGCGGGCCGTACGGCCCAGAACCAGATCGAGTTGGTGGTCAGATCGATCGGCCTGGACCATTGGAATTGGAATGCCGCCCACCAGCCGGAGAATCCGGCAACTGCGAACGGCGCGTTGATCACCGCCCACGTCCCGACCGCGGCGGCAACGACCATCGATGCCCCGCGAATGTCGGGTTGCGGCGGCATCTGTCCGTCGGCCTGCGGCTGGCCCGTGACGGGCACTGGAGGGTCGGGGTAAAGCATCCACACGATGACAGGTGCAGTGAACATCAGGGGGTAGAACTTCGCCGCGCCGCCGATGCCGAATGCCACGGCAGCGAGCACGGCACGTCGGCGCCGGCTCCAGCGCGACGGGCCTGCGAGTATCGCAGCGCACCCGGCGGTGGCGCAAGCCACCGGCAACAGGTCCCAGCTGAGGAATGCATACATCACCAGCGCCGGGGACAGCGCGTACCACCAGCCGCGCCGCCCGGCCAGCGCGAACAGCAACACGGCGGTGACCAACCCGAAGGGGGCCAGCAGAAGCGCGCTGTGCGCCAGGTATTGGCCGTCGTTGTGGGCGCCGAGCGCTCCGAGCCACATGACCAGCCCGGTGAGTACGGGGTATTCCACGGTGCCGCCGGTGAGCTGGCCCGCGGCGGTCAGGCCGCCGTGCACGTACGGGAATACGTGCAAGTTGATGTCGCGGCCGAGCCAGAGCTGCTGGATGGCGGAAAAGCACACGTCGGCGTTGATCCGGATCCGCCAGTTCGGGCCGCTGCGCCCGGCGGCGTCGAAGGTGGGACCGACGCAGCGGTGCTTGTTGGCGAATCCGGCGAGCAGGGTGGCCGCGCACACCACAGTGCCGGCCCAAACCAGGACGGTTCTGTTGATCGCGAATCGGTGACGCTGCGGTGCGACGGCCCGGTCAGCCGGTGGGGCGGCCGTCATCGGCTGCACCGGTCTGGGTCGAAGTCGATGATCTTCCCCGGCAATCCCGTACCGCCGAGTCCTCGGGCAACGATCGATGTCGGCGGCAGCCTCGTCACCTGCGCACGGTACGCGGCACCTGGCGGTGCGGCAGGTAGCACGCACGCTTGGGTGTGCGTGTCACCTGGTGCGTAGCCGGAGGACAGTAGGCAGCGCTGCACCTGGTCGATGGTCAGCTTGACCGTCCCATCGACCCCCTGCTCGGTGGCGCTGCGATGAGCGACCGAGCACGGGATCGGCTCCGCTGCCGACGCGGTACCACTGGCCGATGCTACAAGCACACCGACGATGCCCAGTGCCACCGCAATCCGAAAGAGCCCCCGACCGCGCATGCCGAATCCCTCTCGCTGGGGCGGAACAATGTAGGACACCTGGTAAGGCGTCATTGCAGGGTTCAACACCGTGCAGAACCTTGCCGTCGCAACACCTATAATGAGCCAAGCACCGGCACCAGCGTCGTCGCATCGCGCTGGCGAGCGGCTGCGGATGCAGGTCACTCGCAGCGAACGGCGCTCACCGCGAGCTTGCCCAGTGCGCTGAGCTCGCCGGGAATCAATCATTATCACCGGCCCGATCCACCGGGTCAGGCTCAGCCTCGCGTGGCCAGGCACGCCAAATGGGCGGCGAATCCGTTGGGCGCCCGCCCATTACGGCGGCTGCTGGTACGCACTGTCAGGGCCGCGGTGCGCACTATGGTCAGTCCGGCGGCCTCGGCGCGTCGCACCAGCATGACGTCCTCATCGTTGGCTGCTGCGGGCCATCCGCCCAGCGTGCGATAGGCCGAGCTGCTGATGCCCAGGTTCGCTCCGTGGACGTGAGGGTGTCCGTCGATGCTGTGGTAATGGGCACGCCAGCGGCGTCGTACATCGGCGGGCAATCCGGGGCCGGGTTCGACGGTGCCGAGCACCAGATCTGCCCCGCAGCGGGCGAGCCGAACCATACCGGTAAGCCAGTGGGGCGGAACGGTGGTGTCCGCATCGGTGGAAACCAGCCAACAATTGGACTCACCGGCCTCTTCTAGCGCCGCGGCGGCGCCGGCGCGCCTCGCAGCTCCGGCCCGTCGCTCGTTCACCCGGACGATCTGCACGCGGGCGCCGCCGGGCGTGCGTGTTGTGCCGCGAATGGCCGCGGCGTTGGCCGTGCTGACGGCCCGCGCGGCGACGGCCACCGTGTCCGCGGTGCGGTCAGTGCACGCGTCCAGCACTACCACCAACCGAACGGCGGGCGGGTCCGTCACAGCGGCCATCAGCCGGGCGGCGGCGATCTGCAGCGAAGCCAGACACCTCGTAATCAACAGCGCCTCGTTGTGCGCCGGGACGATCACCGCCAGGAACTTCATCGAACTGCGTGCGTCCCCACCATCGGGTGGGCCGGGCATCCGTGCTGCCATGGAGATCGATCCGCTGTCATGCGCTGCCTCGGCGTCCTTCGACACGGTTGAGCCCAGCCGGGCCTGTGGTAGCGGGTTAGTCGACGAGGCCATCGGCCCGTGCCACCGAGATTCCGTCGACGCTGAGGACGTCCAGTAGGAAATCTTCTTCCTGGTGAGTGGCGAGCAGGTGCAAGCCGGAGTGCCGTCGGACCGCGTCGTGGACCGCGTCAGCCGTGACCCGATGTTCCATGACAGGGTGCCGCCAGCTGCACACCGCCACCACTCCGTCCGAGCGCAGGCTGGACAACAGCCGCTGCGCCAGCGGGAGCGGATCAGGCGCGTAGTAGCCGATCTCGCTGAGCACGATCAGATCGAACGTCCCGTCCGGCCATTCCTGCGCTACGTTCATCACACGTACCGATACCCCTACCAGGCCGGCGGTCGCGGCCTGGGTCAGTTGCACGGCGCGCGGTGCGATGTCCGCAGCGAGCAGCGTGTCGCACCGCGCGGCCAGCGCTACGGTTAGGTGACCGGCAGCGCAGCCCGGTTCGAATGCCGCGACGAACCGTGCGCGGGGCAGGCTCGCCAGCAGCAACTCCCGTTTGCGCTGCTCGTACCATCTGCTGCCCATCCCCCACGGATCGTCGGCGGCTGCGAACAGGCCGTCGAAGTACTCGCGCCGTCCGGCGCATCCACGCGGGTCGATCAGCACGTCCTGATCCCCGTCGAAGTGCGCGATCACCTGCGGTCCGAGAACAGCCTCATCACCCGGACTGTCGGACAGCGGCAGTACCTGACTGCGGTATCGAGCCAGCGCCGCACGACGACGGTCCGCGGCGCCGGGGCCCACCGGGATCCTCGTCATCGCCTCGACGGGCAGATCGTTGCCGGCGGGATTCCCCCAGTGCCACACCCAGATCGGATACTCACCAACGGTGCAGCGCGGATCAGCGGTCGCGACGCGACGGGCCGCCCGGGCGCACGCCGCATGGTCTGGATGCCGGTCCTGCTCCCAGTTCGCCAGAATCCACGCCGGGCCCGAACCCACTGCCGAACGCAGCGCAGTCCGCAAAGCAGCGGCGTGCTGGTCCAGGTGTCCGTCCGGCAGACCCAGTTGGATCAGCCGGGCTGACGGCGCCAGCACCGCCACCGCTTCGGTCGCTTCGCGCCGTCGGATCGCCGCCAGCATTTGCGGAGAGTGAGTCGACGAATCCGGGTGTGATCCCTCGCCGTCCGTTGCGATGATCACCGTCACCGGGTGTCCCCGGTCGGCGGCTTTGGCAAGGATGACTCCGCAGCCCAGCGTTTCATCGTCCGGGTGAGCGGCGAGCACAATGATGGTCGTGTCGGTGGGCGGCCACCGGCCTTCCGGCAGCGAATCCAGCAGCGCCTGCCAGGCCTCCGGCGGGTTTCCCGGATCACGATGGTCGAAGCCGCCGTAGGGCCGGTTCGCGCCGGACGACGGGCTGGTACGCGTGGTCAGCATCACGACCTAGCCTGGTCAGCCAGCAGGCGCGAACCCAGGTCGGCGATGTCGCGTTCTCCGTGGTGCTGGCGTAGGTAGACCTGAAGGTCCGCGACCCGGCGGGCATGTACTTCATCGAAGACCAACGGCGCTGGTCCGAGTGCGTGCCCGACCTGACCTAAGATGCGCTCACAAGCGCCGTGTACCACCGCCCGAACCCGGCCGGCGAGCAGCGCTCCGTTCCGGCCGACCGCGGTTCCGGCATCAACCTGTGCCGCGGCGGCGTCCAGCGCGCACAGCGCTGCATAGCGGGCGGCGTCCGCAATGCCTAAGTTCAACGATCGGATCGCATCGGGATCGCGGCCGGCCAGCCGGGACGCCAGCGTGTCGACCAGCGCGGCAGCACCACCCGCCCAGCATGCCGCCACACCGACCGCACCCCAGGCGAAGCCGGGTCGCGTCAGATACCAGCCCACCTCGCCCACCGGCTGGGCCGGAACGTCCTGGAAGTCGACAGGCCCGCTGTCCACCGCTCGCAACCCTCGGGAGACCCATGTGCCCGCACGTGCCTGCACGCCAGCCTGATCCAGGTCCACCGCGAACAGCCGACTGCCCGCGACGGTATGCGCGGTCACCAGCGCCCCGTCCAGCCGGCCGCCCAACGAACACCACGATTTCCTGCCGCGCAGTGTCCAACCGCGGTCCCGTTCGATCGCGCCCAAAGCCGTTCCTGGCACCTCGGCGGCGAACACTCCCCACACCCCCGAAGGCGCCGGCCAGCCGGCCTCATGCAAGATCGCCAGCGCATCCAGGTGCGGCTCGAGAACCCGCGCAGCAGTCAGGTCTCCCGCTGCCGCTGCCGCCAGTAGCCGCCACCGGACTGCAGTCTCCCCCGCCCCCGGCGGTGGGAAACGCGGCGCCCACCGACGGGCCAACTCCAGGCACCCTTCGATGTCCTCGCCCGCGTCGGCAGCAGCGCCCCTGAGCTGATCCTCCAGACCCGACGTACCGTCGGCGGGTCGGTTCTCGGTGTTCGTCATTCGGGCAGCATCTCGCCGCCGATCGAGGCGAGCATCTCACCGGAGGGAGGTGAGGAAATTAGGCCCTCGGCGAAAAGCAAGCAAGACGGCGCGATCTCGTCGGACTCCGTGGCCCGGCCGAACGGCGCCTGGCTACCGAAGAAGGAAACCTCGCGCTCGTCCATCGTGGCCAGAATCGGCAGCGTCCGCGCCGGACCCAGCGCCGCTGCATGAGCCCGCATTCCCCGCACGCGCAGGGCCCGCGCCCGCGTCCCCTCGGCAACCGCGTCCTCCATCACCGCCAAGTAGCAGATCTCCACGTCCGCCCCCTTCCTCGCGATCACGGTCGACACCGGGCTGCCGATCCCGGACTCACCAACCCCCGGGTGGTACCCAATGAGCATCACTACTAATCCTGAGACCCGCCCGCTTCTCCCCAGCGGGCCACGACCCTGCTCTCGGAGCGACGGCTCCGACAGATCCGGCAGGTGCACCCGATACGTCACTGACCCAACAGCTTGCCGCGCATGCCGTTTGGTCGACAATAGGCAGTACCGCAGAAACCTACTCACGCACTCGTTCCACTCACTGCGCTTCCGTCAACACGACGTACTGCGGGTCCTTGGTGGGGGGTCCGTCCCGTCTGGAACATGCCGAAGACGGAGCGGGTACCCGATCAGCAGCGCCGCTCCCAACACCCTGACCACCAACCGGTTGCCACCGCCGATCAACGCTGTTCCCGATCCGAAGACGGTCAGGCCTTGGCGAACTGGTGCAGCACGCGCGCCCGGCCGGAACGATAGGTCTCGGCGACACTCCCGTTGCGACGCGAGAGCATCAGCCCGCTCGCGGTCAATCTCATCTCGGCACCGTCGATCTCACCCGCCGGACGCGACCCCCATGTGCTGAGCAGATCAGCGGCAGACTCACGGTCGAGGCGGTCGCCGATCCGGCCAGCACAAGACCACACCAAAGAAGCCGACAAAGTCGTCATCCTGCGGGGGCCTCCCCGCTCTGTCGTGCGGGGGTGGCAGGCCGGTGGCATGGTTTGTCGGGGCTTTCAGCCGGGTATAGCTGACGTTACGGGCTCCCTAGCGCGTTACGGGCTCCCTAGCGCGTCCGATCCGATTCGGTTCAGACGCATCGACGGCTGTCAACTCGGCTTTCCGTTGGTTTTGCTGAGGACAAGCATCAGTCCCGAGGATCCAACCAACGCTAACCGAGTCAACCCCTGACGATTGGAGATCACCGGTGACATCGCAGGAACAAGCGACAGCCGATCAATTGGGCACCATTAGATCGATCATGAAAGGCACGCGCATCGCCATGCTGACCACGGTTGACGGCGACGGCTCTTTGCACAGTCATCCCATGACGACGCAGGAAGCGGAGTTCAACGGTGACTGCTGGTTCGTCGCCTCGGACGAATCGGACACGGCACGGCATCTGCGGGCGAACCCGAAGATTAACTTGGCGTACTCGGGATCCTCGCAATGGCTGTCATTGGCCGGCACGGCCGACGTCGTTCGAGATCAGGCGAAGAAGAAGGAACTGTGGAACACCTTCACCGATGTCTGGTTCACCGACGGCGACACCGATCCATCGGTGATCCTGATCCACGTCACCGCGCAGTCGGCGCAGTACTGGGACAGCCCCGGCCGGCTTGCGACCATGGTCAGCATGCTCAAAGCCAAGGTGACCGGCACACAGCCGGGAGCCGGGGACTCGGCGTCGGTGAATCTGCCGAAGTAGCCAGATCGGGATGGCTCCGGTACCTGGGTTGGATCGGCACGGCCTGACCCGGCCTTACCTGGCAGCCCGCGAACGGTCCTGCGCGCCACGGCCGACGGTCGGGACGGCGACCGGCGGGTGCCTATGCGTGGCCCAGCACGCGCGCGACATGCCCACCGGCAAAGGATCAGCTCCAGCCGCGGTGCGGTCTGGGCAACCGAGGAGGCGGCGGCAGCGCCGGTCGACTACCCGTCACGTGCTGAGCTGCACGCCCGCATCCACACGGAGTTGTTGCCAGCGGCGCACCGCTGGATTCACGGCTCCAACCAGACGCTGCGAGGCAAATTGCCGCACGAGAGCAGTCACGTCCGACCGACACAAGGCCAGCGGCGTCTCACTGTTCGCGTCGTCGTGCAGGGCATACCCCCACGGCAGTCAGCCCCGCAAGCTAGCCCGCACACCGGGCCGGGCGACGAGGCAGGTCGGGTAGCGGGCGCAAGGAGTATTCCCGGTCCACCGGTCCGGCGCGGGCGGCCTGGCGCTGAAGTGCGGACGCCGTGGCGCCCGCAATCACGGTCGGCACCGCTACTTGCGCCGCCCAGGATCAGCGCGCGGATCCCAAACGGGATCATGGAGGATGCGAGGCCGGCGGATAGCACAGCGCCACAGCTGGCAGGTGCGCAGAGCGGAGTGCGGTGATGGACACAACCGAACCGAACGGTGGACCGACGCCGGTCGCCCGGCGGCCGGCCGGCCGTCGTGTCCGTCTCTGGAAGCGGCTGGTCGAACGTGAGGGGATCCGGCATCTCACCCGAGCAATACGTCGGTTCACCGAGCGGCTGGGCTACCAGTTTGCCGCGGCCCTGACATACTTCTCATTCCTGGCGATGGTGCCGATCTTGATGGTTGCGTTCTCCATCGCGGGTTTCGTGCTTTCGTCACAGCCCGGCCTGCTCGCCACCCTCCGAGCGGTCACCGCCGAACAGGTTCCCGGCGCGCTGGCGGACACCATCGACGGAGTCTTGAACACCGCCATCAATGCCCCCTTGGCCCTTGGCCTCATCGGGCTCGCGGTGGCACTGTATTCCGGCATCAGCTGGATGGGGAACCTGCGCAGCGCTATTCAAGCGTTGTGGCGCTCGGACTTCGATACCGACCAGGAGATCGCTGCGGAGAGCCTGCTCGGCTATTACCTGAAAAGCCTGCGGTACCTGACGTTTCTGGGCTTGGCCATTCTCGCCTCGCTGATCTTGACGACGACGGGATCCTGGGCGCAGGACCTGGTGCTGGGCTGGATCGGTCTGGACAAGGTGGGGTGGCTATCCCGGGTCTTCACGGTCGGGCCGATACTTCTCGCGGTGGCAGGCGACGTCGGGGTCTTCTTCTGGATCTATTCGGTGCTGGCTCCCCGGCACGGCACGGCACCGCGCAGGTCCGTTATTCGCGGGTCTATCGCCGCGGCGCTCGCTTTCGAGGTCTTGAAAATCGGCCTGACACTGGTACTTCCGCTGTTGCTCCGGTCCACCGCGGCACGGGTGTTCGGCCCGATCATCGGATTGTTGATATTTTTCAACCTGATGGCCATGGTGACGCTGTTCGTCGCCGCCTGGATCGCCACGGCGCGGCCCGAATCCCCTACCGCACCTGCCCACGGCAGACATGCCTACCGCGAACCGGACCCGAGCACGCACCAGGTCGCGGGCCAGCAGACCTAGCCACGGCGTCGGACCCCGATGCACCGCCTACCGTGCCCAGATGTACGCGGACGCTCAGCGCAGTGAGCCCATCGCGCTGAGCGGCGCCGCTCAGTCCGAGGGTCGGGTGTGGCGGGCACGGGCGCGTTGCATGGCCTCATCGACGACGCGTTGCGCTACGGCATGAAGCTTCTGATTCTCCGCCTGGCTCATCTGACGCAGCCGGTCGAAGGCTTCATCCTGCCCGCAGCCGATCCGGCTGATCAGGATCCCCTTGGCTTGATCGATGACGGCGCGATGGGTCAGCGCCGTCTGCAGCTGACCGGCGACTTCCCTGGCCCGGGAGAGTACCTGCGCGTTCTCCACGGCGATCGCGGCAGGCACCGCGAACAGTTCGCCCAGCAGCGCGGCCCGATCATCGAACGCGTCGCGCGCATGGGCATACACATTCATCGCCCCAAAAACACCGACACTTGTCATCAACGGTAGCGACAGTGCGCTGTGCACGTCCAGACGCTCCACGCGCGGCCCGAATCGGGGCCACTGGGCATCGGTGCCCAACGATCCGGACCGCATGGTGCGGCCTTGGGCGGCGGCGGTGATGCACGGGCCTTCTCCCATGCCGTACTGGATGGCGTCGACTTGCGCCACGAACGGTGCGCTGGCCACGATAGTGTCGGCTCGACCCGCCTGCAGCAACGTCAGACCGGCACCGTCCGCACCGGGGATCGCCATCACCACGTACTCCGCGACTCGAGTCAGCAACTCGGCGAGTCCCATGCGCCCGGCAGCCAACTGCGACAGCAGCGCAAGGCTCTCCCGCAGGTCATCATCGTCCGTGGGTTGATCCAATGGCTGGGATGCCGAATCGGCCGCGGGCAGGGGAATCTGCGCGGTGGGGGCCTCCGGGAGCACCGGGCTCGCGGGTTCCATCTGGTCCATGTGCTCGTTCCTCGCATCCGCCGTCTGGCCAAGCGGTCAGCGTCGACGCTACGCCATCGCTCCACGCCCGTGGACTTCCGCCGGTGCTACGCTCTACCGCGAGCCTGCCGACCGTGCGATGACGACAATGCGGACACGGCGCGGCGCCACGGTCCAGTGGCGCAGCCGCGGCGCTATACTTCGGTCAGGTTGAGTCCCCAGCCGGTCCACACGCTAGCTACGCCGTCGGGCGAAGCCCGTGGAGCATCCGCTCGTTACTGGACACGACCGGTGATCCCACGGCTGGACCGCTATGGCGCCTGTGCTCTCACACCCAGTGGCAGCCCCGTGTTGGACTGCCCCGGGCACGCCCACCGGGACAATCCTCGACACCGAGCACCCGAACACACT
>CAJDUM010000133.1_pt1 | contig 10115 bp, 6 predicted proteins | sample 7390781 | NCBI WGS metagenome assembly CAJDUM01 (sample SAMEA7055661, study PRJEB34461) | soil metagenome | biome: terrestrial ecosystem; feature: Peninsula; material: soil | place: Antarctica | collected 2016 | reverse complement strand
GGGCGGCCCAGTCGGCTCAGAGTGCGGCGGCGACCAACGCGGTGAAGTCGGCCAACCGGTTGGAGTAGCCCCACTCGTTGTCGTACCAGCCGACGACCTTGATCATGTTGTCGCCCAGGACCAGGGTCAACGGCGAGTCGAACGTCACCGAGGCCGGCGACCCGACGATGTCGCTGGAGACGATCGGATCGGTCGAGTAGGTGACATAGCGGGACAGCGGGCCCTCTGTTGCCGCGGCCTGGAACGCCGCGTTCACATCTGCCACCGTCACGTTCTTTCCCAACTCGGCGGTGAGGTCGGTGACGGACCCATCCGGGACGGGCACCCGAAGTGCGTAGCCGTGCAACTTGCCGGTGAGCTCCGGGAGAACGAGTGCGGTGGCTTTGGCGGCGCCGGTGGTGGTCGGGATGATGTTCACCGCAGCGGCCCTCGCCCGGCGCAGGTCCTTGTGCGGGAAGTCCAAGATCACCTGGTCGTTGGTGTAGGCGTGCACCGTGGTCATCAGGCCCTTGACGATGCCGAAGTTGTCGTTGAGCACCTTGGCCATCGGCGCGACGCAGTTGGTGGTGCAGGACGCGCAGGACAGGATCGTCTGGCTGCCGTCATAGGCGGAGTCGTTCACACCCATGACGACTGTAAGGTCCTCACCGGTAGCGGGCGCGGAGATGATGACCTTCTTGACGCCCCCGTTCAGGTGAGCTCTGGCCGCATCGGCCTTGGTGAAGTGCCCGGTGGATTCGATGACGACATCCACCCCATAGTCGCTCCACGGCAACGCGCCCGGGTCCCGGTTGGACAGCACGGTGATCTGCTTGCCGTCCACGGTGATCGCGCCCTCGCCTGCCGTGACTTCGTAGGGCAGCTTGCCCAGCACGCTGTCGTACTTCAACAAGTGGGCCAATGTCTTGGTGTCCGTCAGGTCGTTGACGGCGACGATCTCCAGGTCGTAGTCGAGCGAGTCGAGCGTCCGCCAGAAGTTGCGGCCGATCCGGCCAAATCCGTTCACACCGATGCGCACAGTCACGGCTACCCAGGCCTCCTTGGTGAATGGTCCGTTCGTGGAGGCGCGGTCCGCCCCATTCGGAATCGATCAAGCAGTGCAACTCTCAGCGATGGGAGTCATTCCTACTGTAACGGGTGCGGCTGATCGGGCCCTCTGCCGCCCGACGTGACTTGCACTGCTTTCGGCCCCTGACCTCGCACTGCCGGTTCCCCTGATGCCCAAGCTTCCCCAGCCCGCAGCCAGGTGTCAGGTGTCAGGTGTCCAGCATGTCCGGGGTGACAGCCGACTCTGTGTCAGGAACGCCGTCTTCCCGAGCTTTCTTGTCAGCCATGCTGAGCAGCCGGCGGATCCGGCCCGCGATGGCGTCCTTCGTCATCGGCGGGTCCGCGAGCTGCCCCAACTCCTCCAGAGATGCCTGGCCGTGCGCAATCCGCAGCCGGCCGGCGCTGGTCAGATGGTCGGGGGCATCGTCCCCGAGGATGGCCAGTGCCCGCTGCACCCGGGCTGCGGCAGCCACTGCTGCCCGAGCCGACCGGCGCAAGTTGGCGTCGTCGAAGTTGGCGAGTCGATTCGCGGTGGCGCGCACTTCGCGGCGCATCCGGCGCTCCTCCCAGGCCAGCACGGAGGTGTGCGCGCCGAGCCGGGTGAGCAGCGCGGCAATCGCGTCCCCGTCGCGGACCACCACCCGGTCAGCGCCCCTGACCTCCCTGGCCTTGGCCGGGATGCCCATCCGGCGGGCCGCCCCGACCAGCGCGAGGGCGGCCTCCGGGCCTGGGCAGGTGACCTCCAGTGATGCGGATCTGCCGGGTTCGGTCAGTGACCCGTGCGCCAGGAACGCGCCGCGCCAGGCGGCCTCGGAGTCGGCCACCGAGCCGGCGACGATCTGGGGCGGCAGCCCCCGAACCGGTCTGCCGCGCTGATCCAGCAGCCCTGTCTGCCGAGCCAGCGCGTCTCCTCCTGCGACCACTCTGAGGATGTATCTGGTTCCCTTACGCAACCCGGATGCGGCCAGCACTCGGACGTCGGCCGTCTGCCCGTACAGTTCGCCGATCTCCCGCCGCACTCGCCTGGCCACCGCCCCGGTGTCCAATTCGGCCTCCACCACCACCCGGCCTGCAACGATGTGCAGCCCTCCGGCGAACCTCAGCACCGTGGACACCTCGGCCTTGCGCGCCGACACCTTCGCCACCGTCACCCTGCTGAGTTCGTCCTTCACATCGGCCGTCATGGCCATTGGGCAGTCCCCTTCGATCTCGTCCCCGGTTGCGGCGTGGTGCCGGTCATCGCGCGCTGCAGAACCTCCGCCAGCGCTGAGCGCAACGCGCACGGGTCGTGCCGTGGCGCGCCCAGTTCCGCGATGTCGGACAGTTTCAACTGCGCCCCGAGCCGCCTGGCAGCAGTGCCCAGTCGCTGCGGTAGCGGCACTGCATCGACATCGGCCAGCACGGTGTCGATGCGCAATCCCGGTGCGTGAGCAGAGAGTACGTCCAGGTGCTGCTCTGGTGAGAATCCTTCCGTCTCGCCCGGTTGCGGTGCCAGGTTCAGCACCACCAACCGGTGCGCCGCCGAGCGGCGCAGCGCATCGGCGATGTCGGCCACCAGCAAGTGCGGGAGCACGCTGGTGAACCAGGAGCCCGGTCCGAGGGTCACTAGATCCGCCTGCTCGATCGCGGCCACCGCTTCCGGGCAGCCCGCGATATCCGCCGGTTCCAATGTCACCGACCGCACCATGCCGGGGGTTGATGCTATGGCCACCTGGCCGCGGATCTGCCGAACCGCTGTCGGGTCTTCGTCCAGGCCCGACACTTTGGCCACGATGTCCAATGGGCTGCAGGCCATCGGCAGCACCCGGCCGCGTCCGCCCAACATCGCACCGGCAGCGTCCAGCGCGGCCACCGGGTCGCCGAGCACCTGGGCCAGCCCGACCAGCACGATGTTGCCCACCGGATGACCGGTCAGCGCCCCCTCCCCGGCGAAGCGGTGCTGGAAGGTTCGGCTCCACAAGCTGCCTGCCTCGTCGGTACCGGCCAGTGCCACCAACGCCATCCGCAGGTCCCCGGGGGGCAGGATGCCCGGTACATCACGGCGCAGCCGCCCCGAGGAGCCCCCATCGTCGGCGACCGTCACCACGGCGGTCAGATCGACGTCCAGCGCCCGCAGCGCGGACAGCATGGCGAACAGGCCGTGCCCGCCGCCCAGTGTGACCACCCGAGGCCGCCGGGTCGCGACAGAGTCGGCTGCGTTCATTCGCGCCCCAGGTCCCGGTGCAGGACGCGGACGTTCATGTCCCTACCTGCCAGCCGGCGGCCGAGTTCCTCTGCGATGGCAACGCTTCGGTGCTTGCCGCCGGTGCAGCCGACCGCGAGCGTCAGGTATCGCTTGCCCTCACGCTGATACCCGGCGCCGACCAGGTCCAGAACCTTGACGTACTCATCGAGGAATTCGGCCGCACCCTCCTGGCTGAGCACGTAGTCGGCGACCTCGGTGTCCCGGCCGGTCAGGTCCCGCAGTTCCGGGATCCAGAATGGGTTGGGCAGGAAGCGCATGTCGATCACCAAGTCGGCATCAAGCGGCAGTCCGTATTTGTATCCGAAGGAGAGCACTGTCATCGAGGCGGTCCGGGGCGCTGTGGTGAAGGAACGTTCGATCTCGACTCGCAGCTGGTGAACCGACAACTCCGAGGTATCGATGACGACGTCGGCCTCCCGCAGCAGCGGCTCGAGCAGCGTCCGCTCGGCTGCCAGCCCGTCGGCCAACCGGCCGTGCCCCTGCATGGGGTGAGCCCTGCGGTTGGACTCATATCGGCGGATCAGTGCGGCGTCGCTCGCCTCCAGGAACAGCACCCGGGGACGGTAGCCGCGAGCATCCAGGTCCTTGATCACTGCCGCCAGGTCCTCGGTGAACGCCCGGGACCGGACGTCCAGCACCACGGCGATCCGAGTGACCGCACCGCGGGACCTGGCTCCCAGCTCGACCATGGTCGCGATCAGCTCGGGGGGCAGGTTGTCGACCACGAACCAGCCGAGGTCCTCAAGGCACTTCGCGGCTGTGGACCGTCCCGCCCCGGACAAACCGGAGATGATGGCGACTTCGATCCCGCCCGACCCTGACGCCTCGGCGGGGCGGGGCGGGACATGGGCGGGTTCAAGGGTCACCGGGGAAATCCTTCCAGTTGCAGGCGGTTCCGCGCTATGCCCCGTTGGTGTTGATGTGGCTGGTGTTGATGTGGCTGGTGTTGATGTGGCTGGTGTTGATGTGGCTGGTGTTGATGTCGCTGATCTTGGTGTCACTGTCGAGTGCCTCCTCACGCTCCGTCGTGTCCACTGTGTCCACTGTGTCCACCGTGGCCGTCGAGTCCGTCGTGGCCGCGCCGCCTGTCGTGGCCGCGCCGCTTGCCGAGTCCACCGGGTGCGATCTGTTTTGCGATACGCCGGTCAGCGCAGTAACGATCGCTTCCGCTGTCGAGGCGCCGATCCCGGGTACCTCGCACAGTTCTTGCGCGCCTGCCTTCCGAAGCGCTGATAACGAGCCGAAATGCTTGACCAAAGCCGTGCGCCTGATCGGTCCGAGCCCGGGCACCGAGTCAAGCGCGGAGACCGTCATCGACCGGGACCTCTTGGAGCGGTGGTAGGTGATGGCGAACCGATGCGCCTCGTCCCGCAACCGCTGCAGCAGGTAGAGCGCCTCGCTAGTACGCGGGAAGATCACCGGGTCGTCCTCGCTCGGCATCCACACCTCCTCCAGGCGCTTGGCCAGCCCGCAGACGGTGATGTCCGCGATGTGCAGGTCGGCGAGCACTGCCGCGGCCGCATTGACCTGCGGTGCCCCGCCGTCGACCACCAGCAACTGCGGCGGATAGGCGAATCGTCGTGGCCGGCCGGTCAGCGGATCGATGCCGGGTCGACTGCCGGTCGGCGGAGGATCCGGTTGTCCGTCGGCGGGTCGAGGTGCCGCCGCGTCGGCGTGATCGGTCCGGCCCGGCTCCCCGCCACCTGCGTGTTGGTGATCCGCCGGATGACTGCCGGCGCCGTGGGCGAACCGGCGACGCACAACTTCGGCGATCGAGGCAACGTCGTCACCGGGGTGCTCACGGATGGCGAAGTGGCGGTAGTCACTGCGCTTGGCCAGTCCGTCCTCGAAGACCACGAGTGAGGCGACCACATCGGTGCCTTGGACGTGCGAGATGTCGATGCACTCGATGCGGAGCGGCGCGGTGTCCATCCCAAGGGTCTGCGCCAGCTCGGTGAGAGCGGCCGATCTGGCTGTCAAGTCGGATGCGCGTTTGAGCCGGTGCTGGGAAAGGGCCTCGGCGGCGTTGCGGGTGACAGTTTCGGCCAGCGCGCGCTTGTCCCCCCGGCGTGCCACCCGAAGCGAGACCCTCGATCCGCGCAGTCCGGACAACCACGCGGTCACGTCTTCGGGATTGGCCGGCAGCACGGGCACCAGGACCTCCCGCGGTACCGCCGTCGCCCCGTCGTCCGTCGCCCGGCCACCGTAGAACTGCAGCAAAAAGTTCTCCACCAGCACTGCGGTGGCGGCGGTGGCACCGGGAGCAGGGTCCGGTCCAGCAGCGTCTCCCCTCGCAATGTCCGCGTCGACATCCACGATCCAGCCGCGCTGCCCACGGACCCGACCGCCGCGGACGTGAAAGACCTGGACGGAGGCGAGCAGGTCGTCGGATGTGACGCCCACCACATCCGCGTCGGTGCCGTCGCCAAGCACTACCGCCTGCTTTTCCACTGCGCGGCGCAGCGCCGACAGGTCGTCCCGAAGCCTTGCGGCCCGCTCGAAGTCGAGGTCCGCCGCAGCAGCGGCCATCTCCTTCTCCAACTTGCGGATCATCGGATCGGCGCGGCCGGACATGAAATCGCAGAAGGCGTCGACGATCTCCCGGTGCTCGGCTTCGGTGACCCAGCCAACGCAGGGCGCCGAACATTTGCCGATGTAGGCGAGCAGGCAGGGCCGACCGATTTGCTGGGAACGTCTGAACACCCCGGCTGAACAGGTCCTGGCAGGGAACACCCGCAACAGCAGGTCCAGAAGCATGTGATCGGTCGCTGACCCGCAACAGCAGGTCCAGCGTCTCCCGGATCGCCCAGGCGTGCGCGTACGGGCCGAAGTACTTTACGCCCTTCCGGTGGGCGCCCCTCATCACCTGCAACCGCGGGTAGGTCTCCCCCACTGTGACCGCGAGTTCGGGGTAGGACTTGTCGTCCCGGTATCGCACGTTGAATCGCGGATCGAACTCCTTGATCCAGTTGTACTCCAGCTGCAGGGCCTCGACTTCGGTGGACACCACCGTCCACTCGACCGAACCCGCTGTGGTCACCATCTGTGCTGTGCGCGGGTGCAGTCCGGTCAGGTCGGCGAAGTAGGAGTTCAGCCGTTGGCGCAGGCTCTTGGCCTTACCGACGTAGATCACTCGGCCCTCTGGATCCCGGAACTTGTACACCCCTGGGGAGTCCGGGATGGACCCGGCGGCGGGGCGGTAGGTGGTGGGATCGGGCACAGCGCCGAGGGTAGTGCAGGCGACCGACGAGACTCGGTCGCGAGCGCTAGGGTTGCCAGCGGCGCACCGTGCTGCCGCACCGATTCCGCGCTATCGATTCAGCGCTGTCGATTCAGCGCTGTCGATCCGGCACAGTTGACGCAGTACATCGCAGCAGGGAGCGAGACATGGAAGTTTGGCCGGGCAACCCCTATCCGTTGGGGGCTACCTTCGACGGCTCGGGGACCAACTTCTCGCTGTTCAGCGAGGTTGCGGAGGCGGTCGAGTTGTGTTTGTTCGGTGAAGACGGCACCGAACGCCGAGTGGAGATGCCGGAGGTCGACGGCTACGTCTGGCACTGCTATCTGCCTTCGGTCCAGCCTGGTCAGCGCTACGGGTATCGGGTGCACGGGCCGTACGACCCGGCCGCGGGCGCCAGGTGCAACCCGGCCAAGCTGCTGCTGGACCCGTATGCGAAGGCGATCGACGGGGCCATCGACTGGACTCGGTCGCTGTTCGCCTACCAACTCGGCGAGCCGCGTACCGTCAACAACGAGGACTCCGCGCCGCACACCATGCGCGGAGTGGTGATCAACCCGTTCTTCGACTGGGCCGGTGACCGCAGCCCGCGGACCCCCTACCACGAGAGCCTCATCTACGAGGCCCATGTCAAAGGGATGACGGCGCTGCACCCCGAGGTCCCGAAGGAGCAGCGTGGCAGCTACACAGGGCTGACGAACCCTGCGGTGATCGACCATCTGACCAGGCTGGGCGTCACTGCCGTCGAGTTGATGCCGGTGCACCAGTTCGTCCAGGACAGCATTTTGCTCGACCAGGGCCTGTCCAACTACTGGGGGTACAACACCATCGGCTTCTTCGCCCCGGAAAACAGCTACGCGGCGTTCGGCGGCGCCGGCCAGCAGGTGCAGGAGTTCAAAACAATGGTTAAGGCCATGCACGCTGCCGGCATCGAGGTGATCCTGGACGTTGTCTACAACCACACGGCGGAGGGGAACCACCTGGGCCCGACACTGTCATTCCGCGGAATCGACAACGCCGCCTACTACAGACTTGTCGACGACGACCTGCAGTACTATACGGACTACACCGGCACCGGGAACTCGCTGAACGTGCGGCATCCGCATTCGCTACAACTGATCATGGACTCACTGCGCTATTGGGTGATCGAGATGCACGTGGACGGCTTCCGGTTCGACCTGGCCGCGGCGCTGGCCCGGGAGTTCTACGACGTCGATCGGCTGGCTACATTCTTCGAACTCGTTCAGCAGGACCCGATCGTGTCCCAGGTGAAGCTGATCGCCGAACCGTGGGACATCGGGCCGGGCGGCTACCAGGTCGGCAACTTCCCGCCGCTGTGGACCGAGTGGAACGGCAAGTATCGAGACACGGTGCGGGACTTCTGGCGCGGAGAGCCGGGCACCCTCGGTGAGTTCGCTGCCCGGCTCACCGGGTCGGCAGACCTGTACGAGCACTCCGGTCGGCGGCCGGTGGCGTCGATCAACTTCGTGACCGCCCATGATGGGTTCACTCTGGCAGATTTGGTGTCCTACAACGAGAAGCACAACGATGCCAACGGAGAGGACAACAACGACGGCGAGTCGCATAACCGGTCGTGGAACTGCGGGGTCGAAGGCCCGACCGACGACCCGGACATTCTGCTGTTGCGGGCGCGGCAGCAACGCAACTTTCTGGCCACGTTGCTGCTGTCCCAGGGTGTTCCGATGTTGCTGCACGGAGACGAACTGGGACGGACCAAGGGCGGCAACAACAACACCTACTGTCAGGATTCGTCGCTGAGCTGGATCGACTGGGCCGGAGCGGATCTCGCCCTCGTCGAATTTACCGCGGCGGTATCAAGACTGCGAAAGCAGCATCCGATCTTCGGCCGGCGGCGGTTCTTCGACGGCAGGCCGACCGATCGCAGAGAGGGCCAACCGCTGCCGGACATCGTGTGGTTGACTCCCGAGGCCGAGGCGATGACCGAGCAGGACTGGGATTCCCGGATGAGCCGGTCAATGGGGGTGTACTTGAACGGCGACGGCATCAACGGCCTCGGTTCCCGTGGCCAGGAAGTGGTCGACGACTCATTCGTGCTGCTGTTCAACGCCGACGACATCGATCGCGAGTTCACGCTACCGCCCGAGGAATACTCACCCGCCTGGCAAGTAGTGATCGATACTTCGGGGTTGCCCGAGCACGCCGGCCCGCTGCAGCCTGGGTCATCTATCGGGGTGGCCGGCAGGGGGATGATGGTGCTCCAAGGGCACAACGGACGGCTGCCGGCGCCGGCGTCGATGCCCGCGGCTGCCGATGTTCCGTTGCTCCCCCCGGTGCCGACACCCATGCCGACGGTTGACTCGCCCGTAGACGACCCACAGCCGGGTGTCGGCGCGGAACTTGGACCGGGCGGATCCCCTGGCTCGCAGGGGCAGGAGGCTGGCTCCGAATGATCCCGCGGTCCACCTACCGGCTGCAGGTGACCGGCGAGTCCGATCTCCAGACGGCAGCACGGCGGATCGACTACCTGACCCGGCTCGGTGCCGACTGGGTTTACTCGTCGCCGCTGCTCCAGTCCGAACCGGGGTCCACTCACGGCTATGACATGGTCGACCCAGCCCGCACGGATGCGTCCCGCGGGGGGCGCGCTGGCCTTGAACTGCTGGCCGGCGCAGCGCACACGGCAGGCATGGGCGTGCTGGTCGACATCGTGCCGAACCACATGGGGGTGGCCACCCCCGCGGCGTGCGCCTGGTGGTGGGAGCTGCTGCGGGACGGCCCAGCCGCCGAACACGCAATGGCTTTCGACGTGGATTGGCTCGCCGCGGGGGGCCGGGTGCGGATACCGGTACTCGGCGACGGTGACGGTGACGGTGACAGCGAATTGGACGCGCTATCGGTAGTGGACGGTGAACTGCGCTACCACGAGCACCGATTCCCCATCGCCGCCGGCACCGGCGGGGGGACGACGCAACAGGTACACCAGCGGCAACACTACGAGCTGGTCAACTGGCGCCGCGCAGATGCAGACCTGAACTACCGCAGGTTCTTCGCGGTCAGCACGCTGGCCGGCGTGCGGGTGGAAGTGCCCGAGGTGTTCCAGGGCACGCACGTCGAGATCCGGTACTGGCTGGCCCGTGGCTGGGTGGACGGCCTGCGAGTCGACCACCCGGACGGGTTGGCCGACCCGGCCGGCTACCTGTGCCGTCTGGCGGAGCTGACCGGTGCGGCATACACGGTGGTGGAGAAGATCCTGGAACCGAACGAGCGGCTGCCCAGCGGCTGGGCCTGCGCAGGAACTACCGGCTACGAGACGCTCGGGCTGGTGGACCGGCTGCTGGTCGACCCCGCGGGTCAGCAGCTCCTGGACGTACTGGACAGCCGGCTGAGCGGCGGCATGCCCGTCTCCTGGCCCGATCTCACCCACCAGACCCGGCGTGGCATGGCCGACGGAATTCTGCGCTCGGAGGTCTTGCGGCTGGCCAGGTTGATGCCCGGGATCCCCGGCGCGGCCGATGCCGTCGCGGAACTGTTGAGCTGCTTCCCGGTCTACCGAAGCTACCTGCCGGACGGGGCGGAACACCTGGCCGCCGCCGTGTCCGCGGC
>CAJDUM010000103.1_pt1 | contig 10187 bp, 9 predicted proteins | sample 7390781 | NCBI WGS metagenome assembly CAJDUM01 (sample SAMEA7055661, study PRJEB34461) | soil metagenome | biome: terrestrial ecosystem; feature: Peninsula; material: soil | place: Antarctica | collected 2016 | reverse complement strand
GCGGTGCGGGCGGTGTGTCAGGCGCGCAGGAGGGCGGTTCCGGGCCCGTGGAGAAGGGGAGCCACGGCGTCGAGGCGCCCGGTGAGTAGCATGAGGAGGGCCAGCGAGGTGGCGTTGACCTGTGGGCCGGCGCCTGCGGTCCAGGCGGTGTCTGTGGCGGACAGGCTCAGATGGCCCAGCCGCTTCCTCGCCCGGAATGGCCACCCCATCTCCCACACTCGGTCCAGACCCGAGCGGCAGTAGCCGGGCGGTACAGCGAATTCCCTACCGAGCGGGAGGGCGATGTCCTGGCTGTGCACGATCAGGTCGAACAGCGAGTTCCGGCTGTCCAGGACCCGCGCGGTCCGTCGGTCGGCGGCGTGTTCGCGCAATGCGGAGATGCTCGTCGGGAGCGGGCGAGAGCCGTAGCGGCGGGCGAGCAGGGTGTTCACCCGGTGAGGGTTGAAGCCCGCACGCGGCGCCACCGCCATCATCTCCCATGTGGTGATTGTCGGCACCAGAGCCAAGTGGCCGGCGACATCTCGGATCCGCCACCCCTGGCACAGGGACGGCTTGTCCCAGTCATCGCTGGTCAGGGTTTGCAGGAAGTCGGCCAGGCCAACCCGCATCGTTCGCACCGCGTCCCAGTACGTCTCGTCGGGCTCCACACGCATCGAACTCACCCCATCTAGTCTGATAGTCAGACCATTATTAGTCTGATAGTCAGACTTATGCAATAGTGGGGGCATGCCCACACCCGCTGAGGGATCCCCGAACCTCGGCCTGCTGCTATTCCTTCCGTACCGCTTCATGGAGTCCGCGGTCATGGCCGAACTCAAGACGCACGGGCACGACCTGCCGCTCAGCCACGCCCGGGTCTTCCAGCGGATCAACCCCGCCGGCTCCCGCATGAACGACCTCGCCGAGGCCGCCCAAGTCAGCAAGCAGACCCTCACCTCCATCGTCGACCAACTCGAAGGTCGAGGCTACGTCTGCCGCCGCCCCGACCCGAGCGACAGGCGGGCTCGTCTGGTTTCCATCACCGACCGAGGGCAGGAACTCATCGACGTGAGCCGACCCGTCATCGCCGCGATCGAGGCAACCTGGACCAGCCGGCTCGGCCGTGCCCGCACCACCCAGCTGCGCCGGGCACTCACAACCCTTGTCGAGATCACCTCTGATACAACCAAGGACACCAATGAACCGCCCCGCGAATGACCGGGCTTGCTTCAAAGCAAACCCGCCATGCGGTCAACAGCGTCAGGGTTTGGATGTCGACGGGTGCAGCGATGGCTGCTCACAATGCCCAGAAAGGACGCCACCTTCAGCGTGCGTGTCCGCACAACGACGGACCGCAGGCTGAAGCGGCCAGCGCCGCCCGTGGCGGCGGCACGGTGCGGATGTCTGGGTGGACGGTTCGCCGGTGCCATTGCTTCGTGTTCGGGACGGCTCGGGTGAGTCGCGTGAGCAAGTCGACGCGGAATTCGTGGCTGGATTCCGATCTCGGGATCGTAGTCGATGGTCGGCGAGATGATCCAGTCATGTTGGTAGGGCGGGTATTCAAGTTCCGGCTGGCCCGGAACAACACGCTGCCCCGGGATAGTTCGCGGGCGCGTGCCGGGCAGTGTGGAACACCGGGCTGGAGAAGCCGCGGGAAAGCCGGCGGCGCGGTACCTGGATCAACTACAACCAGCAAGCCAGGGAGCTCACCTGAGCCGAATCCGACCCGGACCTGGCATGGTTGGCCGCCGCGCCCGGTCATGTGTCGCCCACGAATCGCGACCCCAAGCGGCGCCACCAGCCGGCCGCCCTTTTTGCATCGGCGTTGCCGCCAGGAACGCCCTGTGGGAACCTGAGATATGCGGGTGTTGTGTGCAACGACGGCCAACGACGGCCACTTCGGGCCACTCTTGCCATTCGCGCGGGCCTGCGCGGGTGCGGGACACGAAGTACGGGTTGCTGCTCCCGCGTCGTACGCCGCCGCGGTGGCAGGGGCTGGGTTTCCGCACGAGCCGTTCGCCGACGCCCCGCCCGAGTTGATCGGTCCGATCATGGCAAGGTTGCCGACCTTGGCCTTCGATGACGCCGACGACCTCGTGATCCGTGAAGTGTTCGCGCGGATTGATGCGCAGGCCGGGCTGCCGTCGCTGATCGAGACGGTCCAGCGCTGGCGACCCGACGTGGTGCTCCGCGAGTCCGCTGAGCTCGCCTCGCTTGCCGCCGCCGAGCGCCTTGGCGTGCCGCACGTGCATGTGTGCATCGGCATGCACGAAGTCGTCTCTCGATTCGCCGATACCATCGGCGACCCCTTAGCGGAACTGGGTCGGCTCGCCGGTCTCGACGAGGGGCGGATGAAGGCCGCGCTCGCCGCCGAGATCGTCCTCAGCTTGGTGCCGGAGGTCCTCGACCATGCGACCGGCCAGATCCAACCGCAAGCGGGCGGCTTCATGCGGTTTCATGAACCGCCACCAACCACCGGCAGCTACCCCCTGCCCGACTGGGGCGATCCAAATGCCCCGTTGATCTATGTCACCTTCGGCTCGGTCACCGGCTCGCTGCCTAGTTTCGCCGGTGTATTCCGTGCGGCCCTGGACGCCCTCGCTGATGTCCATGCGCGCGTGATGCTGACGGTCGGACGGAAGCTCGACCCTGCCGACCTCGGACCACTGCCGCCCAACGCCCACGTCACGCAGTGGTGGCCCCAAGACGCCGTGCTCGCCCACGCCGCAGCGATGCTCGGGCACGGTGGATTCGGCACGACCATGGGCGCCCTGGCAGCAGGTGTCCCCCAAGTGGTCGTGCCACTCTTCAGCTCCGACCAGGTCGTCAACGGCAAGCATGTCGCGTCTGTGGGCGCCGGGCTCGCCGTAGGGATCGGGCCGGCAGCTGTTTCGCGTGCTGCAGCGGAGATCCCCCGGCTGCTGGAGGTTCCCACCTACGGCGCATCGGCGCGCCGCATCGCGGACGCGATGGGCAAGCTGCCGCCGCCCACAGAGGCGGTTCCCGCCCTGGCCGCCCTGGCCGGAATGGTGGCCTAACAGGGCCTAACAGCGCGCACGGCAGCAGCCACCACGGTGGCTCGCGACCCACGATCTGCCTATGCATCGACGCTCAGACGCGGAGCAATCACATCGTGGATACACCGCCAAGGCAATGCGTCGAACCGCCGGGATTGAACCGGTGCCCAGACATCCGCTCATGCCGCGGGTAGTGCGTTGGCGAGGATCGTCACGTAGGGCCAGCCTCAGACGTCCCTGTAAGGCCAAGTTGACGTGACCCTGCGATGCTCCCGGTTGTCGGAGGGTCCGGGACGCTCCGGGCGGCCCGTGACTGCAATCCGATGCGATGGGCCGAAGGCGCGACGTTCGGTTTGGACATGAAGCTCGGCGCGCGGTATCGGATCGAAAACCGGGTCGTCGAATTCGAGGAGGTCGCCGAATCGCATGGCGCCACTTCAACGGGCACGTCCGGCGGTACCTGTTCGAGCCGGTCGGCGTCGGCACCGCATTCACCGAGCAGTGGGACGCCAGTACGAGGCGATGTCTAGTACCTCCGTCCACCATGCCTTTGCCGCATCAAGGTCCGGTGCCGGTAGATGACAGTCCGCAAGCCCCAGAAAGGGCAGGTAACGCACGTTGCGCGCAAAGGACCGCCACGACCAAGGCGTCCCAGCCGCTCGTCTCTCCGGGGATCAGCGCAAACAGCGAAACCGCGCCTGGAGCTTCCCGCGGGTACCGGTAGCGAATGACCCGGTCGTATCCGCCACTTCGACGCCCGCGCCTGTCGGTCTTCAGACTGGCTCGTCAAGAGCGGCGGTCGGCGGTGCATACCGTCGTGCGGTGGCGGTGAGGCTCGGTGCCGTTGGCCTCGAAAGTGCCCCACCGCCACCGGCTCACGGGGTGTCGGTGCATTGGCCGCCCGCCGGCCGCAGGCTCACTGGGTGGCCAGACTGTGCCTCCTCCTGCCTGATACCGCTGCGGCGAATCCCAGGAGCAACAACAGCAACGCCAGAGTAAGTAGCCCGCCGATCGCGGCACCTGTGTAAGCCAGACCTGCGACCGGAATTGCCCGCGGCTGCTGCGACGGGATCACGACGGGCGAAGCGTCGCCTTGGTTATGCGCAGAACCCGGTCGGATGAAGCGCACCTGCTGGACGCCAGGCTCCGCCTGGTTGGTGGCTGCAGGCGCACCGGAATCCGCCGGGTCACCAGGCAGCGTTGGCGTCGCCGGGCTACCGAGGTTGGCCGGGTTGGACGACTTCGACGCGCACGCGGATCCCGCGAAGCCCAGCACGCCGATGCCGTTGCCGCACACCGTCACGGGAACGTCCACGACACCCGAGCCGGTACTGCCGTGCGGTGTGCAACTCGCCGTGCCTGCGCCCAGCACGCCGATGCCGTTGCCGCACACCGTCACCGGAGCGGTGATCAGCGAGGCTACGGAGCGCGGCCCAGCACCCCCGTTCGGCCCCTGCTGCCCGACGGAGATCCCGGCTACTCCGCCGGCCACGGTGTCGGCAGAGGTGTCACACCTAGCGGCCGCGCGGCCGACCGCGTTACCGCACACCAGCACAGGGACGCCCAAGACAGCGCCACGATGGGGCGTGCTGGCCACCCGGCAGCCGGCGCTGGTTCGCCCGAGCAGCCCGACGGCGTTACCGCACACCGTCACGGGCGCGTGGATCAGCGAGTGCGTGCCCGAGGGGCTGGCCTCAGAAATGGCAGCCGAACCGCTCGTTGCCGCCCTCTCGACGGCCGCCGGGTGCGCCGACGCCGTCCCGAGCGCCGACACTGCGTTGTTCGACACCGTCACCGGGACGTTAACCAGTCCGACGCCCTGATGAGACGACTGAACCGGCGGCGATGTCGTCGAGGACTTCCCAGCGACGGCGACCGCGTTGTTCGTGACCGACACCGGCGCGTTCACTGTCGGGTGAAGCGCGGGGACGTCCGAGGGTGCGGATGTCGCCGGCGTAGACGCCACCGGCGGCGATGTCGTCGAGGACTTCCCAGCAACGGCGACCGCGTTGTTCGTGACCGACACCGGGACCGACACCGGCGGGTTCGCGTTCACCTGCCGGTCTGGGCCGTCCGTCGGCGCGCTGGTTGCCTTACCGGCGACCGCTATCGCGTTGTCGGAGACAGTGATCGGAACTGAGATCAAAGGCGCGCTCTGGTGCGCAGCCTGCCCGTCTCCGCTGGGGGGTACCGCCGCGGCGGCCCCGCTCGCTGAGACGTTCCCCAGCACGCCGATGGCGTTGCCGGACAACGAAACCGGGCTCGACAACACAGCGTCTGTGGTGCCGATCGGTCCGAACGAACCGGAGTCGGCGGCTGCGATGCCCACGCCGAGGGTGAATATTCCTGCTGAGAAGACTGCCAGTTGCAGCCCTCGTTTGACCCATGTGTTCATGGTTGTTCTCCCTTGCAGATGCCTTCGAATGGAATGGATGCGACCAGTGGTGGCCGCGGGATTCCCGTCGAGATCGCGGATATGTAACCGCGAGACGGGCTGCGGAACCGGGCCTGCGCTGACCGCGCGGGGCCGGCGAGACGTCGCCGGGTTCGGCGAGGGCGCCTCGAGGGAGCGAACTAGCCGGGTGAGAAGCCCGGGTCGTCGGCGTGCGAGAGCAGCCGGAAGGTCGGCGAAGCCACCGGCGGGAGCAACCCAGCCGGCTGCGGTGACGGCGATCGCGTAACGATGCCGAATACGTGATGCCCGCCCGAGCCCTCTGCACCGGACGACCCACTTCCTGCCGCCGGGACGGCCGGCGCGGGCGCGGTCGGACCCGGCGCGGACGGGACGAACGGGGTGTTGGCATCGGCACGGGGCGACTGCTGATCCCCGCGCGGGCCGGACTGCGGACCGGACGCAACTGGCGGCGTAACTCCTGCCACGACGGCGCCCCCGGCGACCGGGACCGCCGTCGTCGGCGTCACGGCGCTGACCGCACGCCAAGGGGGCGGGGCAGGCGGCAACGAATCCGCGGTGTTCGCGTCCGCTGCCGTGGCGGATCTGTTCGCCAGGGCCAGGCTCGAGACAGTGCGCTGTAACGGAGTTTCCCCAGTCATCGACGTCGCCGGCACACCTATCGACGTGGCGAGCTCGGCACCCTGGGGCTTCGAAGGGTTGGGCACGCCCGGAAGATCACCCAACGGCGCCAACGGTGTGAGTACCGGCCGCAATGGCGCGAGGACCGGCTCGACGGAAGCGAGCAGGGGCGCGAGCGGCGCGACAACAGGATCGACAACAGGATCGACAACCGCCAGCACCGGTGACACCACCGGGGCAGCCACACCGACGACCGGGTCGATCACGCCGACCGTGGCGTGCACTGCAGACGCGACGGTCGATGCCGCCGCAGCCTGAACGACCCGAGTTGCGGTGTCGATTGCCGGTGCGGTGACAGCTACCAGGTTGGACACGACCGGAACCACTCGGGCCACCACGGGCTGTGCCACGGCAGCGGTTGGGGCTGTGACCTGCAATACGACCGAGCCTGCAGCGTTCCCGACCGGCTCAACAAGCGAGATCGCCAGGCCCGCAGATTTGACGTCTGGATCTGCAGTTTTGCTCGCCGGGGCGGTAGCGACGGAAACCTTCGCCGCGGCCGGGGCCAGCTGGGCAACCAGCGGCTTCGTCACCGGCGCTGCTGCAACGATGACGTGCTTGACTTCCGGCGAACTGAGCACCGCCGGATCTACCACGGGCGGCGGCCCGACCTGCGCCGTCGCCAGTTTGGGAGGTACCACGACTGGTGCCGGTTGCACCGGGGGCTGATTCGACTGCGGCTGGCTCGAATGAGTCGCGGGAGCAGTATTCGAGTTGGCACTGTCTTTCGCGGAAGCAGACTTCGATAGGGCCGTGACCGTCAACGCTTTCGTGGGTAATGCCGCGGAGCTGACCTTCGGAACCGATGCTCCGGTAGTGGCGACACCGGTGGCCAAGGGGCCGAGCGTGGAGCCCTCATGGTCACTTGTCAGCACGACAATGGAGTGCACGGCGCTTGCCGGCCCCGGCGGAGTGGGGGCGTCGGCCCAGGCCATCGACGACAGAGACCCCAAAAGCCAAGCGGCCCCTGCCATCCCGAGTACCGCACCACCTCGGATGGTCCAGCGACGGAGAACTCCGGCGCACGCGCGAGACTGCGGCGGAAGACCCATCAGCCTCACCCCCGCGCGTTGAATATCGTTAGTGCGTCCGAATTACGCAATCTGCAAAAACATCAGAAGCAAGTTCAACTTACCCCCCACTTGCGCCAGCGAAACGAGTTTCACCCAAACCGGTTTGGCCGTCGACGACTCATCACCCACCGTTACTGAATGCTTGTCGTGATCGCCCATTCGCGTGCAAACCAACCGATCGAGTGACACCCGCGGTCCGCCAACTCGCAGCTGTGGCCGCGGCGCAAACGGCTCGCCTCACCACGTTCCGGTCAGTCCCACACCACAAGACGACTCGCCTGGTGACGGCGCCGTGGCCGAATGAAGTTGACATTTGCCCGCTGGACGAATCCCACACTCGCCGCCACTGGGCAGAGGCGCTGGGTGGACCGATGACATTCTCGACCGAATACGGCGAAGGGAGTTCGGTCGGTGCGGATGCACAGCAGGAACGGCCCACACGACGAGATGGACCGTCGAGCGATCCTGGCTTCGATCAGCCGCTAGCAGTTCCCAGAGTGCGTCGATGCCCCACGTGTCGCCGGAGGGCGCACTGGCCAACTCGCGAAGGGCAGGAGCATCGCGTCCGGCTGCTAGCCACCAGGTAGCGATCTCCTGAAGGTCAGTCGTCAGGATGGTCTTGGTGACCAGACCCGCCGCCGACTGTCAGCGGCGTTGCGGGTGGACTTCACGGTCGACATCAACCGTGGCGATGTGCAGTTGCGCAAGGGGAGTGGCTTCGGCGAGTTCGACTGCTCGTCAGGAGCGCTGGCCACCCGCCGACCGGTAGACCATCCCCAAGCGGCGAGCGAATGATCTTGGACCTGACGGGTACGGAGCTTTGTTTCGTCGCCGATGGAGGCCTGCCAACCGGGAGCTGCGGGACGTGACAGACCTCAACCCGCTCGTCGCCGGCGGCGCAGGCGGGATGATCGCCACGTTGGACGATCTGCGGGCCTGGCTCGCCGAGTTGGTGGCTGGGACGCTGCTCAGACCGGACACCCCACGCGAGCGCCTACGATTTCACACCATCCCGGACGCCGGAGACCTCCTGGTCGGCTACGGGTTGGGCATCGCCGACTTCGACGGTCTTCTCGGCCACAACGGCGCGATCTACGGCTACAGCTCCGCCGCTTTCGTCGACACGCGGACAGAAGCGAGCATCGTCGTGCTCGGCAATCAGGCAGGCAACGAATTCCCCATGGCCACCGAGATCGCGCTGCAAGTCGCAGCCCAACTCCGCTAACCACCGGTGTTGCGACGACCGCTCGAACCCAAGTGGTCTTGACCGGCATGTTCGTGCGTTGCGAAGCCGCGTGGTCGCCGCGGGTAGAGCGGTGAGGTCGACGAAGTTTCTTGGGCGGATCTGTGGCGGTCAGGCCCTACGTGGTCGCGGCGGCGGAGATGACCTTGCTCAGGATCCGTCGCAGTCTGGCTGCGTCCGCTGCCCCGAGTATCTGGACGAGCCGCTGTTCGATACCTGTGATGGTGAGTTCTGCGGCGTTGACTGCGTCTTGTCCCAGGGGGGTGAGGGTGATGAGTTTGGCGCGTCGGTCGTGGGGGTCCGGGCGGCGCAGTACGTAGCCGAGTGATTCCAGCTCGTCGACGGTCTCGCCCATGGACTGCGGGGTCATGTTGGCGCCGGCGGCGAGTTCGGTTAGGCGGGAGCCTTCGGTCCGGATCTGGGCGAAGACCGCTGAGTGGGACGGTTTGATCGGATGCCCGGCGCCGACGACGCCGTCGACGATTTGGAAGCCCAGCAGGCTGTAGGCCTGGCCCAGCAGCGCGATGGTGTTGAAGCGCCTCGGATCGATCGGTTGACGAGATGACACTTCTCCCCTAAGGTAGCCTGACTATCAGGAAGCCTGTGCAGATTCCATGGCGGGAAGGATACAGCGTGAGCATCGAGAACGTTGCGGCGCGGCCTGCCGTGAGAGCGACCCGAGGTGGTCTGAGAGGTCTGGGCCTGGCCTGTTCGGCCTCCGGCGTGGGCGGGGTCGCCATAGGTGTGGTGACGCTGATCTACCCGCCGGGCCCGGGCGTCGCCGAGGATGCGTGGAGTTATCCGTTCACCTTCGAGTTGGGCTGGGTGATTGGCGTGGCGCTGGCCGTGATCCATCTGTTGACCGCGGCCGGACTCGTCGGAGTGCTGCGTGCCGACCCGCACCGCGGTCGGCGAGTCGCAACCATCGGTCTCTGGGTCGCGGTCGGTGGTCTTGTCGGGCTGGCAGGATGCGAGCTGGCGGGCGGCGCGGTCGGCGACAAGCCGACAACTTCCGCCGTCGCCGGGTGGGTGAGCACGGGCTTCGGGGTGACATCCCTGCTGTTCGCGGCTGGTTCAATGCTCGCCGGAGTGCCGATCGCCCGTGCGCGAGTCTGGCAGGGACAGGGCCGGTGGATGGTGCTCGCCTCGGGCCTAATCATGATCTTCCTGGTGACACCGGCGAACATCAGCGGCGAACTCGCGATCCGGATGCCGGCGCTGATGCTGTGGAGCCTGACGTTCCTACCGCTGGGCGTGGCGGTGGCCGCAAGTCGTCCGGGCACGCGGGCGCGCACGGGCGGGGCGGCCCAGTGACGGCGATGCACGCGGACCTGCACGGCGCACCCGCCCTGACCCACGGCTCGCGGACCCGCATTTCGCGAACATCGGGCGAAGAGGGTGAGCAACCTAGCTACCTACGAAGAGCGCCTGCGCGCCGGGGCCGATCGCGAGATCATGACCACGACATCGTCAGCCGACATCGCCGACACACTCGACAGCTGACGGCCAGCAGCTGATTGTCCGGCTGTCCCCGCAATGGTCCAGAAAGACGGATCGGTGCCCGGATCAGCGATCGTCCAGCGGTGACGATATTGATCGTCGTGGTGACCGTGTTGGAGTGTGTTGCGATTACCGGAGAGGTTCGATCAGCGGCGCCGGAGCGGTCAGCTGACGAGCGTGGCCCAGATGCGGTCGACCTGGGTGGCCATGGTCTTGGCGCGACTCGCGGCGGATTGTCCGGTGTCTGTGAGGGGATGATCCTGCAGCTGGATGCTGACGTT
>CAJDUM010000102.1_pt1 | contig 10195 bp, 9 predicted proteins | sample 7390781 | NCBI WGS metagenome assembly CAJDUM01 (sample SAMEA7055661, study PRJEB34461) | soil metagenome | biome: terrestrial ecosystem; feature: Peninsula; material: soil | place: Antarctica | collected 2016 | reverse complement strand
ACCCGGAACTGATCGATCTCCCCGAGTACCCCCGCAGCATCTACAGCCACTACGGCTATGCCCCATTTTGGAGCGCCGGATACATGTACCCGTCTGCTATGGCATCGACATTCGTTCTCAGGACTGCCTGAGCGGACCACCCTGTTCCACCGGTGTGCTGGGAACTGGCAGCAGGGCGAACCTGCCCAACGGTGTGATGCGGTCGGCGACTACCAGCACAGCGCCCGGGTCGCTCCTCAAAGGGAACGGGAGCGGTGTCGCCCAACGGATTCGGTCCTAACAATCTGGCTGCCGGGTGCCGTTCGAGCTGTTGGCCCGCGTCACCGGTGCGCGGCGCGTCACGATCGAGGTGGGCGGTGAGGTGGATTTGGGTACCGCCGGCCCGCTGACCGAGGTATTGGCCGGCCAGCTTCGCGCTGCCCGTTGCTGACCTGCCCGCCACTGGCCGACCCGCATCTGGCCACGACCGAGATCCCAGCCCGCACCGGATCAGCACGGGTGGGCTGCGGTTCGTCCGTGCGAACCTGAGCGTTTGACCTCAGGCGTCGGCACCCCGGTCGTTGGCGATCGCGTAGGCCAGTGCCCGAAGGACGTCCGCGGTCAGCGTGATGCCCTGTTCGGCAAGCTTGCTGCGGAGGCGCTCCTGCACGCCCGGCACGGCCTGCGGGCTGTGCAGCCGCGCCTGTTGGAAGGCGGCCTGCAGGCCGCGAGCGAAGCCGTCAGCGCTGTCGTTGCCGCCGCCCGCGCCGGGGCCGGTCATGCCGGCGCGCCGGGTGCACGCCGGGGCGCCGGTGTGCGTCCGGCCGGTTGGGTGGGCGGCGCCGCCGCCGGGAGGCGGGTGAGCGGATAGCTCAGCGACTGATCGGCCGAGACAGTGATCGGTTCGCCGTCGTGGAAGACCTGCAGCGGTTCGCCCGCGCGTAGCCGGTAGCTGACCTGGTCGGGTGTCAGCTCGACGTGCAGCTGCCTGCCCTGTAGACAGATCGTGAAGGCGAGCCGGGTCAGGGCGTCGGGTAGCCGCGGCGCGAACGCGACGGTGTTCTCGCGTTCGCGCAGGCCGCCGAAGCCGGCGACCAGGGCGATCCAGGCCCCGGCGAGCGAGGCGATGTGCAGCCCGTCGCGAGTGTTGTGCTCCAGGTCGTCCAGGTCCATCAGGGCCGCTTCGGCGAGGTAGTCGTAGGCCAGTTCGAGGTGGCCGACCTCGGCGGCCAGCACGGCCTGGGTGCACGCGGACAGCGAGGAGTCGCGCACGGTGATGCGTTCGTAGTAGGCGAAGTTCCGGGCCTTCTCGGCGGGGGTGAACGCCTCGCCGCGCAGGTGCATGGCCAGCACCAGGTCGGCCTGTTTGGTGACCTGCTTGCGGTACAGGTCGAAGTAGGGGAAGTGCAGCAGCAGCGGGTACTGCTCGGGCGTGGTGGCTGCGAAGTCCCACAGTTGGTGGTCGGTGAACCCTTCGGCCTGTGGATGCACCCCGAGTGCCTCGTCGTAGGGGACGTGCATTGCTGCTGCTGCGTCCCGCCACCGGGCGGTCTCCTCCTGCTCGACGCCCAGCTCACGGGCCCGGTCGGGGTGACGCTCGGCGACGTCGGCTGCGGCGCGCAGGTTGTGTTGGGCCATCAGGTTCGTGTAGACGTTATTGTCTGCGACGGCGCTGTACTCATCCGGCCCGGTGACCCCGTCGATGTGGAACCGGCCGTGTCCGTCGTGGTGGCCCAGCGAAGACCAGAGCCGCGCCGTCTCGGTGAGCAGCTCGAGCCCTATGTCGCGCTCGAAGTCCTGGTCGCCGGTCGCGGTGACGTAGCGGGTGACCGCGTCGGCGATGTCGGCGCCGATGTGGAATGCGGCGCTGCCGGCGGGCCAATAGCTGGAGCATTCGGCGCCGGCGATGGTGCGCCACGGGAATGCGGCGCCGGCCAGCCCGAGCTGGGCGGCCCGCTGCTTGGCCATCGGTAGGGTGGCGTGCCGCCAGCGAAGCGCGTGTGCGGCAGCATCGGGGGCCGTGTAGGTAAGCACCGGAAGGACGAAGGTCTCGGTGTCCCAGAAGGCGTGACCGTTGTAGCCGGTCCCGGTCAAGCCCTTCGCCGGGATCGCACGCCCCTCGGCGCGCGCGCCGGCCTGCAACACGTGAAACATCGCGAAGCGCACCGCCTGCTGAATCTCCGCGTCGCCGTCGAGTTCCACATCGGCACGCTCCCAGAACTCGTCCAGATAGGCGCGTTGGGCGGCCAACAAACCGTCCCAGCCGGTGTTGACCGCTTGGGCCAGCGCCGCATCGGCCTGATCGCGCACTGCCGGTATCGAGCGGGAACCCGACCAGCCGTAGGCGACGAACTTGACCACATGCAGCTTCTGGCCGGGGGCGAGTTCGGCCATGACGGTGGTGCGGGCCAGATGCGGGAAGCTCTCGGACTGCACCTGCATCGAGGTCGGCCCGTCCAGCACGTGGTCCATCACCGCCGCGATCCGCAGATCGGTCTGCCGGGTCGAGTGCACGAGCCCGGCCCGGGCGCCGCGGGCAGCGTCGGCGCGTTCGAGCAGCGGCGCCTTCAGCACGGCCGCGGTGCGCGGATCCCCGCTCGCGGGCGGCAATTCTTCGTTCGCGATCAGCTCGGACTGCACTACCACCTGCACCCGCGCGTCGAGCGGTTCGACGTCGTAGGCGATCGCGCATACCGCCCGCTGGGCCAGCGACACCAGCCGGGTCGAGGACACCCGGATCGCGCAGCCGGCGGGTGACACCCACTCGGCGCTTCGACGCAGCACCCCGGCCCGGAAGTCCAGTACTCGCTCGTGGGAGCGCAGCTGGCCGTAGCGGACGTCGAAGGGCTCGTCGTCGACCACCAGCCGGATCACCTTGCCGTTGGTGACGTTGATGATCGTCTGCCCGTCCTCGGGGTAGCCGTAGCCGCGCTCTGCGTAGGGCAGCGGCCGCTGCTCGTACACGCCGTTGAGATAGCTGCCCGGAATGCCGTGCGGCTCGCCCTCATCCAGGTTGCCGCGCCAGCCGATGTGTCCGTTGGACAGCGCGAACACCGACTCGCTCTGCGCCAGCAGGTCCAGATCGAGCGCGGTCTCGCGCAGATTCCACGGCTCGACGGGGAACGCCGGATGCCCGATCACCGCAGCCCCCAACTCGCGCTGGTGGATTCGCCGGGTTCCAGGCGGATCAGGCCGTCGCCGCTGCGGAACGCGTTGGGGGCACACGTCATCGGTTCCACGCCCAGCCCGGTGCGCCGGTGCGGCTCGGGCTGGGTGTGGGCGGTGTAGATCTCGATGAAGGGGTATGCCGCATCTGCCCACAGCGCGAGCCCGGTACCGTCGGGTGCGGTCAGCCGCACCCAGGCTCGGCCGTCCTTGTCGCGGACCAGGTCGGTGAACGTGTAGTCGATGTCCTGCGCCCCGATCTGCCGTCCGCTGCGGAAGTCGTAGCCCGAGCCGGCGACAGCGGCCCGGCCGGTGGGCAGGCCGCGTTCGTCGGTCGGCAACCACTGGCCGGCGTCCAGGTGCAGTTCGCACGGGTCGATCAGGTCGGTGCCGGCGCTGAGGTAGGGGTGCTGCCCGGTGCCGTACGGGCACGGCTGCTCGCCGATGTTGGTGGCCGTGGTACGTACCGTCAGCCCGTCCTGGTCGAGGCGGTACTCGACGGACACGTCCAGGGTGAACGGGTACCCCATCTGCGGGTGCAGCACGATGCCCATCACCACGGCGTCGGCATCCTGGCGCAGGCAGGTCCAGTTCCGCCAGCGCAGGAAACCGTGGATGGCGTTGTGATTCTCCGGTTCGGTCAGCGGCACCTGGTAGTCGACGCCGTCGAAGGTGTAGGCGCCGTCCTGGATCCGGTTAGGCCACGGGATCAGTGGCAAACCGCGCGCGCCGGTGCACCTTTCGGCGCGGGTGTAGCCGTCCAGCAGATCCCGCTCTCCGATGCGGTAACGGCGCAACCCGCCGCCGACCTCGACGATCGTCGCGTGCTGCTCGCCGTGGCTGATGGTGAACTGCCTGCCCGACGGGGCCAGCCGTGCGGACGTGGTGTGGCCGCCGGGGGTGCTGGTCATCGTTCGGGGTCCGGTCACGGGTGAGTGGTGTTCTGGATGTGCATGGCGGCCTGCTCGGCGTCGCTGTCATCATCGGGCACGGCCGCCGGGAGTTGGCTGGCGGTGCCCGGCGAGGCGCCGGCGGGTCCGTTGGCGACCAGCTGCCCTGCCTGTTGGTCTGCATCCAGTGTCGCTTGCACGCGCGGGTCCGGCTCGCGTTCCTCTTCGGCCAGCCGCTGATCCAGCGATTCACCCTGGCGTGCTTCGGTTTCGGTGTTTCCCCAGCCTGCGGTGCCGGGGTCCTGTTCGGGTGGGTCGATACCTGCGTCTAGCCGGTCGCGGGTCATGTCATCGCTGGCCAGGGTGTCGGCGTCGTCGAGCACGCCGTCATCTTCGGGCTGGTCAGAGTTTGCCGGATCGGGGTTGGTCATTACTGCCTCTTTTCGTGATCGGTCAGTTGCCGTGCCGCAGGACGGTGCGGGCTGGGATCGTGTTCCGGCACGATCGGGCAGTCCGATGGTCCCCCGGCCGCGTTGTTCGAGGGCGAGCCGGCCGGCTCGGTATCGTTGTCGTGTGCGGAAGTGAGGATCACCCGTTCCGGCCGGGTGCGACCGACGAGCATGAAGGCCCACCGGGCGAGCACACCGACCCGGTTGCCCCACCCGACCAGGAACGCGATGTGCACGGTGGCCCAGGCGAGCTTGCCGAGCCGGCCGTGCAGTTTGAGACCGAAGATGTCTGCGATCGCGTCTTTGGGCGAGATGGTTGCCATGGTGCCAAGATCCCGATAGCGGAACGGGCCCGGCGGCGGTTTCCCGGCCGTGAGCCGGCGGAGCTCGCGCAGCGTGACATCCCGCATGGCGGCGGCGTGTCGTTGCAGCGCCTGCCACGCCGGAAGCGCCGCGCGACCGCTCACTCCTGGCGTCTGGGTCGCCGGGCGGTCCAGGGCCGGGTTCCTGGGGGCGGTCATAGTCCGGGAAACGATTCGCTCAGGGACGCCAACACGTAATCCGCATCGGCCTGGCGCAGCGCGTCGACGTCGTAGTGGCCGCTCGCCACGCCGATCCCGGTCGCACGTGCGGCTACGAGCCCCGGCGCCGCCGGTGTGCACCAGCGTTTCGTCGATGTCGAACAGCACCACGATCGGCCCGCTCATGTTCCGCTTCCTCTCGGTCTCGGCAGTAAAAGCGCTTCAGCCGGCAGGCTTCTCGTCGTGTCCGCCGAACTGTTTGCGCATCGCGGACAGGGCCTTGTCGGCAAACTCGTCCAAGTGACGGGAGGCGAAGCGGGAGTCCAGCGCCGCGGTCAACACTGGGGCCGGCACGCCCTCCTCGATGGCCGCGATGGCGGTCCAACGGCCTTCCCCGGAGTCCGACACCCGGCCGGTAAAGTCGGCCAGGTCAGGTGACTGCTGTAGCGCGGCGGCGCTCAGGTCGACCAGCCAGGAACCGATCACGCTGCCGCGCCGCCACACCTCGGCGACCTCGGGCAAGTCCAAGTCGTAGCGGTAGAACTGCGGGTCGGACAGCGGCGCCGTCTCCGCGTCCCCACCCTCGCTGGTGCGGGCGCCGATGTTCGCCTTGTGCAGGATGTTCAGGCCCTCGGCGATCGCGGCCATCATCCCGTACTCGATGCCGTTGTGGACCATCTTCACGAAATGGCCGGCGCCGCTGGGCCCGCAGTGCAGGTACCCGTTCTCTGCCGTTGAGACCGCACCGTCGCGTCCGGGAGTGCGGTCGGCGGCGCTGACGCCCGGTGCGAGGACCGCGAAAATGGGTTCGACCTGCGCGACTGCCTCCGCGTCGCCACCGATCATCAAGCTGTAGCCACGCTCCAAGCCCCATACCCCGCCGCTGGTGCCGCAGTCCAACAACCGGATGCCATGCGCGGCAAGTAGTTTGGCGTGCTCGATGTCGTCCCGATAGTAGGAATTACCGCCGTCGATCACCACGTCACCCGATTCCAGCGCCTGCGCCAGTTCGGAGATCACCGAGTCAGTTACCTTGCCGGCCGGCACCATCACCCAGACCGCGCGCGGCGCAGTCAGCTTCGCCACCAGATCGCGCACCGAGGCGGCCCCCGTCGCACCCTCGCCCGCCAGGGTCTTCACCGCGTCCGCGTTGGCGTCATACACGACGCACTCGTGGTTCCCCTCGTGCAGCAGGCGGCGCACCAGATTAGAACCCATCCGGCCCAGTCCGATCATTCCCAGTTGCATGACGATTCTCCCATTTCGATTCGGGTCGACGTGGATTTCGAGTCACCGCAGGACATGTCCAGTTGCCCACCCTCGGCCGATTGCCGGCCGGCCGCGACCTACTGTCGCGACGCTCGGGCGCAGCGGCAGAGGGGTGGCGGTAACGGCAGCTTCAATGACGGGCGAGGCGAAGTCAGCGGTTGACCGATGAAGTTCACGACGCGACGGCCGATACTCGGCCACTCGATGTTTCCGGCTCAGCGCCAAACGCGCATCCGAGGTGCGGCCTGTCGGCGGCGGACTCGGCCCGGAACGACTGCTTCCCAGCTCCACCAACACTACGCCGCGCGGGGTGCTCTGGTGCCGTCGCAGCCCAGACGTTGGGGCAGCCGTTGGGCCCAGTCGCGCCCCGGCCCTCGCAGTCGGCGGCATCCCCACGGCGTAGAGTCCCACCACCCCGGATCGGCGGCGAGAGACGGTGTTCGACGGCCTGCCGTGGCCAGATGTGCCACCCACCGATCACCCGCCAGCACACGAAGGAGCGGTCGATGCAGAAGATGTCGCTGACCGCTCTGGCCCGTCGGCAGTTGGCGATCGCGCGGAGCGCGACCAGTGGGCGCGACGCCCAAACCGTCTATGGCGGACACGAGCATGTTCTGCGGCAGACCCTGATCGCCATCGCGGCCGGCCGCACTCTCGACGAACAGGACAATCCGCGAGAGGCGACCCTGTATGTCCTGCAGGGGCGTGTTCGGCTCAGCGCCGGCGGGACCGTCTGGGATGGCGTTGCGGGTGATCTGCTGATCGTGCCCAGCTGCCGCAACACGCTTCACGCCCTGGAGGACTCCGTGGTGCTTTTCACCGTGGCCACGTCCGGTTGACTACGCTGAATAACGCCGCCGCCGAGCACCCGCCCGCCGATTTCGTTCACCGGAGCGGACACAGTGACGATGCCGACCGGGTGCTTCAGCGCTGGCTATAATCACGACACATGCCCCGGTACTCCCCCGTCTGGTGGCGCCCGGTGAGGTGGGATGCAGGGCAGCACACGACAGCAGCAGGGAGCGCGGCGATGACGGGGTTCGGTCAGGACGAGAGCAGCCTCGCTACGACCGAGTGGTTGCTGCCTCCGGCGCAGGTCGAATCCGACGAGCAGGATCTGCAGTCCAGTCTGAACAGCCTGTCCCATCTGGTGTCCGACACTCTCGCACTGGAGGATCTGCTGACCCGGGTGGCCGAGTTCGCTGTTCGCGCCATCCCGCAGGCGGACGGCGCGGGGGTCACGTTGATCGAACGCGGCCGGGCCGACACGATCGTGGCCAGCGCGCCGTTCGTCAGTGAAGTGGACGCGATCCAGTACGGGCTGGGGGAGGGGCCCTGCATCAGCGCCGCCACCGAGGGCCGCACCTTCCGGTCGGGTTCGCTGGGCGGCGAGTCGCTGTGGCCTCGCTTCGGTCCGCGTGTCGGACGGCTCGGTGTGCACAGCGTGCTGTCGCTGCCACTGCGGCTGCCCGACGTGGTGGTCGGGGCGATCAACGTTTACGCGCACCGCAAAGACGCCTTCGACGAACATGCCGTCGAGCTCGGTGAGTTGTTCGCGGCACCCGCCGCTGTAGCCGTGCACAACGCGCTGGTACTGACCCAAGCCCGGCGACTGATCGGGCAACTGCAGGTGGCGCTGACCAGTCGTCCGGTGATCGACCAGGCGATCGGTATCCTGATCAGCCGTGGCGGCGGCACACCTGAGGAGGCCTTCGATGCGCTGCGCACGATCAGCCAGCACGAGCAACGCAAGCTGTCCGCCGTCGCCGGTCAGGTCGTCGACGAAGCGGCGCGTCGCGCCAGGGCGCGCCACGTGAAGCCCTGATCCGCCTTCGCCGACTCGGCGCGACAGGGGCTTGACGACGGCATCCACTGGCACAATCTGATCCTGAGGCCTCTGTCCTCGACTGGCCACGGCCTCGAGACTTCCGCCAGCGGTTCAACGCCTGCATGCGGCAGCGGCCCGAACCGCTTGGCGGCGTGACTGCTACAGACACGACGACGTGCGTTGGGGGACTGCGCCATGGCCGGGGTACCGGCGGCCGGGTCGCCGAAGATCAACTCGGCGGCGGGTGCCATGGTCAACTCAACCCGAGCGGCGTTGGCGGCGGGTCGATATCGGCGAACAACTCGATGCCCCGCCGGTGGATCTCTCCGACGAGACGTTCGATCGTCGCCTGGTAGGGAGCACTTGCTGGTGCGACAGGAGACGCGCCAGCGGGTCTGGACCGTCTGCTGTCGGCTTTGCCTGCGACAATGGTTCGATCACCCTCGCGGTCCTCATCGGGCCTGCGATCGGGGAGGGAGGCCGCCATGTGCAGGCTGTTCGGGCTGTCCGCAGGAAGCCGGGAGGTAGCGGCGACGTTCTGGTTGCTTCACGCGCCGGACAGCCTGATCGCGCAGAGTCACCGGATGCCCGACGGCGCCGGTATCGGGGTGTTCGGGCCGGACGGCGCGCCGCACGTGGACAAGCAACCGATGGCTGCCTGGCGGGACGCCGAGTTCGCCACGGCTGCGCGGGAGCTGACCGGCACGACGTTCATAGCGCATGTCCGGTACGCCAGTGCCGGCGGACTGTCGGTCGCGAACACCCACCCGTTCCTGCAAGACGGCCGGCTGCTGGCCCATAACGGCGGCTTCGCCGGCCTGGACCGGTTGGATGCGCATCTGGCCGAGCTTGGGGTGTCGAGCCTGGTCGAGGGTCAGACCGACACCGAGCGGATGTTCGCGTTGATCACCGCGGAGATCCGGCGCTGCGGCGGGGACGTGCAGCGGGGATTGGTCGCCGCCATCGGCTGGATCGGGGCGTATCTGCCGGTGTTCGCGTTGAACATCGTGCTGATCACGCGGTTCGACCTGTGGGCGCTGCGCTACCCGGACACTCACGGCCTGTACCTGCTGGAACGCGAACCGACCGGGGAGGTTGCGGACCTGCGTTCCCGGCGGATCCGGGCCAGCTCCGCGGCGGCTGGCCAGGTCAGGACCGTGGTGGTGGCCAGCGAGCCGATGGACGATCAGTCCGGTTGGCGACTGCTGGCGTCAGGGGAGTTGGTCCATGTCGGCGCCGATTCGACCGTCACGTCCAGCTTTCCCTTGCCGCCGCCGGCTCATGCGTTCGGGCTGTCCGAGATGGCCCCGGCGGCGGCCGCTGCGCACGCGCCCTCGGCGCAGACCTCCGGCTGACCGCGTCGGCCAGGCAGCATCCCCGGTGACTCACCCGACGATCGCCCGCGCTGCCGGTGGCAATGCGATGACCATCTGGGCGCAACACTTGTTGCCGTTGCACAGGTAGGCACCTGGCTCGAATACATCGAGCAAGCTCGACAGGTACTCTCGCGGCATCGGTTCCGCACCTTGCGGGCGGTTGCGGAGGCGCGCCCGCTGCGTCGATTTCGGTCTCCTGGAGCGGGTCCGCAGTCACCACGTCCGGTCGCAGGCTGAGGATGTGGTCGGCGTGCCGTGGTCGACGTACTCGGCCAGGGCGTCCCGAAGGACATTGCGTGACATGGTTGCGGTGTCAGCCGGCCGATCACGGGCACCCGCCGGTGGGGTCGAAGTGGACATTGTCGTCGGCCGAGATGACTCCGGTCTGAAAGGGTAGAACTGACCGCGTCTGTCAGGGCGGATTGGTCAGCGGAGGCTGGTGGCCATGGGGCACTGGAAGGCGCGGGCGGCCAGCCCGACCCGATTCAGATACTGCACGACAATGCGCCAGGCCTGGAAGATGTTGACCTCTTGGTAGTCCACCTGGTGGTCGGCGCAATAGTCGATGATCATCGGGCGGGCCCGATGCAGGTCGGGTCGCGCCATGCTCGGGAAAAGGTGATGTTCGATCTGGTAGTTCAGGCCGCCCATGGCGAAGCTGGCCACCCGCCCACCGGACACGTTGCGGGACATCAGAACCTGTCGACGGAAGAAGTCG
>CAJDUM010000106.1_pt1 | contig 10240 bp, 6 predicted proteins | sample 7390781 | NCBI WGS metagenome assembly CAJDUM01 (sample SAMEA7055661, study PRJEB34461) | soil metagenome | biome: terrestrial ecosystem; feature: Peninsula; material: soil | place: Antarctica | collected 2016 | reverse complement strand
GGTGTACTTGTAGCCCTGCGCAAGGATGTGGTCGTCGACCGCCACGTCGATCACCAATGGCACCTTGGAGCGCTCCGCGACCGAGGCGACGGTCTGCGTAACGTCACTCTGATACGTGCCGACCATGGCTACAGCGCCGGCGGAAATGACACGCTGGGCCTCGCTCTGGCCGACCTCGGCTTTGCCCTGGCTGTCGCCGGACTCAACTTTCAACTGGGCACCGCCGAGAGCCTTGATGCCGCCGGCCGCATTGATATCGTCGGCAGCCATCTTGACCCCGTCGTCCATCACCGAACCGGCACCCGCGAGCGCTCCGGTCAGCGGGTGGATCGAACCGATCACGATGGTCTGGCCACTGGCGGGCGGCGCCGAGGTCGCAGCGCTGCTGTTCGGGGCCGCCGAAGCGCCCGCGGCGGTGCTGGATTGCCCGGTCCCACTCGATGCCGCGGCAGTGCTGGATTGCGCGGTCCCACTTGATGCTGCCGCCGCACTGGACTGGCCACCGGAGTGCTGGATCCCGCCGGTGGGGACGACGTCGAACTACCCCCGCACGCGGCGAGCACCAGGCTCAACGCGGCGGCTCCAGCGATTACCAGTCGTCTTGTCCGCATGATGTGATCCTCTCGATCGACTGCTCCTCGACGCGAATCCGTCGCTGTTCCTCCTGGCGGAACGCCGTATCCACGCTATCAATGTCTAGCACGCACCCTGCCGACCGGCAACCTCCGCAGCCAGTGCGGTGCTGGAGTTCGACATACAGCAGATGCCGCGGCCGGTGCTGTCCGCCTCACCGGATCAGACTCGCGAGAGCACGTCGCGGTCTGCTTTGGTGCAGCGTTTCGGCTTGTCACTCAACCAGTACGGGACTCGACCAGTGCGGCAGACCAGGAGACCGAAACGGCGGTCACCCTGGGCAGCGCTGTGGATCACGGAAGGTCCGCGAGCACTTCCCGGGCGTCCACGGCTCCCGGCAGCCGCCGCACCAGATCCGCAATCACGCCGGCGGTCGGCGCACCGAGCAGCATGTTCAGCTTGTCGCGCACCTGGTCGGCGTCCAGCGGCAGGTAATCGGCGTCGCCGATTGGGTTGGGCTGCTCGGCCCGCAGTACCCGGCCGTCCGACAACCGCACAGTCACCCGATTCGCCCGCTCGACAGGAAGTCGTGCCGTCAGCGCCGGATCCTCCTTGACCTCGACCCGGCCGGCCGTCTCTGCCAGGGTTGGATCAGCCCGGCGCGCGGCGGAGAACTGCGCGGGCCCGACCTGCCCGTCCGCGAGGGCAACTGCGACAACGTACGGCAGGGAAAACATCGCTGCCACCCGGGAGCCCGATGCGTACCGGGCCAGCGGCATGCTCAACCGGTGGGTCTGCACGAGCACCGCCTCGACCTGGCCGGGCGTCAGGCCGTACTCCTGGCTGAGCCGCAGCAGCATGTCGGCAACGGGATGTGTGTAGGAACAGCAGGAATGACGCTTGAAGTAGCCGCCGGTGACATACCACCGCTCGCCCAGACCCTCCTTCAATGCGCTGAGGTCCAGGGTGCCGATCGCCGAGCCGAGCGTTCGCAGCACGGTGCCATCGACGACGGACAGTCCGGCCGCGGCGAGTCGGGCGGCCTGCAGTCCGCTGACATTGGCGGCACCGACCCACATGTTGCGCACGAAGCTGCCAGCGAGCACCACTGACCAAGGAGTGGTCAGCACCAGTCCAGCCGCGGCGTCGATGGCCGCGGCGATGGCCTCGGCCGGAAGCCCGGTCAACTTGGCGACCGCGGCGCCGGCACCCGTCGCCCCCCAGTGCCCGTGAGGATGAATCTCCGGTCGGAGGCGCAGCGCGTTGCCGAACCGCGCTGCGACCTCGTACCCGGCCACGATGGCGGATAGCAACTCGGCGCCGGAGACCGGCACGACGCTGGACTGTACGGCCGCCAGCGCAGCGAATACCAGGTGGGCGGCCGGATGTCCCTTGGCGTACTTGTTTCCCTCGTCGAGTTCCAAGCAGCAGGCCGCGGTGCCGTTCAGAACCACGGCGGCCTCCGGATCTGCTGTGCGGCCGGCGCCGATCACCGCTGCGGTTCCCGGAGCCGGACCCCATGCGTGGAGCAGCGCCGCCAGCTCCGCTGTCCGCGACCCGGCTACCGTGACACCGATCAGGTCGGTGAGCAGCAGCAGCGTCCGGTCCCCCACCGTCCCCGGCAGATCGCGGTAGTCCAGCGCGGCCACGAACCGCCCCATGGCGTGGACTGTCGATATGGCTGCGGTTTCGTCCACGGAGGTTTCGTCCACGGAGGTTTCGTCCACGGAGGTTTCGTCCACGAATCAACTCCAGTCCTCGGTGCCGCCAGGATAAGTCACCCTCGGCGGCAGCCTCGAGGCCCAGTGCTGAGAGGCTCTTGGATCACTGGAGCCGACCTGAGTGACCCGTTCTCGTGCGGCGAGGTGAGAGCACGGGACGAAGTAGTGTCGACGAACAGCAGGGCGGGATGGCCGCCGGACATTTCGTCCGGCTGACCACCCCGCCCGGCTGGCGACCTACGGGATCACCAGATCTACGGGATCACCAGGAGGATCAGAGTGTAGCTGCGCGATCCACTGATGTCCGAGGTGCCGGAGTAGGCGGCGCTGACTATGTGCGCGCCGAACGCCATCTTGGTCGGAAGCTTCACCATGGCCTCGCCATCCTGGACCGGGGCCTGACCAACCTGCTTGCCGTCGAGCCAGAATGAGACCTCGCCGCCTGCTGTGGCGTTGGTGTTCAGCTGCACGGTTGCGGTCGCGCTGATGGGCTTGCCCGACCACTTCCGATAGACGTTCTTCGACAATGCCAGCGATGTGACGGATGTCGCCGTCGTCACCTGAACCGCTACCGCTGCGGATGCGGAGCCCGCGGACTTGTCGTCACCGCCGTAGGTTGCTACGACCTGGTAGGAGCCTGCCGGCAGGTCCCCGGCCAGGCGGTAGGTCGCCTTCCCTTTCTCCAACGGCGCGGTACCGAGTGTGTTGCCATCGGCGGTGAAGGTGACGTTCCCGGTCGGGACTGCGGCATCCGCAGCGCCACCTACAGCGGCGACAGTGGCGGTCAGGACCGAACGGTTGCCCTCATCGGCACCGAAGATCTGCGTCGCCGGCACCGCGCTCAGCGTCGTGGTGGTAGCCGCCGCCGCGGGTGTGTTGCCACACCAGTCCGCCCACTTCAGATTCGAGCCGTTCGGGCCCTTGCCTTCCAGCTGGTCGTGGTAGAACGCCGTCCAGGTGGTCGCGTTCGGGGTGGGGTCGACCTCGTTGGGCGCTGTCTTGTACAGCGGGTAGGAGGTGCTCACCAGCTCCTTGATCCACGGTTCTAGATCGTTGAAGGAGTTCAGCGACCAGGACTGCGCGTTGTAGAGCAGGTGGATGTTGGTAGTGCTCTCGGCGATGCACATCCAGGGCACGGTCGGGCCGACCCGACTCCAGTCGATCATGGTCGGCATCGAACTGTGCAGGATCTCGTCGGTCCATGGCTTGATCGCTGCCGTGTCGACGGAGGTGTTGAACAGCTCCCATGCTGCGTAGGTGCCATCAACGAGGCCGAAGTCGTCGTCGATGCCGTAGCGATCCTTCAGCGAGTACAGCGGCGGGATGTTGGCCTGCCAGATCTCGCGACCGAACTGCTTCAGGCCGGCGCGATAGCTGTAGGGGAAGGTCTGGTCGCCGAACACGCTGAACAGCTTGCCGTCGATCAGCCGCATGTGCCCCTGGTTCACATGGTCGTTGGCTACCTGGACGATCGGATGGGCCCTCCCGTCCAGCGGGTTGGTCCAGGACTGCAACACCTGCCCTGTCTTCAGATCGGTGTAGAAGACGATCTCGCGCGAGAGCATGTAGATGTCCTGCGTCCCCGGCGCGCGGTACCACTGCCGGATGTTGTACCCATCGAAGCCGAACAGCGTCTTTCCGTGCGGGATCTCCGGAGCGTAAGCGTTACCGGCGACGTTGGTCATCACGGTTCCCTTGATGCGGAAGACCGTGTCCTCCCCGTCGAGCCGCGCCGTGGTCTGCAACTGCATCAGCACGTTCGGGTCGGTCACCTGCTCGAACAACGAGGTGGGGTTAGTGGGATCGGCGGGATCGGGCGTGCCGACTGCTTGCGCCCCGCTCGCACCCCCTAGCAACAACGCGATGCTCAGGCCGACGGCGGTCGCGATGCCGGCGGTAGGAAGTGCTCGTTTCATCCGGTCTCCTTAGGGTGGAACGGTGTTCCGTCTCGTGAAACGTAATGGGCAACCAGTCAGATGTCCAGGGTTTTCCAAAGGATGGGATGACGGTGTCCAGAGGGGAGTCAGGTGCTGCGTGCATCCGTGCATCCGTGCAAGTGAGCACCCAGAAACCGGTGCCACCGACCGACTTGTCCGCTCGACCCGCGAGACACTGCGGCGCCAGTCGTGTGCATGCCTTTGACGCGGTTCGACCTACCGCCTAAGCTGACGATTGGAACAGCGTTCCGCTGATCAGAACAGCCGGAGCCCAGGAGATGCCCATGCTCGACGGCCCACTCGCAGGTCTGCGGGTAGTGGACGCCTCGACGATCCTCGCCGGACCGCTGTGCTGTCAGATCCTTGGCGACTTCGGGGCCGATGTGATCAAGATCGAACATCCGGTCAAGGGCGATAGCATGCGCGGGCACGGAGCCTCCAAGGACGGCGTTCCGCTGTGGTGGAAGGAGATTTCCCGCAACAAGCGGACGATCGGCCTGTCGCTGTCGATTCCCGAAGGGGCTGCGGTGTTCCGCCGGTTGGCGGCCACCACAGACGTACTCGTGGAGAACTTCCGGCCGGGCACCCTGGAACGCTGGGGAGTAGGGCCGGAGGTGCTGCTGGCCGACAATCCGCGGCTGGTGATCGTGCGGGTGACGGGGTTCGGGCAGACCGGCCCCTACGCCCGACGGCCGGGATTCGGCACTCTCGCGGAGGCGATGAGTGGGTTCGCCCACCTGACCGGCGAGGCGGACGGTCCGCCGATGTTGCCGGCGTTCGGGCTAGCCGATTCTATCGCCGGCATCGCCGCCTCCAGCGCGGCCATGATGGCGCTGTATCACCGTGATGCGGGCACCGAGCCATCCGGTGTTGGCCAGGTGATCGATCTGAACCTGCTGGAACCGATCATGACCGCGGTAGGCCCGAGCCCCACCTACTACCAACAACTCGGCCTGATCGGCAAGCGTCACGGCAACCGCTCGACGAACAACTCGCCGCGAAACGCCTATCTGACCGCCGACGGCAGTTGGGTGGCGGTGTCCACCAGCGCCCAGGCGATCGCCGAACGCGTGATGCGATTGGTCGGCCACCCGGAGGTGATCGACGAGCCCTGGTTCGCCACCGGCGCCCAGCGCGCGCAGCACGCGGATCTGCTGGACGGCTACGTCGGCGAGTTCATCGGATTTCGAACCCGCGAACAAGTGCTCATCGAGTTCGAGCAGGCCGGGGCCGCGGTCGCGCCGGTCTACGACGCGCGCGATCTTGCCGAAGACCCGCACGTTCGGGCCACCGAGATGCTGACCCTGGTTCCGGACGAGGACCTGGGAAAAGTGCTGCAGCACAACGTTATGTGGCGGATGTCCGACACTCCGGGCCGAATCCGGCACACCGGGCGGGCCGTGGGGGCAGACACCGCCGAGGTTCTCGGCGCACTCGGATACTCACCCGCGGAACTGGCCGAGCTCACCGACCGGGTAGTGATCGCCTGATGACCTGTCGCCGTTCATCAACCACGAAGGGCCTTCGATGACCACCGACCAGTACACCGGCGGCTCGCCGGCGGCACCATTGGCGCAATCCGACTCCGGAGGGCTCGGTGGCACACGATCTCTGCTGGAAGCTGTGCGGGCCGGGGTGCGGATCTATGACCTGGGCCGACAACTGACCGTCGGCATGCCGCAGTCGCCCAACCATCCGCCGTTCTGGCACACCCTGCCCCGTCGCCACGGCGATATGGTTCGTGCGGACGGCGGTTCGGCGGCGAACGACCTGATCTCGATGGGCACCCATGTCGGCACCCACATCGACTCCTTCGCCCACGTCTCGCAGGACGGCCGACTGCTGGACGGCAGCGATGCGACCCAGGCGTGCCGCGGAGGTCGATACCCCGATCTTGGCGCGCACACCATCGCGCCGATGATTCGCCGCGGCGTGTTGCTCGATGTCCCTGCGGCGCTGGGCTTGGACTGCTGCGAAGGGGGCTACGAGATTACCCCTGACGATCTTCAGGCAGCCACCGAGAACGCATCGGTGAGAATCGCTCCGGGCGACGTGGTGCTGGTCCGCAGCGGTTGGGGCTCGTTGTTCAGCACCGACCCGATGCGCTTCGTCGGTAAGCAATCCGGGGTCCCTGGGGTGAGCGCCGCCGGGGCTACCTGGCTGGCCGACCGTGGCGCACACGCAGTGGGCGCGGACACCATCGCGTTCGAATGCTTGCCGCCCGGCGCAGGCCATGCCCAGCTTCCCGCGCACCGCGTGCTGCTGACCGAACGCGGCGTCTACATCATCGAGGCAATGGCGCTGGAGGAACTGGCGGCAGCCGAGGTCACCGAGTTCCTCTTCGTGCTCTCCCCGCTGCCGATCTTCGGCGCGACCGGCTCGCCGGTGCGACCCCTGGCGGTGACCGGTGGCTGAGCCGACCCTGGCCGACCGGCTGGCCCAATTCGCTGCTGACACCCGCGCCAATGGCACTCCCGATGCGGTGACAGCCAGTGTGCAACAACGGGTCCTGGACATCCTAGGACTGTGCGTTGCCGCGCACCGGCTACCCACCAGCGCTGCAGCGGTCGCCTTCGTTCTCGACCAGGGCGGCCATCCGCGGGCACATATGGTCGGCGCGGCCCCGATGGTGACTGCCCGGCAAGCGGCATTCGTCAACGGGGTGCTGGCGCACTCTCTTGACTACGACGACACGCACCTGCCGTCGGTGCTGCACCCCAGCGCCTCGGTGGTCCCGGCAGCACTGGCTGCTGGTGAGCACGGCGGGTGCAGCGGTTCGGCAGTCGTCCGCGCGATCGCGGTTGGGCTGGAGGTGACGGTTCGACTGGGTATGGCGGGCTACGACGACAAGCTCGGCAATTCGGTGTTCTTCGAGCACGGCCAACATGCCACGTCCATCTGCGGGGCGATGGGCGCCGCGGTAGCCGCGGGGATGCTGTACGGCCTGGACACCGAAGGGCTGCGCAATACCTTGGGCATCGCCGCGTCGATGGCCTCCGGCGTGATCGAGGCCAACCGCACCGGTGGCACGGTGAAGCGGCTGCACTGCGGGTGGGCCGCGCAGTCTGCAGTGGCCGCGGCCCAGTTGGTTCGGCACGGCTTTTCCGGCCCACCGACCGTCCTGGAGGGTCGATTCGGCTTCTTCGAGGCATTCCTGCACGGGGAGTTCCGCCCCGAGGAGATCACCGACGGACTCGGTCAGACGTGGGCAGTACCGGGAATCTTCTTCAAGCCGTACCCGGCCAACCATTTCACCCACGCCGCCATCGACGCCGGCATGGCTGCCACCGCGGCCGGAATCCGGACCGATGACATCACCTCCATGACGCTGGCCGTCCCGAGCGCCGTGGTGCGCACCATCGGCCAGCCCCTGGAAGGCAAGCGCACTCCCACAACCGGTTACCAGGCACAGTTCTCCGGGCCGTATGCGGTGGTCGCCGGCCTGCTCGGCGGCGGCGGACTCGGGGTGGGACTGGACGACTTCACCGACGAACTCGCCCGGGATCCGCACCGCCGAGCACTGATGGCCACCGTCGACGTGGTCGGGGATCCACGTTGTGACGCGATCTATCCCTTCCAGTTCCCGGCCATACTGACCGTTCGCACCCTCGCAGGCGAGCGCACCTTCGAAGTACTGGCCAACCGCGGCGGGCCGCAGCGCCCGTTGTCCGATGCCGAACTGGCGCACAAGTTCGCCGACAACACCGCCGACACCCTGACCGCCGATGTCGCCGCCGCCGTCAGCGATCTCGTGTTGGGCCTGGACAAGCAGCCCGGCGTGCGCGAACTGATGGGTCTGGTCAGCAAGCCGACCGGGGCAACCGAACCCCTAGCACCTTCCCATTCCGTCCACGGAGGCAACAATGAGCCATGACCTAGTGCTGACAGACGTCCGGGTCGTACACCACGACAGCGACGCCGCTCACATCTCCGACATCGCGCCGAGCGACATCGCGATGGCCGACGGGAAGATTGTCGCCATCGGCCATGATCTGGCGCAGGGTGCAACGCAGGTGGTTGACGGTCGTGGACGGTTGGCCTTCCCCGGAGTGGTCGACGCCCATTCCCATTGGGGCATCTACAACTCGCTGGAGGACGACACCACCTCCGAGAGCCGAGCGTGCGCCCAGGGCGGCGTCACCACCTCGCTGAACTACATGCGCACTGGCCAGTACTACATGAACCGGGGGGGCTCGTACCGCGAGGTGTTCCCACTGGTATTGGCCGCCTCGCAGGGTCGGGCATACGTGGATTACGGCTTCCACCTCGCCCCGATGAGCCGGGGCCAGATCCAAGAGATCCCCGACCTGGTCGCCGAACACGGCGTCACCTCCTTCAAGATCTTCATGTTCTATGGCGGCTACGGCCTGCACGGCCGATCTGACGACCAGAGCTCGTTCCTGATGACGCCGCCCGGCGAACGGTACGACTTCGCCCACTTCGAGTTCGTGATGCGCGGCATCCAGGCCGCGCGGGAGCAGTTTCCCGACATCGCAGATCAGATCTCGCTGTCGCTGCATTGCGAGACAGCGGAAATCATGACGGCGTACACCGCCATCGTCGAATCGGAGGGCCGGCTGTCCGGGCTCGAGGCTTATAGCGCATCCCGACCGCCGCATTCGGAGGGCCTGGCGGTGACCATCGCGTCCTACCTCGCCCACGAGACAGGGCTCCCGACGATCAACCTGCTGCATCTGTCCGGTGCCAAAGCCATGGACGCCGCCATGCGGATGGCCGCCACCTTCCCGGAGGTGAACTTCCGCCGGGAGGTGACGATCGGTCACTTGCTGGCCGACATCACCACCGCGAACGGCGTCGGCGCCAAGGTGAACCCGCCGATCCGGCCACGCGAGGACGTCGAGGCGCTGTGGGAACACCTGCTGGCCGGACATGTCGACTGGGTGTGTTCGGACCACGCATGTTGCCGGGAGGAGAAGAAGTTCGGCGAGCCGCACGACGATGTGTTCGCTGCCAAGTCGGGGTTCGGCGGCACTGAGTACGTGCTCGCGGGTCTGCTCACCGAGGGATTGCGCCGCGGCTTACCTTTGGGCCGGATAGCTGCGCTCACCGCCTGGAATCCTGCGCGACGCTTCGGACTGGGCACCAGGGGGGCGATCGCCGAGGGCTACGACGCGGACGTTGCGCTGGTCGATCCCGACGCACAGTGGACCGTACGCGCCGCGGACTCCGAATCCGCCCAGGAGTACACCCCCTTCGAGGGTTTCGCGATGAATGCGAGGGTGACCGACACCTTCGTCCGCGGGCACCGCGTCTTGACGGACGGCCAGATCAGTGGCGAGCCGGTGGGTCAGTACCTGCATCGGCCGACTGGCCGCTGACGGCGGCGATTCGGCGAAGGCGCGGTGGGCCCCACCCCGTCGGGTCAGGTCCGGCGTCAGTGGGTGATCTCCTGAATGCCGGGGGGGTTCGGGCGGAACATCACCCGGTGCTGCCGCCCGTACCGCCGAGGTAGGCGGCCTGAACCTTGGGATCCCCACGCAGTTGTTCCGCGGTCCCGGACAGCGCCAACCGTCCGCGTTCGAGCACATATCCACGGTCGGCCAACTTCAGCGCGGTACTCGCCTGCTGTTCCACCAGCAGGACCGACAGGTTGCGCTCGCGGTGCAGGCGGGCCAGATAGCCGAACAACTCGGCCACCTTCAGCGGCGCCAGCCCGAGCGACGGCTCGTCCAGCATCAACAAGCGAGGAGCGCACATCAGCGCCCTGGCCACCGCCAGCATCTGTGCCTCGCCGCCCGACAGGGTTCCCGCAGCCTGGCTGCGCCGTTCGGTGAGCCGGGGAAACAACTCGTACATCTCCTCCAGCAGGGACGCCGTGCGCGCCGGACTGCGCCGGTGCACGAACGAGCCCAGCAGCAGGTTCTCGTGCACTGTGTGCTCGCCGAAGATCTTCCGGCCCTCCGGCACATGCCCTACGCCCAGCGCCACCCGCCGCCACGCGGCCAGCCGGGTGATGTCGGCTCCGGCGAACTCGATGCGTCCGGCGGT
>CAJDUM010000101.1_pt2 | contig 10286 bp, 9 predicted proteins | sample 7390781 | NCBI WGS metagenome assembly CAJDUM01 (sample SAMEA7055661, study PRJEB34461) | soil metagenome | biome: terrestrial ecosystem; feature: Peninsula; material: soil | place: Antarctica | collected 2016 | reverse complement strand
CTCGACTCTCGCTGAACTGACCGCATCGCTGCACGTGCTGACCGAGGCGACCCACCACGAGAGGGACCGAGCCTGGGCGGAGCGGATCCGCGCTGCGCTTCCTGGGCCCCTGTTGCGGGAGCTCGGATCCCTGTCTGCGCTGTGGGGTTCGTACCGCGCCCGATTCCTGCTGCCAATCTCCGCCGGGCTGGACTTGCCGATCGACCAGGAATTGGGGCAGATCGCGGCGATGCCGATCGACCAGTTCGCTGTGCTGGCCGCGTACGCGCTGCGTGGCGGAGACTCCGGTCAAGTGCTCGACGACGTTCTCGACAGGATCGATCTGCAGTCGCAGGTGATCGAGCGGGCCCGCCTGCGCGGGCGCGACGCAACGGCGTTGGCGCGTCGACTGTTCGAGGCGCCGGACGCCTTTCGAGCCCGTGTTCTCGAGTTCTTACATGATGGGCATGCGGCGTTCTTTGTTGACGTATGGGAGCGGACGTCCACCGAGTTGGCGATGGACGCGCGCCGCCGCCGCGATTGTGTGAGCCGGATCGGTCTCCCCGCGACGCTCGCACAGCTGTCGCCATCGATGGGGTTGCGCGAGCAGCCCGCGCGGGTGCATATCGACAAGATCCATCACGGTGTCGTGGATCTGTCCCGGCGCCCGCTGCTCGTGGTGCCGTCGGCGCTGGGTTGGCCGCATTTGCTCGTCAAGCATGAACCGGGCTGGCCGGTCGTGCTGCAGTACCCGGTGAAATTCGCTGGACGGGGGCCTATTTCGTTGGATCTGCTGCACAAGCGTCTAGTGGTGCTGGCAGATCCCGTGCGCCTGAAGCTGTGCCGAGCCGTTGCCCGCGAGGCTCGGACGACTTCTGAGCTGGCGACCATCTGGGGTATGAGCGAGTCTCAGATCTCGCGGCACCTTCGTGGGCTGCGCGACGCCGGCCTGGTGCGGACGAGTCGCCGTGGGCGGTTCGTGGTCTATGAACTTGAGGCGGGAGCGTTGGCCCGGCTGGGCGAGGACCTGCGCGACGCGCTCCTGCGGTGACGACTTGCTATCACCATGCAAGTCGCGCTGTTCCTGTATGGCGGTCAATGTCCAGCGTCGAACCGAATGGGCGCGATAGCTGTGCGAGTCGGTCGAGAACTCCGACTCCGATTTCGACAGGAGGTTGCAGGGGGACGCCCAACTCCTGGTCGGTGATGTCAAGACAGGGATGTCGCCCGAGCACCACCGGCACCAATCCCACCTCGGCGAGCAGCCCGGACTCGTCGAAGTGCGCTACGGTGACCACGCTCTCCCACGCCGCGAGGCCGGGGTAGGCATCTGGTTTGCTGGTGTGGAAAACAAAGTTTCCCAATCCATATAGCAGTGGCCGACCACGGAAGACCTCGATGCCGTGCAGCCGGGGGGGCCCGTGGACAACGACCGTGCTCGCCCCAGCTGCGACGCAGTCACGGGCAAACGGCGGCAGCCACGGGGGGACCTCGCAAGGATCGGGTGCCCAGTAGTGCTGGTGCAGGTAGACCAACACGAATCGGCCTTCGGCGGCGGCCTCGGCTATCGCCGACAGGTTTCGGGCCCGATCGTCGAGATTGACATCGGCGTCCGCGACGCGAAGTGGATTGATCCCCGGCTTGGCTGGGTGGTCGGCGGCCGCATTATCGGCAGCCGCACCCTCGGGTCGAGCACTGGCGGTCATCGCGATAACGGCGATGTCGCGCCCGCCCACGTGTCCGTAGCCAGGGGAGGTGGCCGCGGTAAGGTCCCGCCCTGTCCCGGCGTGGATCAGGCCTCGGGCGGCAACCTCTTCGAGCGCCGACAGTATCCCGGCGGGTCCGAGGTCGTAGGCGTGGTTGCTGGCCAGTGCGAGAGCGTTGAAGCCCCAGTAACGCAGCGTGTCCAATACGGTGGCAGGCGCAATGTGGTTGAGCCGCAAAGGGTCCGATGTGCCTCCGAAGCGACCGCGAAGGGCGCACTCGAGGTTGGTGAATGCCGCGTCGGCTCCGCGGAGTTTGTCCAGGAGCGAAGAGAGCCGGGGGTGTTGCACACCGGTCAGGTCCCGCTCGATGAGGGCTTGCCCTGTCATGGCGAGAGTCCAGGTGCTCACAGGACCTGAGCAAGGAAAGAACGCAGCCGGTCTGTTCGGGGTTCGGTGAATATCTGAGAAGGAGGGCCCTCCTCCGCGATCATGCCCCGATCAAGGAAGACGACGTGGTCAGCAGCTTCCCGGGCGAACCCCATTTCGTGTGTCACGACAACCATTGTCATGCCCTGCTTGCTGAGATCCCGCATGATGTCGAGTACTCCTTTCACCAGCTCTGGATCCAGCGCCGATGTGGCCTCGTCGAACAGCATCACATGCGGGCCCATCGCAAGGGCCCGCGCGATGGCCACCCGCTGTTGCTGGCCACCAGAAAGTTGGCTGGGGCGGTAGCCCCCTCGGTCGGCAAGACCGACGTCCGCCAGGCGAGCCAGCGCCAACTGTTCCGCGGCCCGGCGATCGATCTTCAGGACGGTGCGCAACGCCACTGTCATATTCCTGAGCACTGTCATGTGCGGAAATAGGTTGAACTGCTGGAACACGATTCCTACGGTGGCCCGAACGGCGTCGATGTTCACCCCCGGCCCGGTGATATCGACTCCGTCGACCATTACGCGGCCGGAGGTGGGTTCCTCCAGTCGGTTGATGCAGCGCAGCATCGTCGACTTGCCGGAGCCTGATGCGCCGATGACGCACACCGTGGTGCCGGCCGCGATGGACAAGGAAATGCCGCGCAGCACGTCAACCGCACCGAATCGTTTGTGCAGGCCGACCAGTTCCACCGCCGGAGTCGCGGATGGAGCCGGGGGAATCCTCGGCATCAGCTGGTCGACCGGCTCGGAGGCCGTGGTGGAACCGGGGGCCGGATCAGGTCTCATCTGCCCTCCCCGACAGCCGCCAGCTCGAGCGACGCGCTAGCATCCGGCCTGACCTTCCCGCCTTCGCGCATGCGCCGGTCAAGGTGATTCACCACGTGTGTGAGCGGCACGGTGATGACGAGATAGAAGAATCCGGCGGCGACCATGGGTGAAAGGTTCCCAGTTTCGGCGCTGGAGTCCCTGGCGATACTGAAGAGCTCACGTTGGGTTGTCGCCAAACCCAGGAGGTAGACCAGGCTGGAGTCCTTGACCATGGCTATGAACTGGTTTGTCAACGCTGGAAGCACGCGACGTATGCCCTGCGGCACGATTACCAGTCGCATTGCGGTGAGATACGGCATGCCCAGGCCGCGGGCAGCCTCCATCTGGCCTTTCTCGATGCTCTGAATTCCGGATCGGAAGATCTCGCTGATGTAGGCGCCGGAGACCAGAGCTAGAGCGAGCACCGCATAGGGATACGCGCTGCGGCCGAAGATCCGGATACCGGCAATCGGCAGGCCCTGCCCGACGACGAGCACGGTCAGGATGATCGGTAGGCCGCGGAAAATATCCACATATACGCGCGCCGGTAGCCGGACGAACCAGCGCCGAGAGACGAGCATCAGCGCCAGTACTATTCCGATCGCTACGCCGCACACGATCGCACCAGCCGACAGGACCAGGGTGTTGACGATGCCCGAGGGGACGAGCTGCGGCAGAGTCTGTTTGATTTCGTCCCAGTTGAAGAACGTGTGGAAGAAGTTCTGTAAACCTGACATCGCCACTCACCCGTTCTCGGCCGTGCCGGGACCGTCGATCACTTGTTGAATTGCGCCAGCACCGGGTGAGCCGCGATGAGTTGCTTCGGGATCGGCTGGGTGAACCACACCTTGTAAATCTTGGCGTAGGTGCCGTCCGCGTACATCGCGTCCAATTCGGCGTTGACCGCACTCGCCAGACCGGTGTTGCCCAGCGCAACGGGGAACGCGTTCGCACTGTCCAGCTGAATCGTCGCTACCAGCATCAGGTCCGGATGGTCCTGCAGGTATGTCTGGGTGTCCGGGCCGCCGAGGAAGAACGCGTCCACCTGACCGCCCTCCAGTGCGGCGACCGCCGTGGGCTGGTCGGGGAAGCTCTTCAGCGTCACCTTGGGGAAGTTCTGCTTGGCGTAGTCGACTTGTGCGCTGCCGGTGACGACGGCGACCGTCTTTCCGTCCAGGCTGCTGGTCCCGGACAGGTTGCTGCTCTTCTGCGCGATGATCCCAAAATAACCGTAGTAGTAAGGATCTGTGAACGTGACTGTCTTCTGCCGATCCGCTGTGACCTTGACAGCAATCGCTCCGATGTCGTACTGCTTGGTCCCTACTGCTGCGAGCAGTCCGCTGAATGCGATCGCCTTATAGGTCGGCTGCACACCCAGTCGCTTGGCGATCTCGTTCATAAGGTCTATCGAGAAGCCCTGCTCCTTGCCATCCTTGACGAAGTCGAACGGCGACTGGTCGCTCTGAGTGGCAACCTGAAGTTGCCCAGCCTGGGCTAGTCCGAGGTCGGACAGCGTTATCGAGGTTGGCGTCGCTGCGCTGGAGCCGGCGACCGAGGAAGGTGCGGCTGCTGCAGGTGTCGACTGCGTTACGGTGCTAGAACCGCTGGCCTGGGACTGTTGGACCGAAGCCGATGAGGACGCCGGTGGCGGCGTGGACTGTGCCGGAGTCGATGCGCCGCAAGCTGAGACGGCGAGGCCGATCGTCAGCAGCAGCACCCCGGCGGCGCCGGCGCGGTTGAACGAGGGCCGGGCAGGTCTGCAGCTACCGTGGGGGTGCTGCCCGAGATGGATGCTCATCTTGCTCTCTCCGATCGTTGTGCGAGTGGGGCTGGCGTGACTTGGGTCGGCTGCCCGGCTCAGCCGGTTGCGCCGCCAGGAGTGTCCGGGCCGCTGGTTTCGAATTCCCGGCGGCCCGCTGCCAGGAGGGCGGGGTCGGTTAGCAAATCGGCAGCCGTGCGTGCGATCGCGGTGGCCATCGTGAATGCCGCATCCTGCGCTCGCTCACTTGCGGCAGCATCTCGGAAGGCGGTCGAGTGACTGGGTGTTCCGCGGTCTGCGATCTGAATGTAGGGGTGCACGGTGGGAAGTGCGAGGCTGACATTGCCGATGTCGGAGGACCCAGCGGGCGTCGCACCATTCGGCTGTTCGACCGAGATGCCCAAACAAGACAAATGTTCGGCCACTCGATCAGCGATGGTGTGGTTGTTCTTTCGCTCGGCGTACACCGGAGCCGTATGTTCGACAGTCACAGTGGTTCCAGTGGACAGTGCCGCGCCGTTCGCGCACGCCACGAATCGCTCGACTAGGTCCAATGCCGTTTCACGGGTGACGTCGCGGACCAGGAAGTCGGCGGAAGTGAAGTCCGGCACCACATTGGGCGCGGCTCCACCGTGCCTGATGACGCCATGGATGCGTGCCTTCTCACCGATGTGCTGACGCAGTCCGTCGATCGCCACAAACAGCTGGATCAGTGCGGCGAGCGCGTTTCGGCCGTCCTCGGGGTTCTTCGCTGCATGCGCTGCGACCCCGTGGAAGCTCACCCGAAGATGAGCAGATGAGATCGCATGCCGCCACGCCAATGTGCGGTCAGCCGGGTGGAACATCAGTGCTGCGTCCACGTCGTCGAACACTCCCGCCTCCAGCAGGAGGACTTTCCCTCCGCCTCCCTCCTCTGCGGGCGTACCGATCACACTCAGCGTCCCTGGGCAGTCGGGCAAAGCATGACGCAAAGCGACAGCCGCCGTGACGCCGCCTGCCGCAATCAGATTGTGCCCGCATGCGTGGCCGATCTCTGGCAACGCGTCGTACTCGACGAGCAGTGCGATGTGAGGCGAACCTGAGCCGAACCGGGCTGCGAAAGCTGTCTCGAGACCACCTGTGCCAGGTGCGACACTGAACCCTGCGCGGGCAAGATGATCGCACAGCAGCTTGCTGGTCCGGTGCTCGGCGAAGGCCAGCTCGGGGTCGGCGTGAATCACGGAACTGAGCGTGGCGAACTCCAGTCGAAGGCCTGTGATCGTGCTATCGACTCGAGCCCAGAGGTCGTTGTCGGGCATGCACACGACTATCACCGCCCCTTGCCGCTACGTCGCCACGATTGCCGCGAGCATGTCAATCGTCATACCGGTCGCCGTGGAGATCGGCGAAGGCACGACGAATGCGAGGGGAGATTGACGTGCCGCCGGCACCTGACGATTGGCAGCCGGCGGCACGTGGCGGGCTATTCTTGGACGACCGGATCGGTAATAGCGCCGTCCGTTCGTCATCTGTGTCGGCCCGGCGGGCCCCGATGGACAGGACAGCGCCGTCGGCGTCGTCGCCGACGGCCGAGGCCGCGGATCTGACCCTGGGCGGCTGCCTGGCGATAGGCTCAACGGCCCGACTTTCGACCACCTAGCGACCGGGCGAAGGCGCCGTCACGGGCCCGTGCCCAGGCGTCAGCGGCGTCGTCAATGGCGCCGTGCTCCACGGCCTGCTCGAACGCGTGCACCCGGCCAAGGGCGAAGCCGACGGGTCCCGGCGTCGCCGGGTCACTCGCCAGTCCGGCCAGCAGCGCCGCCGTGGTCACCGAGTCCTGGAACTCGCCCAGGATCTCCTGCACCTCCTCGACCGATGCGGCGAAGACGACGACCTTGTTGCCCAGCGCTGCGGCTGCCGCCTCAGCGGCGTACCGAACGGTCTTTGCGGCTTTGCGTACCTCGTGCAAAGCGCCGGGGTGCCCGAGATCGGCCAACGCGGTTTCGGCAAGTGCGCGCAGCCGCCGCCAGGCGGGGGCCAGCAGCTCGGGCAGCACGGCGTCCGCTGGTCGGCCGGCCTTGCCGGTCAGCCGCGGTGCGGCGATCAGATCGTCCAGCGCGGTGAGCATGGTCAGGTAGGCCTGGCCCGATAGGTGGGTGCGCAGTGTGGCCAGGCCGGCGAGACGGTGACTGGCGATCATTGCGGAAGCGAACGACAGGGCGGGATCGGCGAACTCGGCCGGCTCGTGGGCAAGCCCGTCCGCCAACCGGCGGTGTGCGACGTCCAGATCCCGCACGGCGCCTATTATCACGCCCAGTTCTTTCAACCCGGTGCGCAGCGGCGCCCCGGCCTTGGACTGCAGCAGCGGACCGAAGACGGTGAGCACCGCGCGGATGCGGCGAGCTGCCGCCCTGGCGTCGTGCAGCGCGTCAGCGGCGGGGTCAGCTTCCCGCAGTTCGCGGTCCGCCGTTGTCAGCGCGTCCCGATGCCGGATCAGCGCCGCGAGCAGTGCGTCCCCTGCGGTTCGCGGACTTGCCCTCGTCTCAGCGGTGGGCGCGTCCAGCGCGCGCGCCAGCTTGGACACCGATGTGGCCGGCCGCGCGCCGACGGCCAGCAATGCGTCGACCACGGCTGCGGCCTGCGCCGGATGTCCACCGATCAGTTCCACTTCCAGCTCCCGCCAGTGCTTCTCACGTGAGCCCGCGGGCCTGCCAGCGCCGGCGGTAGCGTCTGGCCCCTGCCGCAGCCGGGTAGCCCGCACCTCGTCGTCGGCGATTTCCACCAGTGGCCGGCCGTCGGCGTCCAGCAGTCGGCGCGCGGTCCGTCGGGTGCGCAGCCTGGCGACCGGCAGCAGCGGTCTTCCGCGGGCGGCGCCTTGGACCAGATCTGCCAGTGCCAGTGGCACTCGGTCGGCCCCGCCCGCGGACAGCGGCAGGGTCACCTCGGTCCGGGCGCCCGGACCAGCAGGCAACTTCAGGTGCCAGCCGGCGTCGGTCCCGCCGGTGCGCCGGCGCAGGGTCAGCCGGGAGGCCAGCAGGTTCAGCTCCGCAGTGTCGTAGTAAGTGGCGCCCAACTCGTACACCAGCGGATCGGTGACGCGATCCGGCCGGCGGCCACCACTGAGGTGCAGCATGGAGAAGTCGGGCATGTCGAACCCCGGGTCAACATCGAGCTTGGTCTCGATCTCCAACTGCCGGTCGGGGATGACGCCGCTCAGACCCGCAGGCGCCGGGATCGCTGCGTGCAGGTCGGTGCCGATGGTGCCCGGCGGGTCTGACCGGTGCGGTTCGCCGGGGTCAGCGGCGGCTGGGTCTTCGGTGCCTGGGTCTTCGGTGCCTGGGTCTTCGGTGCCTGAGTCTTCGGTGCCTGAGTCCGCGGCGCCTGGGTCGTCGGCGGCGGGGCTGCGCTTGGCCATGTGCATGGTCTACCGGGTGCTCCGTCGTGAGTGCAAGGCGGGTCCAGTAGGTGCGACGACAAGCCGGCGGATTTCGGCGGCTTCCGCCCGACGCATCCGATCCGGGCACATGACAGGGCGTCTCGGCTGATCCGGGCCTGTTCGGCGCGGATCTCCTGGCGGGCGCGATAGTGGGTAGGGTTCGGCATGGCCACTGACGAACCGATTCGCTACGACCAGCACATCAAGCCGCTGTTTCGATCGGAAGATCGCGAGATGATGAGCTTTGTCTTCGATCTGTGGTCCTACCACGATGTTCGCAAGAACTCGCAGCTCATCCTTGAGCGCCTGGTTGACGGCACCATGCCATGCGACGGGGAATGGCCGTCGGAGAAGATCGACCTGTTCCGCCGCTGGGTACAGGACGGTGCGCCTGAATGATGGTGCCGGGTAGACCGCTCGCCACAGTCAGTGCGGTCCGTTCTCCGATGCCGGGTCGCCCAGGTTGCCGAGAAATACCATCGGCGACGTCGCACGCACCGCACGGCGCGTCCCCGATCCGGCAACCACAGTCGCCCCGGCCGACACCGGGTGCTCGACCTCGTCGACGACGACTGTGCCTGTTCCGGAGAGGATGTGGAAGCTGGCTGCCGGTCCCGGGTGTGCCGGTAATCCCTGGCCGGCGGCCAGCGCGACGAGCACGACCTTCAGTTCGGCCGACTCATGCAGCACGGCAACGTCTGGGCCGATGTCCCGGACGGCGACGACCGCACGCCAGTCGGGCCACACTCCCGCTTCCCCGTCTGCTGGTGTGCCTTCTGTCGGGTTCTGAACCTCACTCATCAACAGTCTCCGTCCGGTTGGTGAAACCTGTGTCGCATGGCCTGTGCGCTGTGCGCGTTCACGAAGACGTCATCGCAGCCACCAGTAGAACTCATCGCCACTTGGCGCACCACGCGGTGACCAAACCCGGCCCGGGCGGAAGGCTCCGCCGCGGCGGTGTTGCTGCCCCGATCCGCCAACCGTTTGGCGGATGCGGGCTAACCTCAGTTGTAGACCAGCAGTCCCCTATCCTGGCAGGTCAAAGGCAGCGATCACGTTATCAACCAGTGATTGTGGGTGTCCCGGTAATGAGGCAGGCGACGCGATCTTCAGGAGTTCGTTGGTGCATTGTTTCGGCAGCGCTGCTGCTGGCGGCAGGTTGTGGCGTCGGGTCGCCAGGATCTGAACGGTCCGATGCGTCGACCGCCAGGGCACCGCAGGTCTCCGCGGTCGATGCTGACGAGGTCGCCGGGCAACTGCCGTATGACGTCGGTGGGGATTTGCGGATCGCGGCTCTATCTGCGTATCCGTCGGATCCGATACCTGCCCAGGTATGGGAGAGCCTACGACCGGATGGTTCGACGTCGCCGGTCCGCTCACAGAGGGTTGCAAGTCTCAAGGGTGCTGATTTCTACCTGGCGCTGTCGGGCTCCGGCCTCCTTTGCGTCATTGCGAGCATCCCATCGCAGTCAACCGTCGACAACGAAGTAGGGGGTTCCGGGTGCACGCCGGTGCCTGTCGCTTTTTCCGGCGGGATTTACCTCTATTCCGGCGACCTTGACCTGGCCGCGATAGTTGTGCCGGACGGTTACAGCGTTCGCACGCTGAACGGACACCTTGAAATGCCCGCGCCCAACCTCGCCATCGTGAGCGGGGACGGGGCCCGTGTCATGATGACGAAGAACGGTGCAAGCGGCGCCGATGCGACATCACAATCATTTACGGTCACGATACCTGCCGCCCACCTGCCGGACGAGCCGGCGAGGATCATCACTCAAGGCAGCAGGTGAACTTCCCGCCGGTCGAGCAGGTCTGGTTTCGCCAGATGCGGCTCGCGTCAGCGTCCGAGTTGTGATGAACCCGGCGATGCGCGGGCGGCGTCTGACCGACTCCCCGACCGGCCGAGATGGCCTAACGCAGCCGCCGAGATCGGCGACCGGTCAAGGATCTTCCAGCGATGCGTCCGGGTATCGTCGCCATCGGTCAACTGCACGTGACACCGTGATCCGTCGTGCGGCGGGGCGAGCCTCGTTCAGGGTCCGGAGTGGGTTATGCCGTTGGATCGACCGCACTGCATCCCCGCAGGCCGTTACGATCCCGATCCCGATGCCGCAGCAGGCGGTGGCGGTGTTGGGCGGCGGCGATGCCACGAGATCGACCCCGGCGATCCCGAGCCCACTCTTCGG
>CAJDUM010000148.1_pt1 | contig 10414 bp, 7 predicted proteins | sample 7390781 | NCBI WGS metagenome assembly CAJDUM01 (sample SAMEA7055661, study PRJEB34461) | soil metagenome | biome: terrestrial ecosystem; feature: Peninsula; material: soil | place: Antarctica | collected 2016 | reverse complement strand
GGCCCGCAGCCCGCTGCGCTTCCTGCGCCGCCACCCGAGCAACGATCCGCCCGCCGAGACAGCGCCGCCGGGCACGGTGAACCTGGAAGACCGGCCGCTGAGCGGGTCCGTTCCAACCCGAGCCGCAGCCGACGGCGCGAACGACCGCCCGCTGACTGCGGCAATTGCTGAATACGCCCGCCACATGCCAGGCGCAGGCGGGCAAACCCATTTCGAAGTCGATCCCATACGCGCGGAAGCAACTGGTGCCTCGCAGACGCAGGTAACTGCCGCGTTGGACATGGCGATCCGCGCCGTGAACACCGGCGTCAAGATCGCTCTCGACCGATACGCCGACTCTCAGAAGGCGGATCGGGACAGCCCGTTCACCGCGTGGGTAGTGCGCGGCGTCCAGCGTGACAACAACACGGAGAATGACCTGTACCAGACCGCCACGCTCGCCCAGGACACGGCGATACAGGCCCGCCACACCCTGCGGGCGGGGGACCTGGCAGGGGCGGCGGCGTTGGCAGATGACGCGGCCGCGCTCGCGCATCGGTGCGCCGATCTTGCCCGTTCCTACGACGAGTCCACCGATCAGACGGCCAACCGGATCGTGACCGACCTCAAGCAGGTGAAGTTTGCCTCACAGGTCATCCTCGCAGTGGCGGGCGGTGCGGCCGGATCGGGGCTACTCGCGGGGGCCGGCGCCACGGCGCAGACACTGGCGTTGGAGAGCACCGCAGCTCAGGCGATCTCTGTGGGGGCGGGACTCACCGAAACCGCCGCCGTCGCCGCGCAAAAGGTGATCAACGGCGAGCCGGTCGACTGGGGCGAGGTCGGCGTGGACGTGATCATGCAGGCCGTCACTTTGGGGCTCGGCGCAGGCCTGGGACATTACCTGGGTAGCGGCGTCGAGTCCCTGGCGAAGACCAGCCCGCGGGTCGCGGCACTGCTTGGCCGATGCGGCGTCAAAGCTGTGACGGCCGCAATGCTGGGCGCTCTTTCTGGCTTCGGATCCGGGGTGTTGGCAGGCGCGGTACGTGACGTCGCGGGCATCCCCTTTGGGAAACTCACGCTGGACGACTTTTACCAGCATCTCGCGGACCACCTCAACACAGAGGAAATCGTCCTGGCGTTGGCCGGCGGGCTGGGAGCCGGAGTCCACTCCGCCGTGCGCGCCCGGACGCAAGCTGGCAACCGCACGCCCACAGAGCAATCACCTGAGACGCCGCCCGCCGTCGCGTCAACGCCCCAGGACGCCTCCACCCAACAGCCCCCGTCGCCGAGCGCTGAGATCACTGCGGGAGCAACCGCCGCGGCCACACGCTCCACACCCGTACTTACCGACACCCCGACTACGCCCGTGGCGACGCCGTCGGCCAGCGCAACGGAGATGTCCCGCTCCCCCAGGGCACCCGAAACCACCACAGAGTCCGCCATACTCGCTCCGTCGCAGGCAGCGAAACTGGACCTGACGACAACATCCGAGGCGGCCGCGGTGCCCAAATCTGTCGCGAACGCGGACGCGGACGCGGACGCCAAGGGTCCAACCGGGAAGCAGGTAGTCGCGCGCATCGAAAAGCTTCGATCGCTGTGCGGGAGTTCGGCGGTGGATCCGGGTGGCGTAAATCAGCAGCTCGACCTCATGACAACGCAGGCGAAGAAGAACCCGAAGCGTGTAGCCGAAATATTGGACAAATTCGAGGCCAAGACCAACAGCAACACCACCGACCGGACTGACAACGTTGACGGGGTGGCAGCGGTGTTCGAGGAGGCATCAAGAGGAGCTACCCCGGATGAGCGGGCAACTATGTTCGAGCAGGGCGAAGCTCCGCCAGAAGCACTTAGCGAATCCGACAGCATCAATCGGGAGGAGGATTCGGCCAGTCCCAGCGCTGATCTCAGTGCCCGCCTGGCCGAGAGAGGAGACCCAGTGCTGCCTGGACATGATGCACATCACGTCATTCCCGATGGTGACCATCGGGCAGACATCGCTCGCAAAATTGCTACAGATGCAGGGATGGACACGCGCAACCAGCCCGAGGCTGGGGTGCGACTGCCGCGCTCGTCGGAAAACCCTCAAACGGTGCCGGAGGCGATCAGTAGGCACCAGACTCTGCACACCAACGAGTACTACAAAGAACTGACCCTACGGATGGTCGAGGCGAGGGCGAACGAAACAGTAGAGCAGACCGTGGGTCAGATCAAGGTAGAGATAGCCCGGGGAGAATTCCCGCACGTGAAGGATCCGGTCGTCGGGGAGACCTTCGAGCGATGGCTGATAGAGCATCCTGAGGTCATGGACGGGTACTCCCCGGATGGGGTCGAGGCACTCCTAGAGTCCGTGCGACGCCGCTAATAGGGCGTCCCTAAAGTAGTCCTACGATGTGGCCCCGAGAAAGGCTTGCGCAGGCAGCGTTTGGGGCGGCGGCCCAGAGACCAGGAGAAGCTGGCGTCGTGGACGTGGTCTTCGGCAATCCAGGCGAGTCCAGGACACCGGGCGCGGATCGTGCCGTCCGCTGGCGACGGAGCGTCCAACGGTCGGTAGACCGCCAGCCGGGTCGGCGACCGGGCGGCACTTGTCCACACCGGGCACGAGCATTCACATCTCTCGCGCTGCCATTGCCCCCCGCGGCCGATCTGCAGGATCAGGTTCACGGGCCGCGCCGGCCCGCGCCGGGTGCCCCGGCAGTGGCGCCCAGCACAGCACTCGATCGGGAGGTTCTTACTGTGGCCGAATACAGCTGGCGTCTGCGCGCCGGCACCGACAGCACAACCGGGGACGCCCCGGACATCGCCCACGCCATCAACTGTGTACACCGCCGGCTGGACCTACTGGCAGCCACGTTCGATGCGCACCATGTCAAAGGGCACATCGACGGACCGGCGGGAACCGCGCCGTTCCGCATCGGCTGGCGGCCCGCGAACAGACCCCGGCCGGCAGGTTCGGCAGGAGCATTCCAGAAACGCTCTGGCGCAACCAGGAAGTCGTCGAATCCCTGCGAGACTTCCTGCACTGGGCCGCGGACGCACTACTGCTCACCCAAGACCGATAACGAAGCCCTCGGACACCGGCCGGCGGCTACCCCGGCGCCTCACGGGCCGGGCGGGCCGGTGTGTCGCTGGTGGTGACTAGTTCTCGCACGCGACGCCGTCGTGATCGCGATCCAGGCCGGCCCGGTATCCGGGTTGCCCGACATGCAGCGGGGCCTTTCCGGCGGCGCGTACTGCAGCGCAGTTGGCGTAGTAGACGTCATCATTCTGGGTGGACGGAGCCGCGGACGGCATGGCAGCTATGGGTCTGGGTGCTGACGTGGTCGGGCTCGCAGTCGTGGTGGCCCTCGACGGCGGCGGCGCGGTGCTGGCCGACACCGTCCCGCCGCAACCGCGCAGTATGCCGGCGATGGCGGCGTGCTCGGCCGCAGTCACCCACAGGTCGTACTTGGCCTTGATCTGGACCTGCCGCGCCACGTAGGTGCACCGGTAGGACTTGTTCGGCGGCAACCACGTCGCCGCATCCCCGTCGCCTTTCTGCTCATTCGTCGGCCCGTCGGTAGCCTGCAGGTTGATCGCGTCGTTGGCCAGGTTCTGCCGCTGCTCCGCGGTCAGCTGCTGCCCGCCGGTCACCCACGCGTTACCCAACGCCACCACATGGTCGATCTGCACCGCGGTCGACGTGCCGGTCCCTCGGACGAACGCGATGATGGTGCCGGTGTAGGGGTCATGCAACGTCCCGGTGAGCACCGCGCAACCGTTGGAGCCCGGTTTGATCGCGACGTCTTTCAGGTCGCGGCGCAGGACGTCGTTGCGGGTGTCGCACCCGCTGTGGCCGCCGGCGACGGTCACGTCGTCGGTCCAGGCCGGCCCGAACTGGTCGCGGCTATACCCCGTCATCGGCGCCCGGCCCTTCACCAACAACGTCGCGAGTTCCTTCAACGCCACGTTCGCGCTGTCCGCATCGTCGACCTGGTCGCGGCTATACCCCGTCATCGGCGCCCGGCCCTTCACCAACAACGTCGCGAGTTCCTTCAACGCCACGTTCGCGCTGTCCGCATCGTCGACGACAACTCCCAGCGGGGGCGGCGGCAGCATCGACACCGAGGTGACCGTCGGGGTCGGAGAGGACGATGTCGTCGGTGTGGGAGTCGGTGAGGCCGTGGTCGTGGTTGCCGTCGAGGTCGGCGTGCTCGGTGTAAGCGACGTCGTTGTGTCTGCGGCGCTGGACGTTTCCGGCGCCGTCGACGTTGGTGCCATAGCCGCGACCCTCCGGCTGTGGATCCGCGTCCAGTTCATCCGACCCCGGATGAGCGCGATCACGCCGACCACCACGCCGAACAGGCCGGCGACGGCTAGAACATTCCCCATGAAAACAACCTAGCGTCGGCCAAACGACAACCGGGCGATCGGAGCGAGATCCCCGAGAGGCTCACCCGTGAGGGCAGGTCGACCCGCCGACGACCGCTGCCTGCCCGCCGCCCAGCTCCGCATTCCCGTCCGCATGCAGCCGGGCGACCTGCGCCGCGCCCGCTCCCGCGCCGGCGCCTGCTCCGGGCTTGGGCCGGGTGGGGCGATCGGATCCATCACGCCGCCAGTGTCCCTCATGGGTCTGGCCGGCGTCAGCCGGCGGTCGAGGACGTGGTTGTCTACCGGTGTGGCAGTGCTGGGCCGTCGTATCCGGCGTCGTTGGCGCATGGTGATCTGGATGGTGCTGACGGCTGGGCGCCGGCGGCGTGTCGCCGGGCGGGCGGTGGGCGCGCGTTGTTGACTGCGATGGATGTTCCGCGGACGCTGGTGGTTGAGCGGGTTGGCTTCGATCCATGGGTGCCGCCACGGGGTCGGCGCACCGCTGGGAGATGGTCGCGGTGTCGGTGTCGGCGTGCTCACTGGTTGGGGCGGACGGTTCGGCGGCATGATGAAGGGTTGGGTTAAATGATGGCCGGGCGACCGTGTGTTGTGGTTTTCGATTTGGATGATACTTTAGCGCCTTCGAAAGCGCCGGTGGATGAGGCTATGGCGTCGCGTCTGCGGGATTTGCTGCGCCTGGTTCGCGTGTGCGTTATTTCGGGAGGCCGTTTTGAGCAATTCGAGTCGCAGTTGTTGGCTCGACTCCCCGATGATTCACCGTTAGGCAACCTTCATCTGATGCCTACCTGCGGTACACGCTACTATCTGTTCGACCCCAGCCGCGGCGCCTGGGTGACGCAGTACTCTCATGATTTGTCGGTCGATCAGAAGGCCCGTGCCGTCCAGACACTGTCCGACGCGGCCCGGCGGCTCGGTTTGTGGCCTGAGAGCCCCTGGGGTGAGGTTATCGAGGACCGCGGGAGTCAGGTCACGTTCTCAGCATTAGGTCAGGAAGCTCCGATTGCAGAAAAGGTCAAGTGGGATCCTGATGGCCGGAAAAGGGAGTCGCTCCGGGAGTCGGTCGCTCCGCTGCTGCCTGATCTTGAGGTTCGCAGCGGCGGTTCAACCTCCGTCGACGTCACGCTCAAGGGTGTCGATAAAGCGTATGGCGTGTCGCGTCTTGCTCAGGCGCTCGGCCTGCAGTATGAGTCGATTTTGTTCGTGGGAGACAGATTGAATCCCGGCGGTAATGATTATCCAGTCAAGGCGCTGGGCGTTCCGTGTGTGTCGGTGGTGAACTGGCAGGAGACCGCTGGGCTGATCGATTCCTGGCTCACCTCCTGGTAACTGATCAGGCGCGCGAAGGACCTCAGCGTCCGGCGGTGGCATGGGCGGGGGGCGGACCGTGCCGATGCGGCGAGCCGGCGGTGCTGTCCCGGCGTCAATGGCTACGACCTGGACCGGTTCAGGACATCCGTGGGTCGTCAGCACCCGTCCGGCGGGTGTTGACCGGTGTCATGGCGGCGATTAGTTCGTCCAAGTCGGCCCAGGCGACACGAATCCGGGCATCGCCGACGCCGTAGGGCAGCCATAGCCGACCCTGATGCACCAAAGCGCCGCAGGAGTACACGACATTTGGCACGTATCCATCACGTTCATCCGGTTCGGGTTGCAGTAACGGCTGTTGCAGCCGGGCCAGCACGATGGTCGGGTCGTCGATGTCCAGCAGCATCGCGCCGATACTGTAGGTCCGCATCGGCCCGACACCGTGGGTGAGCACGAGCCATCCGGCGTCGGTTTCGATGGGTGAGCCGCAGTTGCCGATCTGTACCACCTCCCAGGACGCCTCTGGCGTCTGGATTCGCCTCGGTTGCCGCCATGCCAGGCCGTCGTCGGAGGAGGTGATGGAGTTGGTTTCATCATCGAAGCGGCACAGTGCCAGCTGGCGGCCGCCGACCGGCCTGGGGAACAGCGCCATGCCCTTGCCCACTGCCGCGGGGCCGGCCAGGTGGTGCACGCGGAAGGTGCGCAGGTCGGGGCTGGTCAGCAGCCGCGGCGTGATGTGCTGGCCGTCGTAGGCGGTGTAGGTGGCTCGGTATTCCGGCGGCCCGGCGGCGGGTGTGAACCGCACGAATCGGGCGTCTTCCATGCCGTGGCTTTCCTCGTCGGTCGAGGGCAGAAGCACCCGTTGGGTCAGCTCAGCCTCGACGGGAAAATCGACCTCGTACATGGATGCGACGGTCCGTCGCAGCAGGGCCGCGGTCTCCGCGCCGCCTGGCCGGGTCAGGAACACGCGGTGTGTGCTGGCAAGCGCGGCGTGCAAGTCTTCCGTGGTGAAGGTCTCCGGCAAGGCGGCCAGCACGCTGTGCGCCAGGCCGTCTATCGCCCGCTGGTCGGCCAGCACCGCCCGCAGGTGCTCTCGACGCCAGTGAGCCTGCGCGCAGGCGCCGGCAACGACCGGCGCCTGCCGCGGCTGGAATACCCAGCCGGCGCCCGGGCCGATGACGGCGGTAGCGAATTCGATCGAAGAGACGTGGCCCTCGCCGATGCCGCGCAGGCTCACCGCGGCGCGGAGTTGGCCGGGCAGCACGCCACGCTGATCCGGATGCGGCACGACGCTGGGGTTGCACAGTGCCGCAGCCTCGACGGCATACTCCGCGGTGAAACTCGCGCCGAGCACCAGGCGGCGAGCCGCACTGACCGTGTCGGTCGAACGCAGGTGCGACTGCGCGATGGTGGCGTGCTCGTCGAGGATGTCGCGGTAGTGCCGGTGTCGTCCGTCGAAGGCGCGGACGAGGTCCCGGGCCAGTCGTTCTACCTCCCGCTCGGGCAGCGCCAGCACCCGGTCAACGACGTTTCCGGCGCGGGAACGTCCGTGCGGCAGGTCCTCACCGGGCAGGAACAGTCGGGCGATGACCCGGCCGGGATCCGGGCGCATGTCCGCGGGGACGCGATGGGCGAGCGTGGCTGACCGGGTCATTGGCATGATTGTTGGCGCGGTCCGAACATTCGGCGTGCGTGTTGGGCTGTGGACAGCATGGCGATCGTCGATTCCGCGCCCCGGTTCAAATTGCGTCCGCCGGCTTGCAGGCCGTCGAAGGCGGCACCGGTAGCCGGGTCGAACATTTTGATGCCGGTGTCGTTCTCACCGTCAAACCACGACCACGCCATCCGCACGCCTGCCCGCCAGCGGTCATCATGGGTCAGATCGTATGCCCGGGCGCACGCATCGGCGATGGCGCCGACCTCGATCGGCTGCTGATCGAACGCCGGTGCCCGATCGCCCGGGCCACGACCGCCGACTGGTGTCACCGACAGGTGGGTGTCGGCTGTTTCGATGCGCAGCAGGAAATGCAGCAGGGTCAGTCCGCGGTCCAGAACCGCAGCGTCCGGCAGGACGTAGCCGCCCAGCAACAGCGCCTCAGCCACCGCGCCGTTGCTGTACGTCAACCTTTCCTGCGGCCACGGCCAGGCCGGATCCACCGGCGGGATGTCGATCGCGGTGACCGCGTCACGCAGCAGCGCACGGGCGGCCGGCTCGTCTCGGCCGTGCAGAATCAACTCCCCGGCACCGAGCGCGGCGAACGCCATCGCGTGCAGGTCGGGGGAACGCCGTCGGGCGGCGGCCCGGAAGCCCAGTAGCGCGGCAGCCTGCATCGCAGGCGTAGCCGCGTGGACGGCTGCGACGCCCAGCCCCCACAGCGCGCGGCCCCACCAATCCCCCACACCAGGTTCATCGGTCCAGCTACCGTCGGTCCCCATCCGGTTATGGCAGGCACCGCCCGGGGCAATCGCCGCGATGGTGAAGTCGAGGTAGCGCCGCCCGAGGACACGCAGCCGATCCTCGGCCACCGGTTCCCGGCAGATAAGCACCAAGGCCCGCGCCGCATCATCCAGGCAGTAGCCGTGTTCTGGACGCGGCTGGTCATATCGTGCATGCTCGAACAGGCCGGCGTCATCTGTCAGCCGATGCAGATGCTCGAACACCGGCGGGGCGGAAACCGCGAAGGTACTCACGCGGCGATCCGGTCGCTAATCAGGTGCCGGGCCAGGTCGCGGTAGCGGGCCGCGACAGCCGACCACCGTAGTCCCGGCACGGCCGCGCCCGCCGCCCGGGTCATGTCGATGGCCAGCTCACGGTGGGTCAGCAGGGCGCGAAGGGCCGCTGCGATCGCGGCCGGATCCTGATGGGGCACCAGCATTCCCGCGCCCGAGCCCAAAAGTTCCACGGCGTGCGGGAAACGGGTGGCGATCACCGGCTTTCCGGCCGCAACCGCTTCGGTGAGTACGCCGGAGGTGACCTGCTCGGTGGAGTCATACGCCAGTAGCACCACGTCGGCCGATTCCACCAATTCGGTCAGCGCGGCTGCATCCAGGTAGCGGTCCTGGAAGGTGATGATGCGGTCCAACGACAGGTCACGTACCTGCTGGATCAGGTGGTTCCGGTAGGCCTCACCCTGCCCGAGCAGCACCTTCGGGTGGGTCCGTCCGGCTATCACATACCGCGGCAGAGGCCGCAGATCGCGCAGCGCGGCCATGGCTTGGATGCCCCACTCGATACCCTTACCGGGCCCGATCAGGCCCCACGTGAGCACCGTCGGCCGGTCGTGGGGGATCGCTGGGATGAATTCGGCCCGAGCGGACGGGGCACCATGCGGAATGACGGTGACCTTTCCCATATCTACCCCGTACCCGGCGGCCAGCCGGTCTCGAGCGGTGTCGGTCATCACCACGACCGCGTCGACCAGGCCTGCGGCCGTCTCCAGGACGAGTTTTTGATGGGCCGTCGGGACGGTCAGGACGGTGTGCAACACGACAATGCACGGAACCGTCAGCGCAGCCATCAACTGCAGTATCTCCTCACCGTCCGGACCGCCATACACGCCGTACTCGTGCTGCACGATGACCACATCGCCCCTGTTCAGCAGCGCGGCTCCGCGACGCACGCTCCCCGCGTCACCGGCGACCAGCTCACCGCAGACACCCGCGGGCCCGCGGGCGAGCGGGGCCTGATCCCCGGCCTGCGAGGCGTCCAGTGAACGGATCACCTGGCCAGCGTCACCGCCGATCGTGAGGCGCCATCGCCGCAGCCAAAACCCTTGGCCCGCCACGCGCGTGGAACGCAACCACTCGACACGCGCAACTAGCGCGCACTCCGGACGGCCGGTCCGCCGGATCACGCCGGCAGTAAACAATGCGACCGCTCATATGATGCCAACAGCCTCACGTTACGCCCGCGACCGACCGCATCTTCGGTGTACCCCGATCGCCCCGGTAGGACACATCAGCAATACCAGGCGTCCTCAAGGCTCGATATCCACGCCGCGTCGACCACCGCCCGACCGGGCGGTGGTAGACCACCAGCAGATGCCGCAGGCAACCTCATCACCCGCATGACACGACGGGCAACAGCAGTTCCTCCGCCATCCGCCGTTGGCACCGCAGCATCGCCAGCAGCGCGCCATCGCTTCTGACGCTGGTCAGAGCCTTCCCGGCCGCAGCCGCCCACCCTCCAACGATGGGCCCATTGCCCTTCCCCGACACACCCCCGGTGCCCGCGCAACTCGCGGGGTTGTGTGCCGTGAAGGTTACAGGTGATGACCCGGGGCGCGGTGGCAAGGAAAGGTGCGGACCGCGGTCGGGATGTGAGTGGCTGTACCGAACGCAAGAAGCGGCCCGCAAGCTGTGAGCCTTGGGGTGGCTGGTCTGGGACTGGCTGGCAGGGTGGCTGTTGGCTGTTCCGTCTCGTGGTCGTGACTCATCCGCAAGCTGACCCTTTCGGGGTGTCTTGGTTCCGATTCGTCCGGCCGCGGAGTGGTCGACCGGCGCCTGCCCCTTGAGCTTCTCCGCAAGATTCCGGTCGCGTTGCGCAAGGACAAGGGGCATCTCACCGTCACGACCTTCAACGCCGAAGTCGTCGATATCGAAGTCGGCGATACGTCGGCGCATCGCTACGGCATGGCCTTCGACATCGGCACAACGAGCATCGTCGGCACGCTGATGGACCTGGCGACCGGCGAGCAACTCGCTGCCGTCGGCAGCCTGAATCCGCAGGCCCAGTACGGCGGCGATCTCATGTCGCGTATCG
>CAJDUM010000096.1_pt1 | contig 11184 bp, 8 predicted proteins | sample 7390781 | NCBI WGS metagenome assembly CAJDUM01 (sample SAMEA7055661, study PRJEB34461) | soil metagenome | biome: terrestrial ecosystem; feature: Peninsula; material: soil | place: Antarctica | collected 2016 | reverse complement strand
ATCGGCGACGTTCGTGGCCGCGGCGCGATGCTGGCGTTGGAGTTCACCGTCGGCGGGTCGCTGGAACCCGACCCTGCTGCGGCCGCGGCGACCGCGGCTGCCTGCCACCGAGCCGGGGTGGTCGTATTGACGTGCGGAACTTACGGCAACGTGATCCGGCTGCTGCCACCCTTGGTGATCGGCGAGGATCTGCTCGCCGAAGGCCTGGACGTTCTGGAGGACGCCGTCCGCGGCCTGTGACCTCCGTGGGCGGCCAGCCGATAGGCTCGGCAACGCGCGCGGACGGTACTGTCCGGACGGCCCAACAACACCGGCGCGCCCGCATCGGGCGGCGCGTACCCGGCTCGCTCGCTAGACAGAGAGGGAACTCCGTGGCACCGCAGATCATCCCGATCGAACTGAGCCTGACTGCCGGCAACGGCGTCACGCTGTGGGCGTCCCGCTGGCAGGAGGACGGTGAGGAGTGGGAAGCCTTCCTCGGCCACGGCGATGACCTGTACGTGTTCCCGTCGGCGGCTCACCTGGCCGCGTTCATCCGCACCACGGATGAGCACGACCTGGCCGACCACCCAGAGTGGGACACCGCAACCGCCCTGTTGGCGGACGAGCTGGCGCCCGATGACGACCACCGATTCGACATCGTCGGTGTCCCCGAACTGGTCTCGCAGGCGCCGGATATCTGGGCGCTCGCCGAGCTGGCCGACACTGTGGCGATCTTGCATTCGCTCGCCGACGTTTGCGGGCTCGATGTGATCGACGACGTGCTCGGCGAAGCCGACGGGTTTGCATTGCTATCCGCAGGCCCGCCGGCGTTCATGGGGAAAACCGGTGCGAAGCTTTGGGACGGGATCGGTGCCGTCGTCGTCCGGCGCTGGGACGAGGTGATCGAGGCACTCGATGCGATCGCCACCACCCCCGAGGTTGATGCCGCTGCGCTGTCGATCGCCCAGGTCGAGTTGGACGCCGTCTCCTCAATCGAGTCCGAACCGGAGCCGGTCGAGCAGGAGCCGGACGATCGCGACCCGGATCTGACCTTCTGGGACGACATCGGCGTCGATCCGATCGAGGTCGGTGTTAGTGGCCGCACCGGCTGGACACTGCGCTGCTACTTGGACGACGAGCCGGTGTTCCTTGCCGTCGACGGCAGGCCGCAGGTGTTCTCCACCCCCGAGCGGCTGGAGCGCTACATTACCGATTCGGCTGCTGCGCACCAGATGTCGACGCTGAGCGTCTGGCCGGAGATCGTTTCCGCCGTCAAGAACGGCGACGCATCGGTGATCGCAGGGCCGGAAAATACCTACCAGTTGGACGGCCTCGGTGAGGCCCTGGTGGTCGGACCGGGCGCGACGAACCGGCGGATGCTGGCCCTTGCTGTCGAGTTGCTGACCGACGCCGGTACCGCACGCAGCGATTCCGAGGTCGCCGACTCGCTGTCCACGGCAACCCCATTAGGCAACCTGATCAGGGCGATCACCAACCCCGACCCCAACCGGTTGCTCCCCGCCCCGCCGTTCGACGACGAGGCCGCGGCGTTCACCCATCTGGTCGACGAATTCGGAACCAGCCTGGACTGGAACGGCAAGCGGTCCTGAAACGCAGTCCTGATCGAACACCGCCCTGATCGAACACCGTCTTGGCTCAAACGCAGTCCTGACCGAAACGGGGTCCTGACCGAACATCGCCTGGACCGGGGTTCGGCTTCGGTCGAGACATCCGCCGGCCGGGGCACTGCAGCCAATCCCGTTCAGCCCATCAACGCGCTGTACCCGGGCTTGATGACGTCATTGATCAGGTCCAGTCGCTCGTCGAACGGCAGGAACGCGGATTTCATCGCGTTCAGCGTGAACCATTGGAGCTTGTCCCAGCCGTAGCCGAATGCCTCGACCAGAGCATCCATCTCACTGGACATCGAGCAGCCGGACATCAGCCTGTTGTCGGTGTTGACGGTGACGCGGAACCCCAGGTCGGTGAGCAGCCCGATCGGATGAGTGGCGATCGACTGGGCGGCGCCGGTTTGCAGGTTCGAGGTCGGTGCCATTTCCAGCGGGATCCGCCGGTCTCTGACGTATCCGGCCAACAAACCCAGTCGCGGCTGCTGCTGATCGTCGAATGTGATGTCGTCCACGATCCGCACCCCGTGGCCCAGCCGCTCGGCGCCGCACCATTGGATTGCCTCCCAGATGGAGGGCAACCCGAACCCCTCACCGGCGTGGATGGTGAAGTGCGAGTTCTTCCGCTGCAGGTATTCGAACGCGTCCAGGTGTCGGCTCGGCGGGTATCCCGCCTCGGCCCCGGCAATGTCGAAGCCGGCCACCTCCTTGTCCCGGAAGGCCACCACGAGCTCGGCGATCTCGCGGGACCGGGCGAACTGGCGCATCGCGGTCAGCAGCGCTCGCAGCCGGATCGTGCGGCCATTACGTGCCGCGACCTGCGAGCCCTGCTGGAAGCCGTCCAGCACCGCCTGCACCACCTGGGGCAGCGTGAGCCCACGTTCCAGGTGCTGTTCGGGCGCGAACCGCACCTCGGCGTACACCACCCCGTCGGCGGCTAGGTCCTGGGCGCACTCCGAGGCCACCCGCAGCAGTCCCTCGCGGGTCTGCATCACGGCCACGGTGTGGTCGAAGGTCTCCAGGTACCGCACCAAAGATCCTGAGTCCGCCGCGTCGACGAACCAGCGGCCGAGTTCGACCGGATCGGTGGACGGCAGCTGGTGGTAACCACATTCGGCGGCCAACTCCACGATTGTGGCCGGCCGCAACCCGCCGTCCAGGTGATCGTGCAACAGGACCTTGGGGGCCGCGATGATGTTCCGGGTTGTCAGTGCCTGTGGGTTCCGTGCGTGTGGGTCCAGTGCGTGTGGGTTCAGTGCCTGTGGGCTCGATGACGAAGACATGGCTGGACGGTACCGGATCGGCTGCGCGGGCCCAGCCCGCCGACGAGCGCGCCGGGTGATGTGAGGTAGCCCCTGCGGCACGCTGTCGTCAGCCGCGGATGGTGTCCATCACGATCGGTCGCCGGCTCACCTTCCGCCCGGGCGGGGCAATATCGACGGCACCGGCCAATTCCGCCAGCGCCGCGTCCATCCGCTCCGGGGTGTCCGTGTGCAGCTCGAACAGCGGCGACCCGGCAGCGACCGTGGCCCCGGGCTTGGCCAGGCACAGAACGCCGGCCGCGGCCTGCACCGGATCCTCCTTCCGCGACCTCCCGGCGCCGAGTCGCCAGGCCGCCACGCCGACCGCTCTGGCATCCACCCTGGACACCACGCCGCCGCTGGCCGCCAGCACCTGATGGGTGTGCTTGGGCACCGGCAGCGGAGCGTCCGGATCGCCGCCCTGTGCGGCCACCATCGCTCGCCAGGTATCCATGGCCTTGCCGGAAGCGAGCACTTGCGCCGGGTCGACGTCCAGGCCGGCCAGGGACACCATTTCCGTAGCCAGCGCCAGAGTCAGCTCGATCACATCCGGCGGCCCACCACCGGCCAGCACCTGAACCGACTCGGCCACTTCGATGGCATTGCCGACCGCTACACCGAGCGGCGTCGACATGTCGGTGAGCAGCGCTGACGTGCGCACGCCCGCTGCCACGCCGAGGGTGACCATCGTCCTGGCCAGCTTGGCCGCGGCGGTGGCGTCCCGCATGAACGCGCCGGATCCGACCTTGACGTCCAGCACCAGTGCGCCGGTGCCCTCGGCAATCTTCTTGCTCATGATGGACGCGGAGATCATCGGAATCGACTCAACGGTGGCGGTAACGTCCCGCAGCGCGTACAGCTTGCGATCGGCGGGCGCCAGATCGTCGGACGCAGCGCAGATCACCGCGCCGATCGCGGACAGCTGAGCTTGCATCTGCTCGGGCGAGAGCCTCGGATTCCAGCCGTGGATCGACTCCATCTTGTCCAGCGTGCCGCCGGTGTGGCCCAGGCCGCGGCCGGACAACTGCGGTACCGCGGCGCCGCAGGCAGCAACCAGCGGGGCCAGCGGTAGCGAGATCTTGTCCCCCACCCCGCCGGTGGAGTGCTTGTCCACGGTTGGCCGGCCCACCGTGGACAGGTCCATTCGTATCCCGGAGGCGATCATCGCCGCGGTCCACGCTGCCACCTCGTCGTAGTTCATACCGACCAGGAAGATCGCCATCAACAGGGCGGACATCTGCTCTTCGGCGACCTCACCGCGGGTGTACGCGGCGATCATCCAGTTGATCTGGGCGGTCGGCAACGCTCGGCCATCCCGCTTGGTGGCAATCACATCGACGGCAGCGAAATCCATCTCGGCTCTCTCGTCATCATCTCGAGTTGGTTAACCCCAGAACGTGCGTTCCGCGTCCTGGGTAATCAACTCGAGGGGGTGGGCAGGTGCTCTGGCCCGAAGGCCGCCGGCAGCACCCAAGTCATGTCCTGCGGTCCCGCCGGGGTGTCCACCAGCAGGTCCGTTCCGCCGAACTCGTAGATCACCTGGCGGCACCGGCCGCATGGCATCAACAGGTCGCCGGTGCCCGATCGGCAGGCCAGCGCCACCAGGCGGCCGCCGCCGGACAACCGCAACTGCCCCACCAATGTGCACTCCGCGCACAGGCCGAGGCCATAGGAGGCATTCTCCACGTTGCACCCGGTGATGACCCGCCCGTCGTCGACCATCGCGGCCGCCCCCACCTGAAGGTGCGAGTAGGGGCAGTACGCAGCCTGCGCGGCCGCAACGGCGGCGCCCCGCAAGGCTTGCCAGTCGACCCCGTCGGTCGAGACCGTCGCAGCGGAGGTTGTCACGGTTCACCCTTTCGGCACACTTTCGCCCATCCTAGCCAGGCTGCACGGAGCCGCTGCAGCAGCGGATCCCGGGCAGGAGCGTTGCCGAAGCGCGCAGCCACCAGGACGCGTCGCCGCCTAACGACGCGCGGCGATCCCCGAGCACCACCGCGCGGTCAGTGCTCACCCTTGCGATATATCAACCCGTCGGCCTTGGGCATTCGCAGTCGTTGCGAGGCAAGGCCCATCACCAGCAGCGTGATGGCATACGGCGCGGCCACCACCAACTGGCGTGGCACCTGGTCGATGGAGAAGTACCAATACGCGGCCAGCACCGCGATGATCAGCCCGGACATCGCGACCAGCCGGTTCCCCTGCTTCAACTGCAGCGCAGCCACGATCACCAAGCTGATGGCCAGCAGCAGCACGACAGCGTGCATGGCCGTGTTGGTGGAGTCGTACAGCCGCACCCCATCGGTATAGCCGAACAGCCCGGCCCCCATGGCCAGCCCGCCCGGCCGCCAGTTACCGAAGATCATCGCGGCCAGCCCGATGAAGCCAAGGCCACGGGTCTGTCCGTCCTGGAACTTCAACCCGATCACCAGGAACGCGCCGGCCAGCCCGGCCAGGCCGCCGGAGATCGTCACTGCGATGTACTTGTATCGGATCACATTGACGCCGAGCGACTCCGCCGCGTAGGGCGCCTCGCCGCAAGACCGAAGCCGCAGGCCGAACTTGGTTCGCCACAGCACATAGCCGCTGGCGGCAATGAGAATCGCGGCCAGCAGGCTGAGCGCAGACAGTTGGGTGGTCATTCCGCGGATGATGCCCGCAAGGTCCGAGATGAAGAACCAGTTTTTCGATTCGATGGAACCCAGCCAGCCGGACAAGCCATCGATGGTGATCTTGAAAACGTCCGAGACCGGTGGGGATTGCCGCTGGCCACCGCCGGGAGCATTAGTGAACAACAGCTCCGACAAGAATAGCGTGATGCCCGGCGCGACGATGTTGACCGCCACTCCGGAGATGATGTGGTCCACGCCGAAGGTGATCGTCGCCAGTCCGTGCAGCAAGCCACCCAGCGCTCCGCAAACGATTCCGAAGAACACGCCGGCCCACGGCCCCCACTGGTAGCCGGCCCAGCCGGCTCCGAAGGTGCCCAGGATCATCATGCCCTCGAGGCCGATGTTGACGATGCCGGCCCGCTCGGACCACAGGCCGGACAGCCCTGCGAGCGCTATCGGCACCGCGGCGGCGATGGCCGCCTCGATGGCGCCGGCAGAGGTCAGATTCGACGCATCGGAGGCCAGTCGGATCGCCGACACCACGCCGAGGCCGACCATGACGATCAGTAACCAGCCCCAGGTCGGCATCCGACGACGGTGACCCTGCTGGATATCGTGTCGCGGCCCTGCCATATCCACGGTCGTCACGCGGCCACCCCCTGCTCGGCCGAGACCACTGCGAGTTGCCGCGCGACGTCGCGCTGCTCCAGCACGATGCCCGCGCGGCGGACGATCTCGTAAGCGATCACCACCAGCAACACGATGATCCCCTGCATGATGGTCACCAATTCCTTGGGCACGTTCACCGACTGCAAGGCGTTGGACGATGACGCCAGGAACGACCACAGGGCGGCGCCGAACACGATCCCCACCGGGTGATTACGTCCCAGCAGCGCGATGGCGATCCCGGTAAAGCCGATACCAGTCTGGAAATTCAAGGAATAGCTCCCCGACAGCCCATTCAGCAGTTCGGGCATCCCGACTAGCCCCGCCACCGCTCCGGACAGCAGCATCGCAAGGAACATCATCTTCTTGACGCTGATCCCGCTGGCCACCGCGGCGGTCTCGCTCATCCCGGTGGCCTTGATGGAAAAGCCAAACACCGTTCGGTTCAGCATGAACCAGTACGCGATTCCCACCAGCGCGGCCAGCAGGATCAGGCTGAACAGCGGGCTGCCGGTACCGATGTCGAAGTTGGGCACCTGGCCGCCGTCAGTAATTCGGCGGGTGGATACGTTGTTGCCTTGCTGGATCGCCAGCCGATCCGGGGTGAGCAGGAAGGCGATCAGGGCGGTCGCGATCGAGTTGAGCATGATGGTGGAGATCACCTCGCTGACCCCGCGGGTGACTCGCAGCCAGCCGGCGATGCCGGACCAGATCCCGCCGACCAGCATCGCCACCAGCAGTGTCAGGATGATCCGCAAGACCCCGGGGAGCGAGGACATGAATGCGGCTCCGGCGAAGGCGGCGGCGATCATCGCGGCCAGCCGGTACTGCCCGTCCACGCCGATGTTGAACAGGTTCATCTTGAACCCGATCGCCACTGCGACCGCGGACAGGTAGAACACCGTCGTCTGGTTGATCGCGCCGGTCACCACGCTCGGATCGGAGTAGGCGCCGGCCATCGCGGCGAACGCGCCGAATGGATTGTGCCCGGTGGCCAGCAGCAGCAGCACGATGATGATGCCGGCCCCGATCAGTGCCGTCACCGGCGCCGCCAGACCGAGCCAGAAGCGTCGCGCCTTCGCCCCGCCCATCACACGCCTGCCTCGGTGCCGGCCGAGGAGTCAGGCGCTGCCGAGTTCTCACTGCCGTCACCGGCCGCCCCCGTCATGGCCGAACCGAGTTGCTCGGGCGTGACGTTGCGCGGGTCGTAGCGGCCCACCAGCCGACCCCGGAGGATCACCGTAATCGTGTCGGACATGCCGATCACTTCCTCCAGATCTGCCGAGATCAACAGCACCGCAAGGCCTTCCCCCCGCGCCTTTCGCAGATGCTCCCAGATCGCCGACTGTGCGCCGACATCCACCCCGCGGGTGGGGTGTGCGGCGATCAGCAGCACCGGGTTGCCGCTCATCTCGCGGCCGACTATCAGCTTCTGCTGGTTGCCCCCGGACAGCGAGCTGGCCTTGACCTCAATGCCCGGGGTGCGCACGTCGAATTCTTCGACGATCCGGCGGGTGTCGGCCCTGGCGTCGGCTCGGGTGAGCAGCCAGCCGTTGGAGGCGGGCGGGCGGGTCTGGTGGCCCAGGATCCTGTTCTCCCATAAAGAGCCCTCCAAGATGAGCCCTTGGCGGTGCCGGTCCTCGGGGATGAATCCGATGCCTGCTTCCCGCCGGGCCAGGGTCGAGCGGCTCGTGATGTCGGTGCCATCCAGCAGGACGTGCCCGGCGGACAGCCCACGAATCCCCATGATGGCGTCGACCAACTCTGCCTGACCGTTGCCTTCCACGCCGGCGATCCCCAGGATCTCCCCGGCGTGGATCGTCAGTGACACGCTCGACAGCACCGCACGCCCGTCGTGATCGGTCGAGCTGACGCTGTCCAACTCCAGTACCACGGTGTCGGTGACCGTGGACTCCCGGAGCTCGGGCACCGGGAGCTCGGATCCGACCATCATCTCGGCGAGTTCGCGGTTGGTGACGGTCTTCGGGTCGGCGGTGCCTACCGTGGTGCCCCGCCGAATGACGGTGATCTCGTCGGCGATGGCGCGCACTTCGTCCAGCTTGTGCGAGATGAAGATGATGGTCAGGCCCTCGCTCTTCAGCTCCCGTAGGTTGTCGAACAGTTCCTCGACCTCCTGGGGGACCAGGACCGCGGTGGGCTCATCCAGGATCAGGATGCGCGCCCCCCGGTACAGCACCTTGAGGATCTCCACCCGCTGCCTGACGCCGACGCCGAGGTCCTCCACCATCGCGCGGGGATCGACCTCCAGTCCGTACCGGCTGGCGATGTCACTGATCTTGGCGATCGAGCCCGATGCATCGATGCCCCGCCAGGTGCTGGTCTCCGAACCCAGGACGATGTTCTCCCAAACCGTCAGGTTGTCCGCGAGCATGAAGTGCTGGTGCACCATTCCGATACCCACCGCTATCGCATCTGCCGGAGAGTGGAATGTCACCTCGCGGCCGTCGACCTCGATGGTGCCTTCATCCGGGCGGTGCATGCCGTACAGGGTCTTCATCAAGGTGGACTTTCCGGCGCCGTTCTCTCCGACCAGCGCGTGCACCGTGCCAGGGGCCACCGAGAAGTTGATATCGGAGTTGGCTACCACGCCGGGAAACCGCTTGGTGATACCAGTCAGCCGTACTGCCGGTGGATCGGTTGCGGTCGGCGCCGGACCAGGCGAAATCGCGCCAGTGGGATCTGGGTGTGCCATGTGCCTACCTCTCGCAGATCGGCCCGGCCGTGCCGGCGGCGCCCGCCTTGCCCTTCGTTCCATGGGCCGGTTCGACCGATGGCGTAAGCCTGTCATAGCAGAACGGCCCGGTCCCGGCAGGTTTCCCCGCCGGGACCGGGCCGACCGGTGCTGCGATCAGCCGAGGGTGCTCGGGACCTTGATCTCCCCAGAGATGATCTTCTGCTTGTAGTCCTCCAGCTGCGGCAGAATGTCATCGATCTTCCCGCCGGAGGTGGCGAAGCCGACACCGCCGGACTTCAGGTCGTACACGTGATCGCCGGTCAGCGGGCTACCGTTGACCGCCGAGGCGAAGAAGTCGAACACCGCGACGTCGACGTTCTTGACCATCGAAGTCAAGATGACGTCCTTGACATTGGCCAGCGACGGCGAGTTGTACTGGTCGGAGTCCACTCCGATGCCCCACTTGCCGGCCGCCTTCGCCGCCTTGAAAACGCCCGCTCCGGAACCGCCGGCCGCGGCGTAGATGATGTCGATGCCGCTGTCGTACATGCCCTTGGCGATCTTCTCGCCTGACGCGGGGTCATTGAATCCACCGAAGTCCGGCGGCTCGGTGATGTACTTGTCGGAGATGGTGGCGTCCGGGTTGGCAGCCTTCACACCGGCGTCGAAGCCGGCCTGGAAGGTCTGGATCAACGGGACGTCGACCCCCCCGATGAAGCCGATCTTGTTGCTCTTCGTCTTCAACGCGGCGACCACACCCACCAGGAACGAACCCTGCTCGGCGGCGAACGTCATGCAGTCGACGTTCGCCATCGGGGCGCCCTTGGCGCCGCCGCCGGCCTCCGGGGTACACAAGCTGTTGTCGTCGACGATGGCAAAGTGCACGTCCGGGTTCTTCGGCGCCACTTCGCCCAAGGCGGTCGCGTAGGCGAAGCCGACCGCCACGATGTCGGTGGCGCCGTCCTTGACCAACTGGTTGAGCCGGTCGACCTTGGCCGAGTCCGGCTCGTTGGCCTGCGCGGTCAGCTCGCCGGCGACCGCGACCCCGTCGGCCTTGGCCTTATCGAACCCGCGGGCGGCGGAGTCGTTGAAGGACTGGTCGCCGCGGCCGCCCAGGTCGTAGGCCAGGCCCATCTTCACCTTGGACTTGTCGCCTGTCATCGTCGGGCCGGCTGCAGAGCTGGCCGGGGCAACCGACGAACTCGCCGGGGCGGCCGAGCTGCTCGCCGGGGCGGCCGACGAACTCGCCGGGGCGGCCGAGCTGCTCGCCGGGGCGGCCGACGAACTGGCTGCCGGCGAGGTGGTCGCGGGCGTGGTGGCCGCTGGGGTGGTGGTACCGGTACCGCTCGAACCGCACGCGGCCAGCGCGAGGCTGGCTATTGCGATCCCGGCGATGAGCCGAATGCTTCGGGCTCGACGCACAATGATCTCCTTCTTGTTGTCTGAAACGCCCCTGGGGTAGGGCCGTGTCCCGTCCTCATTCTGACGACTGGGTGGGCATCCGGGGCACGCTACCCGGCGACGACCGGTTTGAGCGAGTCCGCGCTGCATGCCGTAACCGAATCGTGCCCAAATGACGCTCGGGCAGACCGTATCCGCATGGTGTGCGCGACCTTGCACTCCGGGGCCCGGCCAACTCGGGACCCGGTGGTGAGGTCAGCGCAGCACGATCGTGCCGCGTGGGGTTTCGATCTCTGCAGACAGGCCGGCTGGGCCGGATTCCACCGGAACATCGATCCCCAGTGCGTCCAACACGGCCCGCACGGCGGCCGGATCGGGGTGGCGGACCTGCAGGGACAGCAGCCGCACCCTGGGTAGGTCGGGGTCGGACGCGGGGTGCGGGCTGCCGCCCCAGTCGATCAGGAACGGCGTGACGCCATCGAACGGTGCCGGGCTCGGCGCGCAGAGCGTCCACTGCAGTAGGACGCCGTCCGGACGCCGGCGAGATAGCGGGGTGATCGGGCCGAGGTCAGCCTCTGCCGCGGCCGATGCGGCTGCCGCGGACTTGATATCTGAGGGGTGGATGGCCCAGGTAGCCAGCCGGCTGGCGGTCAGCGTGTCCACCCCGAACGGGACCCTGGCTCCTGGGGCTGCAGGTGCCTGCACGTCCGGCCCGATGATCTCCAGGTAGCTAGTTGGGCCGAGACCCACCAGGTAGTTCCGGGTGCCTACGCCGACATGCCGACCGCCCTCCGCCGGAGTGATACCGGTGCGCTCGGCGAAGTCCCGCACGGCGGCGGCCAGGTCCGGAACCGCATACACCAGATGATCCAACAGCTGATAGCCCATCACCGGATGAT
>CAJDUM010000095.1_pt1 | contig 11188 bp, 9 predicted proteins | sample 7390781 | NCBI WGS metagenome assembly CAJDUM01 (sample SAMEA7055661, study PRJEB34461) | soil metagenome | biome: terrestrial ecosystem; feature: Peninsula; material: soil | place: Antarctica | collected 2016 | reverse complement strand
ATCGATGCCGCCGTCATCGGCGTCAGCGACCCTGCTCCGCACCTGGCGCTGTACTGCGACCAGCTCGGATTCGCGGTCGCCGGGCGCGGCCGATTCGCCGCTGATGCGCTGTGGGGCGACGGTTCCGGCGAACTCTCCTACATCGTGCTGGCCGCCGCCGGCGCGCCCTCCGGACGGATCCTGTTGGTCACTGTCCCCGGTGCCGACCCGGCCGCCGCCCGGCACCCGCACACCAGCGATCTGGGCCTGGCCGGAATCGACCTGTACACCAAGGACATCGAGGCGACCCACGCGACGCTGACCACTGCCGGACATCCCTGGCTGGCACCTCCGGCCACCTACGAGGTGCCGATCGGTGAGTCGGTCGTCTCGGTCACCGAGGGATTCTGCCTAGCTCCCGACGGTACAGACCTGGTGTTCGTACAACCGGCTACACCGCGGGGCACCGGCGCCTGGGATGCCGACCCCAGCCGGAGCTACACCGAGATCACCTCGGTGGTCTGTCACGTTCCGGACTTCGAGCGTGAGGTCGCCTTCTGGGGACCCGTCGGACTTGGTCTGGCGCCCTGGTACCAGGTGACCTTCCGCTCCGCAGGCCTGGAGGCAATGGCCGGGTTGCCGCCGAACACAGATATGCGATTGGCGTTCCTGGCTGGTGAACGCACCGCACGTGTCGAGGTGACCAGCCTGACAGCGGTGGGCATCGACAATCGGCCGGCGCAGCGCCCCGGCCACGCGCTCGGACACACCGGCTGGGTGATCGGTACGGCGAAACTGGACGAGGCGCTGCGCCGGGCCGTCGCCAGCGGCGGCGTGCTCCGTGCTGGTCCCGTGCCCATTCCCGACGGACCGTTCGGATCCGGCCGGGTCGCAACGCTGGACACACCGAATGGAATAGCGGTCACGCTCGTCGAGGCGGCGGCCGGTCGAAGCGCGGTCGGCACCGAGATCACTCACATTGCAGCACAGAGCGTCTCGTCATGATCGGATCAGGCAGTAGTGCCCTGGACGGGGTTGAACCCGCAGGATCCTCCGAGCCTGTCGGTGCTGCCGGTTCCGCCAAATCGGCGAGGCCCACCGACCCGGCGTGCGCGGACACCGGGTCAGTGCCCGCCGCCCGTCGAGGCCCCGTGCAGACCGCGGCAGCGATGCTGGACGCGGTCCGTGACCGCGACCTGGACACCGTGCTGGACTGCTTCGATCCGGCCGAGGACACCTACGTCTACTTGGAGGGTCCGCGCTGGACCAACCGAGGCGGGCCGAACATCTACCGAGGCTGGCGCGCCTACTTCGCCGCGCCGATCGAACTGCGTTCCTGGGGGTGGACCGAGGGACCGTACGAGTACCTGTCCGACTCACTGGCCCTCGTTGCCGGGGTGATCCACTACGACTTCCTCGGCGGCGGCCAGCAGCGCCGATTGCCGATGCGAATGACCTGGGTGCTGCGCCGCGGGGCGGACGGCGCCTGGCGGATCGTGCACGAGCACGGATCGCAGCCGTTGCCCGACCCCTACGGGACGGGTGATTGGCTACCGGCAGGGGAGGTCGGCGGTGCCCCGGCGGCCGGCTTCAGCGGGTAGCCGCGGCTGGGCCGACCCCGGTGGCTATTGACCGGGCGGTACCACAGTCCTAAGGTATAGGAACGCTGTTCCATAGAACGGAACATACAGTCGGCGGAAGGGTAATCGATGCGACCACACGTGGAACTGATCCAGGAAGACGACTACGTCTGGCACGGTGCCGAGTTGGTATGCGGCGAAGGGCGGGCCAGCGAGCGGCGACTGTCGGTGGACGAGGAAGATGGATCCTCCTCGCTGCGAGTCGACTTCCACACCGACTGGGGTCGTGGCCCTGGCATCCACCACGCCAACACCGAGTACCACGTCCTCGAAGGCAGCATGACTTACGGGGGCAAACGGTATGGCAAGGGCGCCTATCTGTATGCGCCTCAGGGGGTTCCGACCGACGTGCTGACCTTCGCCGAGGGAACCCGGATCCTTCACTACCGGGAATACGGCGACGCCGGCTACGACGCAGTCGACTCGATGAAAGCTCCTGGCTGGGAAAACGCCAGGGAAGAGGTCATCCTGATCGACTCGGAGGCGATGAATTGGGATGCCGTGCCCAATCCCGGGCCGATGCCAGGGCTGTTCATCAAGTATCTGCACGTGGACCCCGTCTCCGGCTTCTACACGCGGCTGGTCCACGCGCAAGAGGGTTGGTCGGACCACCGGCTGGCGCACCACCCGTGCTACGAGGAGGCCTACACCGTTCAGGGGCACATGGAGTACAACTTCGGCACGCTGGACCTGGGCACCTACTTCTTCCGGCCGGCTCGGGTCAAGCATGGGCACTTCACCTCGATGGAGGGCGGCGCCACCTGGCTGCTGCGCTCGGACGGGGAGTTGCAGAACTGGTACACCCAGAACGAATGGGTGCGTTGGGGTGGTGAGGCGATCAACTACGGTCCCGGCGGCGCACGGCTGCGCTGGTCGCAATCCTCCCACGACCACGGTGAGCCGACACCTTGGCGCACCAAGGAGGATCTGGCAGTGTTGCAGACGGCGTGGGACTTCCAGCGTGATCACGGCGAGCCGGACGATCCGTTGGTGCCGCACGGCTCCGGAACCGACAAGAGCCTGATCGCGCTGGCCAAAGCGATTGACGCCGCGCAACTACAGGGCGGCCACAGCAGCGATGGCCACACTCACGACCATGACCACGACCATGACCACTCGCACGAGCATTCGCACGGCGACGGGCCGCACAGTCACGATCACACCCACGGCCACGACCACGACCATGCGGAGTCGCAGGACGGGCCGGCGCATCCGCCGATTCCGGCATTGGACTGGGGCGCTGACCCGCGGTCGCTGGAACACGCGGACGAGCGAACCGATGCCGGCGCGCACAACTGGGGCCGCGGGCGGATCTGGAAGAAGGGCATGCCGATCCCCGGGCCGATCGTGTCCTCGTTGCCGGTGCGCAGCCGTTCACGCGGTCGCTGGGACGGCGACGGAATGTAAGTAGTGGCGCCGCCCGGGACGCGGTCTGCCCGGACCCTTTCACGGGCTCGGGCAGACCGTCTTGGGCGCGCGGTGATACAGGCGGCTGTCCGACGAGGTCGACCCGGATCGGGCCTGGCGGGACGATAGCGCTCTGCGCCAGGCTCGCGGCGGTGCTGGACGATCGCCGAAAGGCAGTGCAAGGATTTCAAACCGACGATGAGGGAGTTCGATGGGCATCAAGAGGGGCATGCCGTTGCTCGCCAGGCACGAAGGCGAATGGAAGGGAGTCTTCAAGTTTCTGGACGAAGAATCTGGCAAAATTGTCGAGCAGTACGATTCGCACTTGACGATCACCTTTCCGACAGACGGTTCCTGCGACTATCAGCAGATCAACCAGTACTATGATCCCGACGGAAAAGAACTTGCTAAGTATGTCTTCCCAGGGTTCTACGATGGACACGGTCGGCTGACCTTTGATTCGGAACGGCTGAAGGGTGTGACTTGGGAGCTGGACGAGAATGCTATGTACTTGTATTGGACGTACAAGGCCGCTGACACAACGCTCGATCAGCGGCTCTTTGAGCTGATTGTATTGTCCGACGACGGCAAACAACGCAGTCGTACCGTGCAGTGGCTCGAGAACGGGCTCTGCGTCAAACGCTCGATTATCAAGGAGACGCTCGTCTCGTAGGCACGAGTCGAGAGGCCGTGGATAGCCGCGAACGGTGTGCGCCAGGTGCCAATCGCCAATCGCCAATCATGGAGCGTTCGCCGATCTGGTCGAGCGCTCCATGGCTCGGCGCACGTTCAGATCCGGCCGGATTGCGCCATCTTCTTGAAGTAGCTCCAGCTGGATTCATTCGGCGCGGTGAATTCCGTCGGAGCATGTCGGTACTGTGGTGCCTGCTCGTCGACGTAGGCGCGGACATCGTGGGGTAGTTCGTCGAATCCGCTCAGCTTGCTGCCGCGGCAGTGGAACAGCAGCCCACCCTGGCGATTTCCCATTCGCATCCAGGGCAGCCAGGGTGAGGTCCGCACCCAGGAGATGTCGCAGTCCACGCTGGGCGCGTCGGTCTCCAGCAGTGCCGCGCGCGGGGCGTAGAACTGGAACAGCTCCATCGCCCGGTAGGTGTCGTCGGCGGAGTTGTCCGGCCACTCGGAAACCGGCAGGGGCGACGGGGCGCTGATAGGGATGTCCAGGTTGAACACCACAGTTCGACCCAGAACGGTGTACGGCGCACGCCACGGTCCCCACGGCATTGTCAAGCGAAACCGTTGATTCACCGGATCGTTGAAGATGTGCAGCACATCGACATCGCTGTCGGTGTCAGGGTTGTGCCACCTCGATATAATCTGACGGGTCCGCGGGTCCAGGTAGAACGCGACCTCCCTGCTCAGCAGGTCGTACCCGCCGTCCACGGCGACGGCGCGGGCGACATTGAAGCCCACGAAGCCGAAAAGGCGACGGGTGTCCGCGCCGGGTTGCTGCCCGTAGACGTCGCCAGTCCACCACGCCACGTACTCCGCGCCGTCGAGCCCGGCGCGAGCACGCAGCAGCGCATCGAGGTTGCCCGCGGGGTCTTCCAGTGACGGGATCGGTGCGGAACTGGTCGTCACAACGGTCTCCTTAGTGCTGGCGGCAGGGGTGAACTGTTGACACTGACGGCCGCCGGTGCGTTGACACCCGGCCCGAACCAACTTAGCGTACTCGAAACGCTGTTGCACTGGGTGGAACAGCTTCGCCCCACTAGCAGGACTTTGGAGTAAACAAGGATGGATTCCCGAATAGACGTGGTCGTCGTTGGCGGCGGGCTTGCCGGCCTGCACGCGGCGCTGCTGCTGTCCGAGGCGGGGCGATCGGTGGTCGTGCTGGAGGCTAGGGACCGGGTCGGCGGCCGGGTGAAATCGCTGGACGGGCCATTCGGCGTCGAGGAAGCCGGCGCCATCAACATCGGCGACGGATACATCCGCGTGCTGGCCAGAATCGCCGAGTGCGGTCTCGAGATCGAACCGGTGACGCTGTCGATGCGCGAGCACACCATCGCCGTCGACGGGGCGGAATGCTGCAGCGCGGGGGAATGGCCCGAGTCACCCGGAAACCCTCTGGCCGGCCCATTGCGCGCACTGCCGCCGGCCATGCTGGTTGCAGGCACGCTGGCCCGAGGCAATCCGCTGTCCGGGCCGTTAGATTGGACCAGCACCGACGCCGCCCAGTTCGATATCTCCGCCATCGAGTACCTGACTGCCCAGGGGCTGCCGGCCGAGGCGGTGGCGTTGGCGGACCGTGCGGGCGTCTTCGAAACCCTGGAATCGGCCTCGGCGCTTGCGCTGCTGCGGACCGCGCAGCGGATGAGCCGGTTCGGGCCGGTGACCAGCAACATCGTAGGCGGCAATGCCTTGTTGCCTCGCGCGATGGCAGCACGCCTGCCGGACGTTCGATTGAACGCGGCGGTGGCGTCTGTGGAGCACGGCACGGCCGGCGTCATCGTGCACACCGCGGACGGCGATACGGTGACAGGCCGGGCGGTGGTGCTGGCCGTGCCGTTCACCACGCTGCGCAAGATCCACCTTCGGCCCGGGCTGGCCGAGCCGTTGGGGCGACTGGTCGACTCCCTGCCGTACACCGCGCTGACCAAGTTCCACCTGGTGGCCGACCGACCATTCTGGGAGCACGACGGGATGCCAGCCACACTCTGGAGTACCTCCCGGGTGCAGCGCGTGATCCCCTGGAAGCTGGCCGACACCGGTCCGAGCTCGCTGGCGGTGTGGGTCACCGGCCCGCAGGCCAGGGAGCTGGACGCGATGGATCGACAGACTCAGTGCGGCGTGGTGCTTGACGAATTGGCCCGGTTCCGGCCGTCAACGGCAGGAGCCCTGCGGGTGACCGAGGTCGTCTCCTGGGCTTCCGACCGGTGGTCCGGCGGCGCCTGGGCTATGCCTGCCCCTGGTCAGATGGCAGATCTGGCCGCGGCGATCACCACCGACGCAGGCGCCCTGCAACTAGCCGGCGAGCATCTGGCGATTGCCGACAGCGGTATGGAAGGCGCAATGGAATCAGGCGAGCGGGCTGCTGTGCGGATACTGAACCTGCTCGGCTGAGCGGTCTGGCTGCGCGGTTTTGCATGCCCGGCTTCCGCGGGTCAGTCTCCCGCGGGCCAGGATTCGGTGGGTCGGGATAGTAGCCGCCTCGCCCGCATTGTGGCCGGCGATCGAGGGGGTGATGATCGCCAACGGGGCATTTACCTGATCTGCGTGAACCTCGTTACCTGAATGAGCCCCGCCGAGCGGCCGGATTCAGATCGGACGAAACTGCTGCCGATAGTGCTGATTTCAAACCGGCCAGGGATTGGGCGTGGTCGGCACTCGCGCTCGACACCTGGCACCACGCCTTTCGATCCATCATCGGGTGCATCCGGGCCCGGTTCGGGCGCCGTCGCTGGTGGCCTTGTCAGTCCCGGGCGGAATCCCGCTCTGCAGAATCCTGGCCCGCAGGACCGTGCTCGTCCTGCGGCTGTGGGCGGGTGGCAGGGTCCAACCGGAGTTGCCCGCCGGAAGCGGCGACCAGTCGCGGCAGGTCCTGCGGACGGACCATGGGCAGCCGCAGCCGTCGGCCGTCGTGCGCGACGGCGACCGCCCATCGCGACCCGTGAAACTCCAGTCCATCGACCTCGGCCCAGCGCAACCGTCGGTGTCCGGTCAGCCAGCGGGCGGTGAATCGTTCGGAGTCGACGGTGGTCCCAGCCAACAGCACCACGAGGAGTGCGACCACCGGCACGGCGAAGGCAGCTGCCCACCAACCGCCCGCTGTGGCCAGCGGGGTGATGCACAAGAACAACAGGATGGGGACAGCGACGGCCACCCATGGCAGCCGGAAAGACGCGCGTTTCGAACCCGACATGCTGACATCGTCGCATCACCGTTCATCCCTCCCACACTGTGGGACAACGATCCCGCTCTGTTGACACGCGCCGACGGGCCGCCCTACAGTTGAGAGGTGCGCAACGACCTGCTCGTAATCAGCTAGCGCGTCATCGCCTTCAGGCGAGGACGCGCAACCCCTTGGTCACCCTCCGGTGGCAAGGGGTTTTTTGTTGCCCGGGTACGAACCAGGCGAACATCGCACACCACGGTCTGCCATCAGCGGATCGCCGAAGGGCCGCCACCAGCGGCACAACCTGCCGCCACCAGCGGCCAGAGCCGGCTGACACCAGCGGCGACGACCGCACCGCCGTGCGGTCCTGATGATTTCGGAGGCGCAGATGCATCCCATCCGTACGGCACCCGTCATGCCACCAGCGGCTCGCGGCCCAGCCGGTCCCACGTTGACCGGAGCCGCCGCGGTAGTGCGCTCGCTGGAAGAATGCGGGGTCGAAGTCGTCTTCGGCATCCCGGGCGGGGCGGTGCTTCCGCTGTACGACCCGCTGCTGGACTCCACCAAGGTCCGGCACGTGCTGGTCCGCCACGAGCAGGGCGCCGGGCACGCGGCGACCGGCTACGCGCAGGCGTCCGGCCGGGTCGGTGTGTGCATCGCTACGTCCGGTCCCGGCGCGACGAACCTGGTGACGCCGCTGGCCGATGCGCACATGGACTCGGTGCCGATCGTGGCCATCACCGGGCAGGTGGGTAGAGCGATGCTGGGCACCGACGGGTTCCAGGAGGCCGACATCTGTGGCATCACCATGCCCGTCACCAAGCACAACTTCCTGGTCACCGATCCGGCGGACATCGCCTCGGTGATCGCCAGCGCGTTCCACATCGCCTCGACCGGCAGGCCAGGCCCGGTGCTGGTCGACATTCCCAAGGACGTGCTGCAGGCGGACACCATCTGGCGTTGGCCACCGGAGATCAACCTGCCCGGCTACCGGCCGACTGCCCGACCGCACGCCGGCCAGATCGCGGCGGCTGCGCAGCTGATCGCCGCTGCCAGGCGGCCGGTTTTCTACGTCGGCGGCGGAGTGATCAAGGCGGGCGCCTCGGACGAACTGCGCCAATTAGCGGAGATGACGGGCATTCCGGTGGTGACCACACTGATGGCCAGGGGTGCATTCCCCGACTCGCACATTCAGCACCTGGGAATGCCGGGTATGCACGGCAATGTCGCCGCGGTCGGCGCGATGCAGCACGCCGACGTGCTGGTGGCCCTGGGCGCCCGGTTTGACGACCGGGTAACCGGGCAGCTGTCGACATTCGCCCGTGGGGCCACGGTGATCCACGCCGACGTCGACCCGGCGGAGATCTCCAAGAACCGGTTCGCCGACGTGCCGATCGTCGGCGACGCCAAGGAAGTGATCGCCGAACTCATCGCCGCGGTGGCGGCAGAACAGACCGCCGGAGTGGTCGCCGATCTGACCGCCTGGTGGGCCGAGCTCGACGACCTACGCGAGACGTTCCCACTTGGCTACGACTGGCCGGCCGACGGCACCTTGGCACCGCAGTACGTGATCTCTCGGCTGGGCAGCATGGTCGGTCCCGACGCCATCTATGTCGCGGGTGTGGGGCAGCACCAGATGTGGGCGGCGCAGTTCATCTCCTATGAGAAACCTCGCAGCTGGCTGAATTCCGGCGGGCTTGGCACCATGGGATACGCGGTGCCGGCCGCGATGGGCGCGAAGATGGCGCGACCCGACACCACCGTGTGGGCCATCGACGGCGACGGCTGCTTCCAGATGACCAACCAGGAACTGGCCACCTGTGCCATCGAGGGCATCCCGATCAAGGTGGCGGTGATCAACAACGGCAACCTGGGCATGGTCCGGCAGTGGCAGACCCTGTTCTACGGAGAGCGGTACTCCTCCACCAACCTGGGCACCCACAAGCTGCGTATCCCCGACTTCAAGCTACTCGCCGAGGCGATGGGCTGTGCCGGGCTTCGGTGTGAGTCGAAGGAGGATGTCGACTCCACCATCGAGGCCGCTATGGCGATCAACGACCGGCCGGTGGTGGTGGACTTCACCGTCGGTGAGGACGCCCAGGTGTGGCCGATGGTGGCCGCCGGGACCGGCAACGACCAGATCATGGCGGCCCTCGACATTCGTCCGCTGTTCGACGAGGAATGAGGGACTGCAGATGAGCGAGCCTTGGCGAGCGAATCATGGGTACCGGGTGTTCGGTCCCCGAGGGACGAGGGGAGCGAACACATGACCCGTCATACATTGTCGGTGTTGGTGGAGAACAAGCCTGGCGTGCTGGCCCGCGTCGCTTCGCTGTTCTCCCGGCGCGGCTACAACATCCACTCCTTGGCGGTGGGACCCACCGAGCTACCTCAAGTATCCCGTATGACGATCGTGATCGACGTGGACGCGTTGCCGCTGGAGCAGGTTACCAAACAATTGAACAAGCTGATCAACGTGCTCAAGATCGTGGAGTTGCCGGAACACGCAGCGGTACAACGGGAACTGCTGCTGATCAAGGTCAAGGCAGACGCCGGCACCCGATCACAGGTGACCACCGTGGTGGACATGTTCCGCGCCCACATCGTCGACGTATCACCGGAGTCGCTGACCATCGAAGCAATCGGCACCTCGGACAAGTTGGGAGCTCTGACCCGCATGCTCGAGCCGTTCGCGGTCCGCGAACTCGTCCAGTCCGGCATGGTCGCGCTCGGCCGGGGACCTCGGTCCATCACCTCGGCATCGCGTGGGGCAGACTGAGCGCGGCGGGCGCTAGCGCCTCGTAGCATCTCTAACGCACCAGCACTTAGAGGAATCAGCATGGGGCCGGGGCCCCGCGAAAGGAACTGACCATGACTGCCGAAATCTTCTACGACGACGACGCCGACCTCTCGATCATCCAGGGCCGCAAGGTGGCCGTGATCGGGTACGGGTCGCAGGGACACGCGCACGCGTTGAACCTGCGGGACTCCGGTGTCGACGTCCGAGTGGGGCTCACCGAGACGTCACCGTCACGGGCAAAGGCCGCTGACGAGGGACTCCGGGTGGTCACCCCGGCACAGGCCGCGCAGGAGGCCGACGTGATCATGATCCTCACGCCAGACCATGTGCAGCGGCACGTCTACGCGGAATCGATCGAGCCGAACCTGACTGCAGGTAAGGCGCTGGCCTTCGCGCACGGCTTCAACATCCGCTTCGGGTACATCAAGCCGCCGTCCGACGTTGACGTGATCATGATCGCGCCGAAGGGGCCGGGTCACCTGGTGCGGCGGGAGTTCGTCGACGGCAAGGGAGTCCCCGACCTGATCGCGGTCGAGCAGGACGCCACCGGCGGCGCGAAGGCCCTTGCGCTGTCCTACGCCAAGGGCATCGGCGGCGCCCGGGCGGGCGTGATCGGCACCACCTTCACCGAGGAGACCGAGACCGACCTGTTCGGTGAGCAGGCGGTGCTCTGCGGGGGCATGTCGCGGCTGGTCCAACTTGGATTCGAGACCCTGGTTGGCGCCGGGTATCAGCCGGAGATCGCCTACTTCGAATGCCTGCACGAGCTGAAGCTGATCGTCGACCTGATGTACGAGGGCGGCATCGCCAAGCAGCGCTGGTCGGTCTCGGACACCGCGGAGTACGGCGACTACGTCTCCGGCCCGCGCGTGGTGGACGAGCACGTTGCGGCCAACATGAAGGCGGTGCTGTCCGACATCCAGGACGGCACCTTCGCGGCCCGGTTCATCGCCGATCAGGATGCCGGCGCTCCGGAGTTCAAGAAGTTCCGGGCCGAGCAGGAGGCGCATCCGATCGAGGAGACCGGGCGCAAGCTGCGCGGCCTGATGAGCTGGGTGACCGCCGACGACGACTACACCGGCACCGCTGCTCGGCACTGATCCTGGTCCGGCGCTGACACTGGACCGGCACTGATCCTGGACCGGCACGAGCGAAGGACCTCGACGCCGCGGCTACTCCAGGAGTCGGCGGCGAATTGGTAGCGCGCTCGGCGGAAACTGAAGACCCCCGACCCAATGGAGGTTCTCGGGTCGAGGGCCTTCAGTTTCTACCCGGGCTCACGGGCGTAGCGTCAGAAGGTCTTGCCGCCCTTGGACTTGAACCAGTTCTTGGACGTGGTGTTCATCATGAACACGATGATCAGGACCGGCACGATAACGCTGACGATGGAGGCGCCGACGGTGCCGCCGGCGATCATGGTCACGATCGCGACCAGCACCATGATGCCGCCTGCGATCACCAGGATCTGAGAGCTCTTGCCGCTCAGTGCTACCACGCCGCCCCAGATCA
>CAJDUM010000093.1_pt1 | contig 11374 bp, 9 predicted proteins | sample 7390781 | NCBI WGS metagenome assembly CAJDUM01 (sample SAMEA7055661, study PRJEB34461) | soil metagenome | biome: terrestrial ecosystem; feature: Peninsula; material: soil | place: Antarctica | collected 2016 | reverse complement strand
ACCTGCGGGAAAAGTCGCAGGTCAATGCATGCCAGCAGGCCGCGACCTGCGCCGATGCTCCGGCTGAAGCGAATGACCTGCGACTTTTTGCATTGGGGCGTCCAGGTAATAAAGATTCCCGCCGCACCAGATCGGCACGTTGGTCGACCATCCGGTGACGCCGGCCTCTCGGAGAATGCGGTGCGCAAGTCGCTCAGCCGCCGACCAGGGCTCGTCCCGGTAATCCAGCAGCATCGCCCGGCGGTCCCGGTTCCCGCGCCGCGACGGGGTGAGCGCCAAGACCTCGTGCAACTTCGCCAGCGTGGTCATCCGGCTGCGTAGCGCGCGGTCGATGCCATCGCGACCCCGCTCGGCCACCTGGTCCAAGGCGGTGAGTTCCGGCGCGGCCAGTCGCAGGCGGTTGCGCTCGATTACCAGCGCACCCGGCACGATGCGCTGCTGGAAGTCGAATCCCGGTCGGCACACCACGGACCGCCGTCCGGCGACCTGCACCAGCGAGGGAATGAGCTCGGGCCAGTAGGTCAGCGCGGCAGCCGCGTCGCCGGTGATCGCAGCACTGGGATCGAAGCGACAGGCAGCCGCAATTCGGATGCGCCAGTCGTTTGCCGTCGCGGTGGCGGCGTAGACACCGGGCAGAACCGCGGTCAGTGCTCCGGCCCGGCACAGGCGGGACAACCGGATGGCAAGGTCGGGCCGGTCCCTGCGGGCGATCACGCCAGAGGTCGCGAGCGCCTGCGCTACTTCTTCGTCCATCGGCCGAGCTTCGCGGATCGGCGAGGAACGCACGCGGCGCCTGGGCGGGAATGTGGACAACTGCGTGGAGTGGGATTCCTTGCGTGGTGTTGGCTGATGGCCGACAAAAAGTCGCAGTTCGTTGGTCCCAGCCAGGTGATCTGAGCGTGGTTCAGAAACCCCGCCCTCATCGAGCTGCGACATTTTCGCGCGAGCGGCCGTCGCGTACGGGCCGGCGGCTCAATCGGGCAAGGGTCTGCTGTCAAAATGGGAGCTATGACAGGCGAATCCGCCATCCTGCACATCACCGGCCCGGATGCAGCCACAGGGCAGGAGCTGGACCTGTGGATGGCCGGCGACCGCTTGATCGGCGCAGCTCCAGCCGGTGAGGGAGCTGAGGGATCGGTCGGCGGATCCTTCGACCTCGGACGGCCTGCCACCGCGGGCCGGGCACCTGCCGATCCCGTAGGCCCCGTCGCTCGCACGGGAGGTGGGCCTGACGCGGGCGGGATGACCGGCGGCGTTGCCCAGCGCGGGACGAGCGATGTAGACGGTGACACTGGTCCGGGCAGCAACGGCCCCGATGGATCCGGTTCCGACGGCGTGGTTACCGAGATCTCCGGATACTTGTTGCCCGGCTTCGTGGACGCGCACTGCCATGTGGGCTACTCCACGGCCGGTCCGGTCGACCTGGCGCAGGCCGAGCAACAAGCGTTTCTTGACTTGGCCACCGGCGTGCTGGTGGTCCGCGACTGCGGTTCGCCGATCGACACCACGAGCCTGGTCGGCAGGCCGGACCTGCCAGTGCTGATCCGCGCCGGACAACACATCGCCCGTCCCAAGCGCTACATCCGCGGCCTGGGCGTGGATCTGGAGCATCCGGCCGACCTGGTGGCGGAAGTGCGCCGGCAAGCAGCCTATGGCGGGGGCTGGGTCAAGCTCGTCGGTGACTGGATCGACCGGTCCATCGGCGACCTGGCTCCGCTGTGGCCGGACGATGTGCTGGCCGAAGCGATCGCGGCAGCGCACCAGGCTGGTGCCCGGGTGACCGCGCATGTGTTCGGGGAGGATGCCCTGCCGGGCCTGCTGGCGGGCGGGATCGACTGCATCGAGCATGGCACGGGCCTGACCGGCGAGACCATCGCCGTCATGGCAGCGCGCAGGATTCCGTTGATTCCCACCATGATCAACATCGCGAACTTTCCCGCCTTTGCCGACGCGGCGACCCGATACCCCGCTTACGCCAAGCACATGCGAGACCTGTACGAGCGCAGCGACGATACGTTCGGCAGGGCCGTCGACGCTGGCATTGCCGTGCATGCAGGGACCGACGCCGGAGGTTTCGTGGAGCACGGTCGGATCGTCGATGAGGTGGTGGCACTGACCCGTACCGGAATGGACCCCCGAGCGGTGCTTCGCGCGGCAGGGCACGACGCGCGGGACTGGCTGGGCGAGCCTGCCTATTCCCGCACTGATGTGCTGGTGTTCGACGAGGACCCCGGCGAAGACTTGCAGCGGCTGCGCAACCCGCTCGCGGTGATCCGCGCAGGCCGGGTGGCGGCCGGGCGGCTCGCGACCCGGTAGCCGCTGCCGTCCCGATGCACCGGTTGTCGTGGCCGTGCCCGCTGGCCGGCGCCGGCGCAATCGATGCGATCGGGGCAGGGATCCGCACATCGTGGAACTCGCCCGGCAACTCCTTGACGGTGATATCAGCGGGGAGGCGCGCGGACCGGGGCGGCGCGTGCTGCCGGTGGGATTCGCAATCGTGAGTGCCCATGCGGCTCTGCCGACGGAGTGCAACGCCGTCTGCCGCCGGAGCCCCGGCCGAGACAGCGCCGCGGTAGGCCGGACCGCGGCCGGCGAAGCTACCAGCCACTATCGCCCGGGGTGAGTCACTCTGGGCGCGGCCTTCGGCACAAGCTGTTCGCGGTGCCGGCAGCCGTTGGCGCGGGCTGGTCGGGTACTACCCCTCCTGGTAGGTCGTTGCCGCGGGTCGGGCATAAGTGGAGCAGCCCCGAAATGCATGAGGGTTGCTGACCCTTACAGGTCGCTGCTGCGGGTAGGGCACGGTGGAGCAGCCCCCGAAATGCGCGACAGACTGCTCACACCCACAGGTCATTGCCGCGCGTGGGACATGGTGAAGCAGCCCCAAAAATGCGTGACGGGTTTCTGACCCCTACAGGTCGTTGCCTGCGTATGAGAGGTTGAAACTCTTGTTCACCAGTGGGAAGTCGGGAACGATTGTGTCGGTCAAGGCCACCGGAACGGCCGGCCAATTGAACCAGGACGGATCGACTATCTTGACCCGGCTGAAGCGGCCCGCCGGATCGATCTCCACCCGGTGCACGATGGTTCCCCGCCAGCCTTCCACGATCCCGACCCCACTTCGGACGGTGTGGCTGTCGTTGGATTTGGGACCCGCCGGCGGCAGCGCGGCGAGATCCCCAGATTCCAGACCGGTCGCGTGGTCGAGGATCTCGACGTCCTTGCACAGGCCGATGACCAGGTCAACGGATCGGGCGAATTCGTCGCGGCGGATCGTATAGCGAGCCAGTACATCGCCGGTGCCGGCGGTCGCGGGCTGGACAGGCAGCGGCACCGCCGGGTGATCCAGCCGGGCGTCGACTGCCAGGCCGCTAGCCCGTGCAACCGGACCGAGGCAGCCCAGTTCCCGCGCGTGTGCTGCCGTCAGCACTGCAGTCCCGGCGAAGCGATCGTGCACCACCGACTTCGCCAGAGTCCGCCGGGACAGGTCGGCCAAGTCCGAGGCGAGCGCCAGCAAGGCTGTGGCATCGGGGAGCGCTAGCAGCCGCACCGCTCCCGGCGTGATGGCCCCACGCAGCAGGCGGTGGCCCGTCACTGCCTCGTTGATGCGCAGCAGTTCCTCGCGGATCCGCCCGGCGTGGGAGTTCGCCAACCCGAAGCCGGCGTCGTTGGCCAAAGCCCCCAGGTCCGCGGCGTGGTTGTACAACCGTTCCAGCTCGATGAGCAGGGCACGCAGCCGGTGCGCGGCAGCTGACACCGAAATGCCGAGCGCGTCCTCCACCGCCAGCGCGTGCGCGAGTGCATGCCCGGCAGAGGTGTCGCCGCTGATCCGTTCGGCCAGTTCGGTGCCGGCCAGCGCGTCCCGACCCTGGAACAGCCGCTCCACCCCACGATGGGTGAACCACAGTCGTGCCTTGAGCTTGAGGATGGTCTCGCCGACGACGGAGAACCGGAAATGGCCCGGTTCGATCATCCCGGCGTGCACCGGACCGACCGGAATCTCGTACACCCCGGCGCCGTCCACCGGGGCGAACGGGAATCCAGCGGCGTCGGGGAAGGCCGGCGGCACTCCGGCATCGGCGCGCATCGGGTGCCACTGCGCCGGCCAGTGCGCGTGCCGTACCAGCCGACGGGGCTGGGGGTGGCCGACCGCGACGATGCCGAACAGATCGTGCATCTCACGTTCGAAGCGGCCGGCCGGGAACGACAACGCCGACAGCGAGGGCAACTGCGGGTTGTCGGCGGGCAGCGTCACGACGAGTTCCACCCTCCGGTCGGGGCTGCCCGCGACGAACAGGTACACCACGCGCAGTTCGGGGCCGTCGTCGTGGGCGGCGACCAGGGCCAGCCGGAATCCAGCAGTCAGCAGTTCGGCAGCGGAATCCGCAAGGTGATCGCCGGTGACAGGGCGGCCCTGCCGGCGCGGGTTCGCCGGCTCGCCGGCAGGGGCCGCGGCGACCATCACAGAATCCCGATCAGCGCGCCGGCCTGCTGCAGCAGGCCGGTCAGCGGCGCCGCGGCCACGCCCAGCAATAAGCAGCCGGCGATCCCGATGACCAGCGGGAAGGCGACACCGCGCGGTACTGCGATCGCCGGCGACTCCGGAGCCGCGGTGCCAAACATCATCCGGGTGCCCCGCTGGACCAGCGCGGCGAACGCGATCACCACCAGTACTCCCACAACGGCCAGTACCCACCCCAAACCGACCTCGGCCAACGACCGGGCGATGGTGATCTCACTGGCGAACAGCGCAAACGGGGGAAACGCCACGATTGCGGCGAGACCGACGCCCAATGCGGTGGCCAGCAACCGGGACCGAGCCAGCACGCCGCGGACCGCAGCGATCTCGGTCGAATCGTGTGCGGTCTGCAGCTGCCCGGCGGCCAGGAACAGCACTGACTTGCCGACACCGTGTGCCAGCACGTGCAGCAGCAGCGCGGCGATCGCCAGCCGGGTGCCGACGGCCGCGGCCACCGCTACCAGGCCCATGTTCTCCATCGAGGAGTAGGCGAGCATGCGCTTGAAATCGGTCTGGACCAACAGCATCAGCGCGGCGACGGCGATGGTCGCCAGTCCGACGATCAGCAATCCGGTGCGAAGGAAGTTGGCGCCGATCGCCTGGTCGATCACCGGTTTCACCCGCAGCAGCGCGGCGAAGCCGACCGCCAGCAGCACCCCGCTCATCAGGCCGGACACCGGAGCGGGTGCCTGGCTGTGCGCGTCGGCGAGCCAGGTGTGGAAGGGCACCAGGCCGGCCTTGGTGCCGTAGCCGAGCAGTAAAAGCCCGGCGGCGAGCCGGGTAACGGCGGGGTCGAGAGCGCCGGCGTGGGCCAGCAGTGAGTCGATGTCCAGCGCCTGCCCGGCGGGCACACCGGCATGCCTTGCCGCGAAATACAGCAGCACGGTGCCGAGCAGTGCCAGGGCGATTCCGACGGAACACAGCACCACGTATTTCCAGGCTGCCTCCACCGCGGCGCGACTGCCCCGGTGACCGACCAGAAAGGCGGTGACCACGGTGGTTGCCTCGACTGCGGCCCACATCACCCCGATGTTGCCCGTTGAGACGGCCAGGGCCATGGCGGACAGGAACGCCGGCACCAGGATCGAATACAGCCGGGCCCGACGCGGTGTCGTCTTGCCCGCAGCCAGTGCGCCGGTCAGGTAGGCACTGCCGGCCCACGCGCACAGGGTGCCGACTGCGCCGATCACCAGCAGCATGGTGGCGCTCAGTGCGTCGGCCCGCAGCAGGTGGCCCAGGCCGGACACGGCGCCGCCGCCGACCCGGGCGGCGAGGATCGCGCCGCAGGTCGCGATGGTCACTGCGGCCAGCGTGGTGAGCAGTGCTGAGGTGGCCCTTCTGGGCGACAGCGCGGCGAAGAGAGCGGCGGCGGCAGGCGCCAGCACGGGAGCCAGGAGGAGGATCGTCATCAGTCGCGTAGCTCTTGCAAGTGGCCGAGGTCGGTGCTGCCGAAGGCGTATCGCATTCGAGTGGCGAGCAGTCCCAGCACCAGCACCACCAGCAAGACATCAAGGGAGGCACCGAGTTCGACCACCAGTGGGACCCCGCCGGTCAGCAGGAGTGCGGTGGCAGTGATGCCGTTGTCCATCATCAAGAATCCGATGGCCTGGGATACGGCCTGGCGCCGGGAGGCCATCACGAACACCGCGATCAACACCAGCGCGAAGGAGGCGGGCACCGCGTTGCTGCCGACTCCCGGTTGCAATTGCACGATGGGCCTGGTCACCACGAGCGCGATGATGATCAGTGCGCCGACAATGAGCAGCGACCCACTGGTGCCGGTCAGCTGGGCGCTCTCCCGGCGGCCCGCCGAGCCAGTCGGGATCAGCCGGGCCAGCACGGTCGGCAGCACCAGCGCACGGATGAGGAGGATCGCGACGCCGACAACAATCAGTTCGGCATCACCGCGGCCGATGCCCTCGGCGAGGGGCAGCACGGCGAGTGCTGCTCCCTGAAGCGCCAGCAGGATCACCGCGGCCCGCAGCTGGCGGCGCCAGACGATCAGCACTGCCGTCAGCAGCAGCGCGCCGGCGGCCAGGTTGACAAGGGTGGGGAACAGCGGTGGCGTCATTTCCCGTCACCCGCCGGCCGGCGCCAGGAACGCCGATGCCGTCACGGCCAGCAGCGCTAGCAGGAAGGACCCGGCGAGCAACTCGGGTACCCGGAACAGCCGCAGTTTGGCGAGGAAGACCTCGACTGCTGCCAGCGTGATCGCCAGTACCGCGACCTTCATCACGATGGCCCCGAGGCCGAGCAGCACGGCGGCCGCTCCGCTGCCCGGCCCGGCGATTCCCCAGGGCAGGAACAGGTTTGCCAGCAGCGCCAACAGCACGGTCAACCGCATTCCGGAGGCCCATTCCGCCAGGGCAAGACGACTTCCGGCGTACTCCAGCTCCATTGCCTCGTGAATCATCGTCAGTTCCAGGTGGGTGCTGGGGTTGTCCACCGGCAGTCGTCCAGTCTCGGCGACGATCACCACCACAAGGGCGGTCATCGCCAGCACGCCCGAGGGGGCAAGGACCAGGCCCGGGTCGGCCGCCGTGGCCGAGACGATAGTTGCCAGGTTGGCAGACCCCGCCGGAATGGACAGCGCGAAGATCGCCAGCAGGATCGTCGGCTCCACCAGCGCGGCGATGGTGATGCCGCGGCTTGCTCCCATGCCGCCGAAGGCTGTGCCGGTGTCCAGCCCCGCCAGCGCCAAGGCCACAGTTCCGATCAGTAGTAGGCCGACAACGGCGAACAGGTCGGCGGCGCCGTCCAGGGGTGAGGTTGTGCTGATCAGCGGCACGATGGCGGCGATCAGCAGGGCGCTGCCCGCCACCACCGCCGGGGCCAGCGCGAAGATCGCGGTGGTGCCCGCGGGGGTGACGTCCTGCTTGCGCAGACGCTTGCGAAGATCGCGCCATGGCTGGCCGATACCGGCCCCGGCGCGGCCCTCGAGCCGGGCACGGACCTGCCGCATCAGGCCGATCACCAGCGGGGCCCCCGCCAGCACTCCAACGACCTGGCCCGCCGCGGCAAGCACGGCCAGTGCCGTCACCGGGCCGGTCATCGGGGGATCACCTGCCCACCGCCAGCACGATCAGCAATCCGGCCCCGCCGTAGGCCAGGTACAGGTGCACGCTGCCGGTGTGCGCTCGCCGTACCATCTTTGCTGCCGCCAGGACGGCCCGGACCACCGGCGCGTACAGACGCTCCTCGACGGCGTCGGACGGGCGCGTCCGGTAGCTGATGCGGTCGATCAGGTGAACGGAGCCGTCCGGGTGGCTGACTTCCCAGTCGACCTGCGGGCGGAGCACTCCGCCGAAGACGCGTTGCATCGGCTGCGCGAAGGATGTTGCGGTGTACTGCATTCGGGGGGTCAACCGGCTCGCTCCGCACGCCCACAACGGGGAATCCGCCCGCGCCGGACGGCGCCGGGACCCCCACCTGCTCAGACCGATCGAGACCAGCACGGCCGCGATCAACGCTCCGGAGATGATCGCGGGTGCGATGCTGCCGGCAACGTCGGGCAGGCGCACCAGCACCCCACCGATCGGGGCGGCTCCGATGGCAAGGCCGCCGCTGGCACGTGCGATCGCAGGCCAGATGACGGCCGGCGCCAGTGCCAGCACGACACACCCGGCGCCGGCCAGCACCATGCCCATCCGCATGGCGCCCGGAGCTTCGACAGCCTGCTCCGCCGGTGCCGAGCGGGCCCTGGCCAGGAAGCCCACTCCGAAGGCCTTGACCATCGCCACCACGCCGAGGCCGACAGTCAGTGCGATGGCGCCGACGGTCAGTGGCATGGCCAGCGTGAGCAGCGGCTCGGCCTGCCGCGGAGCGTGGATCAGGCTTTGCAGCAGCAGCCATTCGCTGACGAAGCCCGCACCCAGCGGCAGCCCGGACGCGCCTAGCGCCGCGATGCCGAACAGTGCAGTGGTGCTCGGCATTCGCCGGGCCAAACCGCCGAGCCGGTCCAGATCGCGCAGACCAGTGGCCGCCAGCACAGACCCGGCCGCCAGGAACGCCAACGATTTGAACGCCGCGTGGGCCACCAGGTGGAGCAATGCTGCGGTGATCGCGATCCCGGCCAGGGCCGGCCGGGTCGAGGCGGCCAGCAGCATGGCCGCACCAAGTGCGATGGTGACCAGCCCCATGTTCTCCACCGTCGAGTACGCCAAGAGTCGCTTCAGGTCGGTGGCCACTGCCGCCTGCAACGCGCCGAAGACTGCGGACAGTGCGCCGATGACGACCACCAGCAATCCCCACCACTGCGGCCCCGCCCCGAGCAGGTCGATCCACACTCGCACCATGCCGTAAATCCCCATGGTCACCATTGCGGCGCTCATCAGCGCCGAGACCGGGCTGGGAGCCTCCGGGTGGGCCCGGGCCAGCCAGCCGTGCAAGGGGAGCAGGCCGGCCTTCGAACCGAATCCCAGCAGGGTGAGCAAGAACACTGCGGTGCGGGTGCCGGTCGGCAAATCTGCTGCCAACCGGCCGATCTCGGCGAAAGACCCCGTGCCGGTGGTAGTCAGCAGCATCAGCGCCAGCAGGATCGCGGCGAAGGCCAGGTGAGTCAGTACCGCGTAGTACACGCCTGCTGAGCGCACCTGCGGACTGTGATGGTCGGCCAGCACCAAGACCAGCGAGCACAGCGCCATCAGCTCCCAGGCCAGCAGGAACGTGCTCACCGATCCGGCCGCCGGGACTGCCATCATGGCGGCGACGAACACCGGCAGCACGGCCAGCGGGAACCGGCTCATCCGGCCGCGACGGCCGTATCCGATCGTGTAGATGCCGACCGGGATGGCGACGGCGCCGGTCAACGCCAGGAACAGCCCCCCCAACGGGGTCAGCTCCAGCTGAACTCCGATCAGCGGGATCAACCAGTCCAGGCGCGCGGGGCCGGTGGCGCCGGCCAATCCGGCGGCACCGACACCGACCCCGACGACGCCGGCGGAAGCGGTCAGCAGCCCCGATACCGCGGCGGCCAGCGGCCGGTCCGAATCCGCCGGCGTCGCGACAGGGGCACCGTCTGCGGGCCGGCGCACCGCGACAGTCGTCACCGCCGCGTCACCGACCGTAAGGCCGCCACGATCTGTTGGGGGGTGGGTGGGCAACCCGGGATCTCCAGGTCGGCGCCGATCACGTCGGACACCGAGCCCACCACGCCGTACCCGTTGGCGAAGATGCCGCAGTTGCGGGCGCAATCGCCGACGGCGATCACCATGCCGGGATCAGGCACCGCCCGGCGGGTGTTGCGCAGCGGCTGTTCCATGTTGCGGGTGACGACGCCGGTCACCAGCAGCGCGTCGGCGTGGCGCGGTGAGGCGACCAGCCGGGCGCCGTACCTCTCCGCGTCATACACCGGGCCGAAGGCGCTGGCGATCTCCACCTCGCACCCGTTGCACGAGCCCGCGTCGACATGCCGGATCTGCAGAGAGCCGCGCACGCCGGTAGGGGGCTGGATGGTCGAGTCGGGCGCAGGCGCAGCCGGCTCTGCGAGCCGCCCGACGCGCCGGATCCGGGTGAGCCAGCTCATCGGGTGACTTCCCGGCGGACCGTCATCATTGGCGTTGTCCGGCTACCGAGCTCTCGCCGTCCGCCCGCAGGTCGTGCAGCAGTTCGACCTGATCGTCGAGCATGCCGGTCAGCACCCGGCGGGCCACGGCCATCAGATCGGCGATGCCGGGGGAGGCCAGCGAGTAGATCACCGTGCTGCCCTGCTTTCGGGAGGTCACCACGCCGGCCCGGCGCAGGACGCCGAGTTGCTGGGACAGGTGGGAGGCTTCCAGACCTACTTCGGGGAGCAACTCGCCGACGGTGTGGTCCTCGGCGACCAGCAGCTCCAGGATGCGGATCCGGGCTGGATGCCCGAGCGTCTTGAAGAAGTCCGCCTTGAGCCGGTACAGCGGAGCCGACATGCTTGTGCACCCGCCTTCCGCATCTCCGCCGTTGACCGGTCAATCTTTGCAACAGTTGATGAAGTTATCAGATGACAGGCGAGTTGCCGGATCTGCGGTCGGAACCTGTCGGGCTATCTGGCACAATGAGGCCGTTACGGCTGCCGTTCGGCCCCTCTCACCGGGCGCAGCCGCCCTTGGTGTGCCGGAGTCCGCTGCCCCACGCGGTCACCGGCGCCCGCCGCACGACGGGGCCAATCCCGTCACACCTGCAAGGAGCACACCGCACACCGTGGCCGTCAAGATCAAGCTCGCCCGCTTCGGCAAAATCCGTGAGCCGTACTACCGTGTCGTCGTCGCCGATGCCCGCACCCGCCGCGGCGGGCGCACCATCGAACTGGTCGGCAAGTACCACCCCAAGGCCGAGCCCAGCGTCATCGACATCGACTCCGATCGCGTCCAGTACTGGCTCGGCGTCGGCGCGCAGCCGACCGATCCGGTCGTTGCACTGCTGAAGGTGACCGGCGACTGGCAGAAGTTCAAGGGCCTACCAGGCACCGAGGGCACCCTCAAGCCGCAGCCGGAGAAGGTAGACAAGCGGGCCCGCTACGAGGCCGCTATGGCCGCTGTCGGCGGTGACGACGCTCCCGCAGCAACGACTGCGCGCAAGCGCGCACCGAAGAAGGCCGAGGCTGTAGAGCCTGCTGCCACTGAAGCTGCAGAGCCCGTTGCCTCCGCAGCTGCAGAACCAGCCGAGACAGCAGGGGCCGCTGCCGCGCCGGTTGCTGATGCGCCCGCGGACGTTGAGCCGGTCGCAGCGCTTGTCCCGGATGCCTCCGATGTCGATGCGCCGGCGACGGTGTCGCCGTTCGGCGCCGGGTCGCACGCGGCGCTCGCGGACGATGCGCAGCCAGAAGGCTTCCCGATCAAGGGGAATGCGTCTTCGAAGCTGTACCACGTGCCCGAATCGCCG
>CAJDUM010000094.1_pt1 | contig 11935 bp, 14 predicted proteins | sample 7390781 | NCBI WGS metagenome assembly CAJDUM01 (sample SAMEA7055661, study PRJEB34461) | soil metagenome | biome: terrestrial ecosystem; feature: Peninsula; material: soil | place: Antarctica | collected 2016 | reverse complement strand
GCCGTCAGACGAACTCGACCCCCTGGGCCAGCGGCAATTCGGTCGAGTAATTGACGGTGTTGGTCGACCGACGCATGTAAGCCTTCCAGGCGTCGGACCCGGATTCGCGACCGCCACCGGTCTCCTTCTCGCCGCCGAACGCGCCGCCGATCTCGGCACCGGACGGGCCGATGTTCACGTTCGCGATCCCGCAGTCGGATCCGACCACTGCCAGGAACGTCTCCGCCTCCCGCAGATCGAGAGTGAAAATCGAGGACGACAGACCCTGCACCACCCCGTTGTGCAGCGCGAGAGCCTGGTCGAAGTCGTCATAGGACAGCACGTACAGCAGCGGCGCGAACGTCTCCGCACGCACGATGTCGGTCTGCGCCGGCATGTCAACGATGGCCGGTTCCACGTAGTACCCGCCACCCGCAGCTGACGTGGCCGCCTCGCTGCGTTCGCCGCCCGTCACCACCGTGCCGCCGTCGGCCTTCGCCTGCTCGATGGCCGCGCCGAAGGCGGTGAATGCGGCCTCATCGATCAGCGGGCCGACGAGGGTGCCATGTTCGAGCGGGGACCCGACGGGCAGCGTGCGGTAAGCGGCAGCAAGCCGCTCGACCAACTCGTCCTTGATCGAGGAGTGCGCGATCACCCGGCGCAGGCTCGTGCACCGCTGCCCGGCAGTGCCGACCGCAGCGAACACGATCCCGCGCACCGCAAGGTCCAGATCCGCCGATGGCGCGACGATTGCTGCATTGTTGCCGCCCAGCTCCAGCAGCGACCGGCCCAGTCGCGCGGCGACGCGCGGCGCCACCTGCCGGCCCATCCGGGTCGAGCCGGTCGCCGAGACCAGCGCCACCCGCGGGTCGTCGATCAGCACCTCTCCCACTGCACGGTCGCCGAGCAGCAGCTGCGATACACCGGCCGGCGCACCGGCCCGCTCGGCCGCCTGCCGCACCAGCGACTGGCAAGCCAGCCCAGTGAGCAGCGTCTTCTCCGACGGCTTCCAGACCACTGCATCCCCGCAGACAAACGCCAGCGACGCGTTCCAGGACCAGACGGCCACCGGGAAGTTGAAGGCCGAGATGATCCCGACCACCCCCAGCGGGTGCCACTGCTCCATCATCCGGTGGCCGGGCCGCTCGGTAGCGATGGTCAGCCCGAACAGCTGCCGCGACTGTCCGACCGCCAGGTCGCAGATGTCGATCATCTCCTGGACCTCGCCCAGGCCCTCCGAGACGATCTTGCCGGCCTCGATACTGACCAGGGTGCCGAGGTCCTCCTTGTGCTCGCGCAGCAACTCGCCGAGTTCGCGAACCAGCCTGCCGCGCACCGGGGCCGGGACGCTGCGCCATTGCAGGAATGCCTGCTGCGCCTCGCCTATCACTGCGGCAGCCTGTTCGGCGGTGTGGGAAACCAGCCGACCGATCTCCTGCCCGTCAATCGGTGAGATGCACACCAGATCACCGGCCGGATCGAACGGGTCGTCAACGCCCAGCCGCTCCAGCACCTTGCGCGCACGGCTCCCGATGTCACTCACTAGCATTTCTGTCCTCTTCTCAACGATTGCCGCCCACCCGGTGGCATCACAATCCATTGTCCTCCGAGCCGGCTCCGACCGGGAACAGGGGACAACCCGGGCACCTGCAGCACGGTCGACACCGGCCGGCCTCGACGATCTGGACACCGAACTCGGCACCCGCGACACGCGGCGTGGGGCAGGATAGAGGTCACTGTCGCCCCAGCGCCGTACCCTGCGGACGACGCAGCCTCCAACAATGAAGGGGTCACCATGACCGGATCGGACCGCCCCACGCAGCACGATCCCGACGGCGACTGGCCGGGGGACGACCCAGAAGCGACCAGAGTGGTGCGCAACCCACCACCATCCCAGGCCGACCAGACCGACCAGTCCGGCGCAACGGGCGGTTCCGACGCCGCCAACACGCCGGTGCATGACGAGGCTTCCGCCGCGGACAGCGCTCCGCAATCCGGCTGGTCCCGTGACGAGCAAGGTAGCGTTCAGCCCGATCAGTCCTGGCCGTCGGCACCGGGCTCCGTCGCGCCCGACGCGCCGACCAGCAGCGACCCGGCCCCGGAGGGATCCGCCGTCACTGGCCCGAATGCCCCGGTCGTCGGCCTGCCCTTCCCGGACAGCACCCGGCAACCACCGATCCCGCCGGCTCGATATCCGGACCGGCCTGCACCGTTCGGCGACCAGGCCACCCAGTACAACCAGCCTGCAGCCAGCGGCGCGGCGCCCGGCTACGGCGCCGCCCCCGCCTACCCGCCGACGACTGTTATTCCCCCGACGGCCGGATACCAGGGCGGTTACCCCGGCGGCTACCAGAACCCCGCAGCCCCCACCGAGCAACTCTCCCCAGGCCAACAGGGCGGCTACCAGGGCGAGTACTACCCCGGGCCGCAAGTCATCCAGGCACCCGGGGCCACCGCCGTGGTTCTCCCCCCGCCGGTCAAGCTGCCGAACGCCGAGTCACGGATGGCGATCAACGCCTTCGGAACTCTGATCGGCATCTTGCTGGTAGCCGGCGGGCTCGTGCTGCTGCTGCGCTTCGCCCCGAAACTGCGTGGCGACTTCGGCGGCGTCGTCGTGCTACCGACCGTGTGGACAGCGCTCGGCGCACTGCTCATCGCGGTGGCCGCACTGCTGGCCGCCTGGGCATCCTGGGCTGCACTGGTGCCCGGCGCAATCGTGACCGGCGTGTCTATCTGGGCGATGATCACCCCGCCGAACGGCGGCATGTACTACATCGACAAGGCAACCCACTGGGCGGTGGGCGGGCAACTCGCGACCGCAGCAGCCAGCGGCATCGGGCTGACCATCGGGCTGTTGCTGTTCTTCGCCGGACTCGCGGCAGTGTGGATCAGGGCAGCGGTCCGGCGGACAATCCGCGAGCAGTTGGCAACCATGCAGTCCTGATGACGGCGCAGATCTAACGACAGGGCGGGCCTAACGACCGAGCAGGCCTAACGACCGAGCTCCTGACGACGAGGCGGACCTGACGCCCGTTCCTGACGAACCCCCCGGTACAACGAGTGGTCAGTCGGGTAGGCGGAGCGTTCGGCGCAGCAGCGGCAGCATGGCCGCTACCGCCCGGCCCCGGTGCGACAGCGCGTCCTTCTCCGGCGCCGACAGCTCGGCGGAGGACCGGCCGTCTCCGGGTGCGCCGTCGAACCCGGTGTCGGATTCGGCGGGCACGAACAGCGGGTCGTAGCCGAAGCCGCCAGAACCAGCGGGCGCCAGCAGGATTCGGCCCGGCCAGCGACCCTCCACCACCTGCGCCGGGCCGCCGGGCACGGCCAGGGCCAGCGCGCAGACGAACGCCGCCCCCCGCCGCTCGTTCGGGACGTCGGCCAGCTGCGCCAGCAGCAGTGCGTTGTTCGCCTTGTCGTCGCCGTGCCGGCCGGCCCAGCGGGCGGACAACACTCCGGGCATGCCGTTCAGCGCATCGACACAGATCCCGGAGTCGTCCGCCAGCGAGATCTTGCCGGTGGCCCGGGCCGCCTGCTCGGCCTTGGCCGCGGCGTTCTGTCCAAAGGTCGCACCGGTCTCGGGCTCCTCGGGAAACGCCGGCACATCGTCGAGGCCGAGCACCAATACCCGGTCACCCAGAATGCGTTGCAACTCGGCCAGCTTGTGCACATTGCGGGTGGCCAACAACACATGGAGAGCAGCCGTCACCGGCCGACCTCCGCCGCGCCCGGCAGCGGCTTCGGATACGGCGCGGCGAGCGCCTCCCGTTGCAGCACGTTCAGCGTGGCGATCCCGGCCAGCGCGCTGTCCAGCATCGCGTCCAGCGTGGACCGGGAGAATGTTGCGCCCTCGGCTGTCCCCTGGATCTCCACCAGGGTGCCGGCGTCGGTGGCGACCACGTTCATGTCCACCTCGGCCCGCGAATCCTCCTCATACGGCAGGTCGAGCCGCACCCGGCCGCCGACCACCCCTACCGACACCGCGGCGATCTGGCAGGACAGCGGCTGCGGGTCGGCCAGCGCGCCGGCCGCACGCAGGTAGGTCACCGCGTCGGCCAGTGCCACGTAGGCCCCGGTGATCGCCGCCGTCCTGGTACCACCGTCTGCCTGGAGCACGTCACAGTCCACCGCGATGGTGTTCTCCCCCAGCGCCGACAGGTCGATGCAGGCCCGCAGCGCCCGGCCGATCAGCCGGGAGATCTCGTGGGTGCGCCCGCCGACCCGGCCACGAACCGATTCCCGCTCGGACCGCTCATGCGTCGAGGACGGCAGCATCGCGTACTCCGCGGTCAGCCAACCAAGGCCGGAACCCTTGCGCCAGCGCGGAACCCCCTGCGTCACCGAGGCGGCGCAGAGCACCTTCGTCCCGCCGAACTCGACCAGCACGGATCCGGCGGGGTGCGCCTGGAACCCACGGGTCAATCGCACCGGTCGCAATTCGTCATCTGCCCTGCCGTCGGCTCTGGTCATGCAGCCAAGGGTAATGGCCCGCTCCAACGACATCGACGGACCCAGCAGACCCAGCCCTACAGTGCTTCAGGTGTTGGCCGCGGCGACCGCGCCGATCTCCGGCCCGAGGAACCGCCGGCCGAGCCGGGCAAAGGGCTCAGGGTCGCCAGTCGCCAGAAACTCATGACCGGCAGCGGGACCGGCGCCGCGCCCGCCCCCGTCGGGGTCGGCCAGCAGGTCCGACTCGGTCAGCTGCCGGTAGACCTCCTCGGCCGTCTCCTCGGCGCTGGACACCAGGGTCACCTCGCGGCCCATCACCAGCGACAGCACCCCGGTCAGCAGCGGGTAGTGGGTACAGCCGAGTACCAGCGTGTCCACTCCGGCCTGCTGTAGCGGCGCCAGGTAGGACTGGGCCAGGCCTAGCACCTGGCGGCCGGAAGTGATGCCGCGCTCCACGAAGTCCACGAAGGATGGACAGGCGGCGGTGTGCACCCGTACGCCCGGCGCGGCGGCGAACGCGTCGGGGTAGGCGCCGGACGCGATGGTCGCCTCGGTGCCGATCACGCCGACCTCGCCGTTGCGGGTGGCGGCGACGGCGCGCCTGGCCGCGGGCCTGATCACCTCGACCACCGGCACCGGGTATCGCTCCCTGGCATCGGCCAGGCAGGCTGCCGACGCGGTGTTGCAGGCGATCACCAGCATCTTCACCCCGCCGTCCACTAGCCGGTCGGCCACCGCCAGGGCGTGCCGCCGGACCTCCGCGATGGGTAGCGGGCCGTAGGGTCCGTTGGCCGTGTCGCCGACATAGCGGATACGTTCAGCCGGCAACTGGTCGATGATCGCCCTGGCCACGGTCAGCCCGCCGACGCCGGAATCGAAGATGCCGATCGGCGCGTCGTTCACGAGGGCTGACGCTACCCGGCGACGGCGGCGGCCTTCTTTGCCCGCCTCGGACCGTCCGCCTTGGCCACCAGGAACGCCGCCAGCACGCCGCCGATCGCACCGAACAGGTGCGCCTGCCAGGAGATTCCGTTCGCGCTGGGCAACAGGCCCCAGAAGATCCCGCCCCACAGGGCGAGCAGCACCAGCCCGATCAGGATCTGCCCGATCTGCCGGGTGAACACCCCGCGGGCGACCAGGAACGCCAGCCAGCCGAACACCAGGCCGGAGGCGCCTACCGTCACCGAGCCCGACGTGGCGGTGAGCCAGACGCCGATCCCGGAGATGAGCCACACCAGCAGGGTGACCGCGACGAACTGCCGGACCCCGCCCACCATGATGAGGAACCCGAAGATCAGCAGCGGGACGATGTTGGCTGCCAGGTGGCCCCAGCCGGTGTGCAGTAGCGGGGCATCCAGGACGCCCCATAGGCCGCCGATGGTGCGCGGCACGATGCCCTCGGCGTTCAGCCGGTAGCCCATCGCCATATTCACCACCTGGACCACGACAAGCACGGCCCCGAAGGCGCCCACAGTGATGATCGCCGGCTGCACCTTGGCGGGCAGCAGGGACTTGCCGGATTTGCGGGCCGGCTCGGCGGATGACGGCAAGGAGACGGTCATTTCTCCACCTTAGGCGAGCAGCCGGGCTACCCGGGTGGGGATGAACCCTCATTTCTCCCTGAGGTTCCGGCCGCTGCTGCCCGGCCCGGTCAGTCCATCAAAGCGGTGACCAGGGAGTCCTGCATCGCGGACAGCCATCGGTAGGTCAGGTACATGGCGTAGGCCGGGCCGGTGGTGTCGGCCGTCGCCGCCTCCGGTTCGGCGTCGTCATCGGTGATCTCCAGTCGCACCCCCAGCGCCAGCCGCAGGTCATTCAGCGCTCGCAGCCAGGATTCGGCCGTCGGGGCGTCCAATCGGACGGTTCCGCCGCCCCGCGGCAGCGAGTCCAGCAGTGCCACCGCAGCACCGTCCTTGGCGGCGATCAGGTCGGGCTCACGAAGCAGCCGCAGTCCGCTGGACAGGTTGGGGTCGTCGTGGTGGAAGTCGGGCAGCAGCCGGGCCATCACCGGGTCCTGCGGCGCGGTGGCCGGCCCGGTGGCTATCCCGGTGATCTCGACCAGCGGATCGGGCGGCGCCTGCGCGCGCCGGTTGGCCAGCAGCTGGCGCACCTGGTCGATGAGTTCGGCCAGCATGCTCGCCTCGGCGGCTTCGAGCGTGGCGACGTACCGGCCGAGCCGGCGGCGAAATGGCCGCACCGCTCAGCGGTCCTGCGCCATGGTCGCCCACAGGCCGGCGGCCTGCAGTTTCGCCACGTCAGCCTCCATCGCCTCGCGGGTGCCGTTGGCCACGGTTGCCCTGCCGCGCTGATGCACGTCCAGCATCAGCTTCTCCGCCCGCGGTCGCGGGTGCCCGAGCACCGACACGAAGATGTGGGTGACGTAGGACATCAGGTTGACCGGGTCGTTCCACACGATCGTCACCCACGGGGTGTCCGCAGCCTCGACAACGCTCGGTTCGTCGACCTTCTGCGGAGCCGGAGCGGTCGACGCGGCGCGCATTGCGACCCGGCCGGCTGCCGTCGGGCGGGTAGTCGAGGTGAAGCTCGTCACCCCTCCAGTGTGGCACGCGCCGGGCCCCGTTCCGGCGCTGGCGAACCCCTTACGCTGTGGCCATGACCACCCCGGACGGCTCACCGCGCCCGTCGACCGCGCTGCTCACCGACCAGTACGAGCTGACCATGCTGGCTGCCGCGCTGGCCGATGGGACCGTCGGCCGCCAGTGCACCTTCGAGGCCTTCGCCCGCCGGCTGCCCGACGGCCGCCGGTACGGCGTCGTGGCGGGCACCGCGCGGGTCCTGCAGGCCATCGCCGATTTCCGCTTCGATGCCGACGTGCTGTCCCAGCTGGAGCCGATCCTGGACCCGGCCACGCTGGAGTATCTGTCCGGCTATCGCTTCGACGGCGACGTCGACGGCTACCCGGAGGGGGAGCTGTACTTCCCCGGTTCCCCATTGCTGTCGATCACCGGGTCGTTCGGCTCAGCGGTGGTCCTGGAGACACTGGTGCTGTCGATCTTGAACTTCGACTGCGCAGTGGCCTCTGCGGCAGCCAGGATGGCCACCGCGGCCGGTGACCGGCCGCTGATCGAGATGGGTTCCCGCCGGGCTCACGAGCAGGCTGCTGTGGCAGCCGCGCGGGCCGCCTACCTGGCCGGATTCTCCAGCACATCCAACCTGGAGGCCGGCCGGCGATTCGGCGTGCCGACCGGTGGGACGGCCGCACATTCCTTCACGCTGCTGCACGATGACGAGCGGTCCGCGTTCGCCTCCCAGGTCGCCGCGCAGGGCGTCGGCACCACCTTGCTGGTGGACACCTACGACATCACCAGGGGCATCGAGATCGCCGTCCAGGTGGCTGGTCCCGGCCTGGGCGCCATCCGCATCGATTCCGGCGACCTGGGAGTGCTGGCCATGTCCGCGCGTGAACAGCTGGACGCGCTGGGCGCCACCGGCACGAAGATCGTGCTGTCCGGTGACCTCGATGAGTACGCCATCGCCTCGCTGCGCGGGTACCCGGTGGACATCTACGGGGTCGGCACCTCGGTGGTGACCGGATCGGGGGCACCGACCGCGGGGATGGTCTACAAGCTGGTCGAGGTGGACGGCAGGCCGGTCGCCAAGCGAAGTGAGAACAAGGCGTCCCACGGCGGGCGTAAGGCGGCGCTGCGCCGGCACCGGCCGACCGGCACGGCCACCGAAGAGGTCGTCTACCTGCTGTCCGGCCCGGCGCCGGCACCCGAACCGGGCGACCGAGCACTGGCGCTGCCGCTGCTTCGGGACGGGTCCGCCGTGGGCGAGTCGCCGACGCTGGAGCAGTCCCGCCGGCACCTGAAGCAGGCGCTGGTCAGCCTGCCGTGGGAGGGGCTGAAGCTGTCCAAGGGAGAGCCGGCCATCCCGACAACACTGATCGAACCGGCACTCATCGAACCGGCCCGGGGCCGATAGCGAGAGAGGGAAATTGTCATGTCTGTGATCGGGTACACCCCGTCCTCCGCGCTGATCGTGGTCGACATGCAGCACGACTTCGCCGACCCGGACGGGTCGCTGTACGTGACCGGCGGCCAGGACATCGTCGGCCCGATCGCCGCCGAGATCGCCGCGGCGCGCTCGGCCGGCGCCACCGTGACCTACACCCAGGACTGGCACCCCGGGCACACCCCGCACTTCGCCGCCGACGGCGGAATCTGGCCGGTGCACTGCGTGATCGACACTCCCGGTGCCGCTTTCGTTCCAGGTCTGCCGGTGGATGGTCCGGTGGTGCGAAAGGGGTCCGGCCCGGAGGACGGCTACTCCGGCTTCTCGGTGCTGGATCTGACCACCGGGACAACCAGGGACACCGAGCTGTCGACCATCCTGGACGAGGCGGGAGTGATGCAGGTGGTCGTCGTCGGGCTGGCCGGCGACTGGTGCGTGAAGGCGACGGCCATCGACGGAGTCCGGTTGGGCTATGCGGTGACGGTGCCACTGGCCCTGACCCGGTTCGTGGAGTTGGCCTCGGGCGACACGGAGCGGGCCGTGCAGGAAATGCAAGAGGCCGGCGTCACCGTCCTGGAATGACGGGCTACTCGCCGGCCGACGATGGCGGGTCGATCAGTCCGGCCGGGCGATCCTGGCGATGACAGTGACGGTGCCGGGCGCGATCTCGGTGAAGCCGGCGTCCCGGACCGCGAGAAGGCGCTGCACCGTCCAGGCTGCGGCCGGCTCGTCCACCGCTGTTCGCAGGGCCGTCCACTGCTCGGGCGTGGCGCGAGTCACCGCGCAGGGCAGGCCGGCCGCGACCCAGGTTCGCAGTCCGTCCTGGTCGTCACCGGCCAGCAGCGCCGCCGCGATCATGCCGGCGTGCCCGGCCTGCGCCATGGCCTTGCCAAGTGTCATCGGTACCCCGGGCGGCAGCCACAGCCGTAGCGCGGTCGTCCCACTTCTAGCAGGCTCGTCGCCGGCCGGCTCGTCCCGCCCCGCCGCCCCAGTCGTCGCACATCTGGCTGCCTCGTCCCCGGCCGACTCCGCCCCAGCCGTCGCGCATCTGGCTGCCTCGTCCGAGGCCGACTCCCCGATGTCGATGTCCGGCTCAACATCGGTGCGGCCGACCTGCAGGCGGGCCACCCGCGGGTCGATGTCGGCGACCAAACCCGGCAGCAGCGCCCTGACCTGCGCACCAGCCGTGTCGATGGTGATTCCCGGCAAATCCGCGGTCGCGGTCCAATGTCCGGCCCGGGCCCGCCGGGTCACCTTGCGGATGTGACCGGCGCAGTAGTCGGCCACCGCCTCGAACCACTCGCCGTCGGGCTCACTGCGCGGATCCAGACAGATCGCGGCCGCGCCCCTCGCCGCGGCTGCGATGGCCGCCGACCACACCGGCGGGTCGTTCCGCTCCATCCGCAGCAGCAGCTGCAACGCCCTGACCCGCGCGGGATCCTCATCGCGGTCGGCGAGGACCTCATCGGGCTGCAGCACCAGCCAGCTGACGTACCGAGCACGCAGCGGCGCCAGCGCCTGGCCGATCTCAGCGGTCACGGCAGCTGGACCCGCCGCAGCGATCCGTCCGCGGCGTCCGCCGCCTCCACCTCTCGCCGGGTGATACCCAAGATGAACAGCACCGGGTCCAGGAATGGTTGATTCAACGTGGTGTCCGCGTGTTCGGCGACCACCGGCTTGGCATTGAAGGCGATGCCCAGCCCGGCCGCAGCCAGCATGTCGATGTCGTTGGCCCCGTCGCCCACCGCGACCGTCTGGCTCATCGTCACCCCCGACTGTGCGGCGAACCGGGCTAGCGCCGTGGCCTTTCCGGCCCGGTCGACGATCTCCCCCACCACCTCGCCGGTCAACCGACCATCCGCGATCGCCAGCGTGTTCGCCGCCGCGAAGTCCAGCCCCAGCTTGGCGACCAGATGGTCGGTCACCTGCGAGAAGCCCCCGGACACGATGCCGCAGCGGTAGCCGAGACGCTTGAGCGTGCGGATGGTGGTGCGGGCGCCGGGGGTGAGCTCCAGGGTGGCACCGACCTCGTCCAGCACCCCGGCGTCCAGCCCGGCCAGCAGCGCCACCCTGGCCCGCAGCGCCTGCTCGAAGTCCATCTCGCCGCGCATCGCCGCAGCGGTGATCTGCTCCACCTCGGCCCGGTGCCCGGTGCGCTCAGCCAGCATCTCGATCACCTCGCCGGTGATCAGCGTCGAGTCGACATCGAAGACGATCAGCCGTTTGGCCCGACGCTCCAGCCCGGCTCGCTCCACCGCGATGTCCACCCCGGCGCGGCGGCCGACGTCGGCGACCACGACGCGCAGCGCGGCCTCGTCCGGGGCCGTCACCGCCAGCTCCAACCCGGTGACCGGGTAGTCGGCAACGCGCTTGATGGCGTCGATGTTCACCCCGGCCTTGCCGAACCGGCGGGCCAGCAAGGCTACCGCCTTGGCCTGTAGCGGCCGGCCGAGCACGACAACGGCATGCGAGGACGACCGGGATGCTGCGTCGCTGTCGGCGCCGATGCTCACCCGGACGGTCATCCCGACCGAGGCCATCGCCTGCTCGACGTCCTCCTGCAGCGACTCGGGATCGCCGTGAGTAGCCACCAGCACCCCGAGGGTCAGCGCCCCGCAGAGCACCACCCTCGACCTGCAGGTACTTCTCGATCTCGGCCTCGTCGATCGGGGTCCAGCCGCGGTTCGGGTGCGCCTCGGAACGCATCCGCTGCACCATGTACGGATGGTGCAACTCGAACGCCGGACGCTCCGACCGGATCCGCGGCAACGAGGTGAAGTTGTGCCGCGGCGGCGGCGATGACGTCGCCCACTCCAGCGAGTTCCCATACCCCCACGGGTCGTCGGCGGTGGTGATCTCCCCATGCCGGTAGGAGCGGATGATGTTCCACACGAACGCCAACATCGAAGCGCCCAAGACGAAGGAGAAGATCGTCGAGATCGTGTTGATCAGCGTGAAACCGTCCGTCGGCAGGTAGTCCGCGTACCGCCGCGGCATCCCCATGTTCCCCAGCCAGTGCTGGATCAGGAACGTCCCGTGGAAGCCGATGAACGTCGTCCAGAAGTGCAACTTGCCCAGCGGTTCGTCCATGAACCGGCCGGTGAACTTCGGGAACCAGAAATAGATCCCGGCGAACGTGGCGAACACGATGGTGCCGAACAATACGTAATGGAAATGCGCCACCACGAAATACGTGTCGGTCACGTGGAAATCAAGAGCCGGCGAGGCCAAGATCACGCCGGTCAACCCACCGAACAGGAACGTCACCAAGAACCCGGCGGCGAACAGCATGGGGGTATCAAACGTTATCTGCCCCCGCCACATGGTGCCTATCCAGTTGAAGAACTTCATCCCGGTCGGTATCGCGATCAGGAACGTCATGAAGCTGAAGAAGGGGAGTAGCACGGCGCCGGTGGCGAACATGTGGTGCGCCCATACCGCCGTCGACAGCGCCGCGATCGCGATAGTGGCGAACACCATCCCGCGGTAGCCGAACAGTGGCTTCCGGGAGAACACCGGGATCACCTCGGTGATG
>CAJDUM010000091.1_pt1 | contig 11952 bp, 10 predicted proteins | sample 7390781 | NCBI WGS metagenome assembly CAJDUM01 (sample SAMEA7055661, study PRJEB34461) | soil metagenome | biome: terrestrial ecosystem; feature: Peninsula; material: soil | place: Antarctica | collected 2016 | reverse complement strand
CCACCGAGCGGATGCCCGGGTCGGCGTCCGCGTCCTTCAACCCGGCCAACAATTGCCGGTACAGCTCCTGGCTGACCGCGTTGAGCCGCTCCGGGCGATTGAGCGTCAAGTACCGCACACCATCGCTGGTGTGCGTGAGCACCGGATCCACCACGATCCTCCTTTTCTCGATCTGGCCGGCACCACCAGCGGCGCGGCTCGGTCACGAAACGTTGACCTTCGCCGAGTATCTCAACCTCGACTCCGGCACGAACTGAGCCCGCTGCGACCACTCGACCGCACCGGTCGATGCGGTCACACCATCTCTGCGAAATCGCCGCCGGCTGTGCGACCGCCTCAACGGTCTTCCGGATGTCACACGCCGTGCGCGCATCGTAAGCTGGTGGAACGCCGCAGCGGCGTCCGACTTCACCGCGGAAAGGGGGCCGGGGCAACAGAACCGCCAAGCGGTCTGCTGACCCGAATCCGGCCGATGACCGACGAGCGACCGCAAAGTGTGTTGGGCGCACTCATCCGGAAGCAGCGAGAGCTGGCAGACCTGTCGATGCGCCAACTGGCAAACACGGCTGGGATCTCCAACCCCTATCTTTCCCAGATCGAGCGCGGGCTCCGCGCGCCCTCGGACGCCGTGCTGGAGGCGATCGCGCAGACCTTGGATACCAGCATCGACCGGCTGTATTCCGATGCAGGTTTCGTCGATCCCGCCTCGGAGGCAGCATCTGAGGAATCCAGCCTGCCGGCTGCGATCAGGGCCGCCCCCGAGCTGACAGCGGCCCAGCGGCGGACATTGGAGGAGATCTACCGGGCGTTCCTGGACGCCAACACGGTCCGCCGCCGCCGCGGTACCCGCCCGCCTGCCTGAACTTCGGCACTGCCGGCGGCCGCACATCCGATCCCCGACGGCCGCCCCGATCCGGACCGCCACGGCGGACACAGCACCTGTGTCATCGTCCGGATCCGGCACCTCATCCGGACGATGACATCAGCAGTACGATACAAGCGGCGGCACGCCGGCCGGCAGATCGTGGTCGACCGTTGATTCCTGATCTCGAGGGACAGCGACTTTGAGGAACGCTGACTTCGAAGAACGCTGACCGCCGGAGTCACTCATGCAGCTGCCACGGAGGTTTCGATGACCCAGCCGGCCAAGCCCACTGTCCAACGAGTGCGGATGGACGAACTCCCCGGCCTGGTCGGGACCACGCTCGGCACCTCTGGGCCGCTGGAGATCAGCCAGGACCGGATCGGCGGATTCGCCGACGTCACCGGCGATCACCAGTGGCTACACGTCGATCCGGAACGGGCAGCCGCCGGCCCTTTCGGGACGACGATCGCACACGGCTACCTGACGCTGGCCCTTGGCACGACGCTGCTGTGGGAGATCATCGAGGTAACCGACGCGGCGCAGATCGTGAACTACGGCCTCAACAAGGTCCGATTCCCTGCGCCGGTACCCGTCGGATCGCAGGTCAGCCTGACCGTCGACCTGACGGCGGTGGACTCGATCAACGGCGGCTACCAGGCAACGCTCGGCCACACGTTCCGAGTAGCGGGCCAGTCCAAACCGGCCTGCGTGGCCGAAGTGTTGTTCCGGTACTACCGGGTCTAACACCGATCAGGCACCGCACCTATCAGGCACCGCACCTATCAGGCACCGCACCTATCAGGCACCGCACCTATCAGGCACCGCACCTATCAGGGACCGCAACCACCACCCACCGCGCGAGGGGCTGCCCGGTGGTTGGGCTCAGCGGGCCGGGGTCGGTTGCCGTGGGTTCCGCTGCTGGTGCGACCCTCACCACACTCCATGAGGAGTTAGCAGCGCACATGCTAACGTTGCTAACAGGGCGTCAACGAGTCGCCCATCACGAAAGGACCAGCCATGACATCCGCAGGCAAGGCCGCCGGTGCCGGACAGCCCAACACCACCCTTGATGACGCCGCCGAGCGTATCCGCGCGTTGAACGAAAAGCTGCTCACCGCCGCCAAGCAGGCCGGTCAGGGGTCCCTGGACGCGTATGAGAAGACCCTCGCCAGCCTGGTGGAGTTCGAGGAGAAGGTCGCCGGCGCGAGCCAACTCGACTGGGTCAGCGCCCTGGCGAAGGCACACGCCACGTTCGTCACCGACCTGAGCTCCGCATACACCTCGGCCGTCCGCGCGGCGCTGAAGTAGCAGTAGTGCGGGGCAGCACGGTTGGGCGGCACTCGCCGACGGACGTGCTGCCCCACCGATTCAGCCGAGCTCGACAAATCAGGCGCGGCTGGTGGCCAACAACCACGACCAACAACCACGACCAACAACCACGACCTAACGAGCATCCGATCAGAGGAGTACACCATGGCCACCACTAAGACGACCCCCGCGCGCGAGGCTTCAGAATTCGCCCAGGTCATCCGGGAGCAGGTGCTGACGGCCGTCCAGCAAGGGCAGCAGATGACCATCGCCGCCGCCCGGGCGTGGGCCCAGGCAGTGCCGCCGGAGCTGTTCAAGGCCCCCAACCTCCCGGCCATCCCCGACATCCGGACCGTGAACCGGTTCACCTTCTACGTTGTGGCCGACGTGCTCAAGGCGCAGCGCGAGTTCGCGGAGCAGCTCGCGAACGTGTTCGTTCCGGAGCCGGCAGCCTGATCCAGCCGAGCGCACCGCATGCGACCCGGCTGGGCTGCTCGTAGCCTGGGCAGCACCGGATGCAACGGTGCGTCGTCGGTACGTCAGGAAGGGATGTGCCCGTACAGGATTTCTGAACCGGCCAAGAGTTAGTGCCATCAGCGCGGCCCGGACCGTTGCGTTGACCGATCGCGAAGGAGACCGTCATGCCAGCACAGGACCCGGAATCGGTAACACGCGCAGTCCTGGACCGGTTGGGCATCGCGGAAAGCCCGATGGCCGCAGCCGATCCGGTGTCGTTCCAGCGATCGCTGGCGACCGCGGCCGGCGCGGTGCTGCAGCACCCGCTGGCTGCCGCGGCTGCTTATGGCCGACTCCTGGCCGGATCGGCTGCAGCACTCCGCGCGACGGCCGATTGCATGCTCGGTAAGCCCGGTTCGGGTGGTATCTCGCCGGCCAAGGGTGACCGACGGTTCGACGACCCGGCCTACACGCAGAACCCGCTGTATTTCCTGCTTGCCCAGCAGTATCTGCTCGGTAGTACGTTGCTCACCGACCTGGTCGCGGCGGCCGACCTGGAGCCCGAGCAGGATGGCAAGGCCCGCTTCGCGGCGCAATTCCTCGCTGACGCTCTAGCGCCCACTAACACGCTGCTCGGCAATCCAGCTGCAGTGCGCGAAGCGTTCAACACCGGCGGACTGAGCCTGCTGCGGGGCGCGAAGAACATGCTGGATGACCTTCGGCACAACTCCGGCTGGCCCGCCCAGGTCGACAGCAGCGAATTCGAGGTCGGCGTCAACTTGGCCGCCACGCCGGGTGCCGTCGTCTACCGCAACGATCTGATCGAGCTGATCCAATACCAGCCGCAGGCCAAACGAGTGCGCGCAGTACCACTGCTGTTCTGTCCACCATGGATCAACAAGTACTACATCATGGACCTGGCCCCGGGTAAGAGCTTGATCGAATGGGCCGTCCAGCACGGCCACACCTGTTTCGCGATCAGCTACCGCAACCCTGATTCCTCCATGCGCGACCTGGACATGCAGGACTACCTGCGTCAGGGCCCGCTGGACGCCGTGCGCGTGGTGCGCGAGATCACCGGCGCGGACCAGGTCAACACCGTTTCGGTCTGCTTGGGCGGGACGCTGACTGCGCTCGGACTGGCATACAACGCCGCAACAGGTGACCGTTCCATCAAGTCCGCGACATTCCTGAACACCCTCACAGACTTCGCCGAACCCGGCGCGCTCGGCCTGTTCACCGACGAGGCCACGATCGCGGGGCTGGAGCGGCAGATGGCCAAGAAGGGCTTCCTGGAAGCGGACAAACTGGCGCACACCTTTGACGCGTTGCGCGCAAACGACCTGATCTTCCATTACCTGTCCAACAATTGGCTGCTGGGCAGGAAACCACCGGCGTTCGACCTGCTGGTATGGAACAAGGACAGCACCCGGATGCCCGCCAAGATGCACTCCACCTACCTCAGGTCGTGTTATCTGCACAACCAATTCGCCCAAGGAGAATTTGAGATCGACGGCCACACCCTGGAGCCCGGGAAGGTCGACATCGACACCTATGTGCTTTCCGCAGTCGCCGACCACATCGTCCCGTGGACGTCGGCCTACCGCACCGCCCAACTACTCGGCGGCCGAAACCGCTTCGTGCTCAGCACGTCCGGCCACATCGCCGGAATCGTCAACCCGCCCGGGCCGAAACCCAAATACTGGACCAACGAGGCGCTGCCAGCCGACCCGCAGCGGTGGAAGGACGATGCGCAATTGCGGGACGGTACCTGGTGGCAGGACTGGACCACCTGGATCGCCGGCCAAGGTGGCCCCCTCAAGGCCCCGCCCAAGCACCTGGGGAGCACGGACCACCCCCCGATCGAGCCGGCGCCCGGCAGCTACGTGCACACCCGCGCCTGACCACACCGCTCGCGGTCAGTGAGCTCATCAGTCGCTGGGCCAGATCAGTCGCGCGATCACCGAGCCCCGGCCGGACCGACGGCGGCACGGCGGCCAGCGGGTGAATGCGAGCGCCGACGACCGAAGGGATCACCGGCCGGGGACAGGCGCCGGCTCGGCAAGCGTGAGCGACTTCTCGCGGAGCACCGAGTCGATCCGAGCGGTCAGCTCCAGGGTCAGCCCGCCCCGCAGCAGCTCCGCCGACCCGTGCACCGTCAAGTACCGCTCGGGCGCGGCGCCAGCCCGGTCGCGATAGGCCGCCCACACATCCGGCGACTGGTCGACCGCCTCGTCCGGCTCCCCGGTCGGCCCGTTGTCCAGGCGCGGCTGTGCCGACGCCCCCACTGCCGACGCCCCCACTGCCGGCGCCCCCACTGCCGGCGCCTGCACCGCCTCGCCGTCCGAAGATCCCGGAGAACCGGCCGACGGCCCGGGGGTGCCCCCGTCGATCAGCACCGTCAGATCCGGGTACAGACGATCAGCCGCCCACAACGCCATCTGCAAGATCTGTTCATCGTCCTGCCCACCACAGGCCCCGAAGCGCACCACCGCGGCGTCGACATAGCCGGAACAGATCGCGACCGCACCGTCCTCCAGCGCCGGTCGCACCGTGGCGCCCACCACGTCCGCTAAGTGCGCGACGGCGCGCAGCGCGACCGCCGGATCGCTGTCGTCGGCGTCCCTTCCGACGCCATCGTGGCCTGCCGGCCCACCGTGTTCGGACCCGGCTGCGACGGCCGGGCCGGCGGTGCCGATGCTTTCGGCGATCACCAGGTGTCCGGCCGTCCGCACGTACTCCACGATGGATGCCTGGTAACCGTCCACCAGCTCCGGGTCCGGTCCCTCGACCGTGATCAGCGCGCCAGGGTGGTCGGAAGGGTTGCGCAGCAGGTCGGGGCGTCGCCGGCGGAGCGCCCGCTGCAAAGCATCCCTGGCCAGGCCGCCGCCGACCTGCCGGCTGGCGAACATGCTGACCACCACGGCGATCACCCCACCGACTGCCAGCACCAGCGCCGGCCCGGTGAACCGCCAATGGAAGGTGCCCAACGTAACCGAATGCCCGCCGATCGCCCCGGCCAGGATCGGGCCGGCGGCGATGGTGCCCAGCAGGGTGAGCCGCACCGAGGACATGACGAACGCGAATACCCTGCCGCGCAACTGGTCGGTCACCTCGTGGCCGATCATGGTGAACCCGGTGATCCACGCGATTCCGGAGAACAGGCCCATCACCGCGGAGGTCAGCAGCGCCCCGACGAAGTCGCCCATCAGCGACATGACGACCAGCATCACCCCGGCCGCGCCGATGCTGCTGGTGAAGATGATCCGGCGAGGCACCGTCGGCAACACCTTCGGTCCCAGCAGCATGCCGAGGGCGAGCCCGGTGAACACACCGCCGAACAGGATGCCGTACCCGGCGTTGCCGGCGCCCAGCGTGGCGACATAGGCCTGCGCCACACCGGCTACCAGACCACCAGCCCCGAACGCCCCTAGGATCCCGATGTAGATGGCCCTGATGATCCGGCTTTGGGAGACGAACCTGATGCCCTCGGCGATCAGCGAGAAGATGTTGCGCCCCGTGCTGCGATCGCCGGTGAACGATGGAATCAGCCGGCGGGAGGCGAACACGGTGCCGGCCGCGACGAAGTAGGTCGCCGCGTCGACCACCAGGGCGATCACGATGGCCGTCGAGCTGGTCGAGCCGCTGATCAGCGCGCCGGAGGTGTCTGAGCCGGGGACGACCGGCGCGCCGAAGAACTGGGCGACGGTGGACAGCAGCGCGAAGCTCAGCGCGGCGACCGGAACCATGCCGTACATCGACACGTAGTTCAGCTGATTAGCCACCGCGAGTCGCTCCCGCGGGACGATGTTCACCCACATCGCCTGCTTGGCCGGCGTGCTGAACAGGCCGACCGCCTCGACCAGGAACTGTGCGACCAGCAGCCATGGCAGGGTGCCGACGAAGGCGATCGACAGGTAGCCGATCCCGGCGAGGGTGTCGCCGATCACTGCCACCACCCGGCGGTCGAAGCGATCGACCAGCGCGCCGGCCACCGGACCGAGGATCAGATCCGGCGCCAGCCTGGTCAGCAGCACCCCGGACACGGCCGCACCCTGCTGCAGGTTGGAGGCGTCCTTGGTCAGGTAGGCCGCCAACGCGGTGGTGGCCAAGAGGCCCAGCCAGTCCCCGAAGCTGGAGACGGTGATCGCACCCCACAGCCGACGGAACACCGGGATGCGCACCAGCACCCTGACGGAGCTCGGCGGCCGGTTGGTCCTCATGAGTTCATCCAGGTGGGATGCGCCGCCGCGGCGGCTGGGTCGCCATCACTTGAACAGTTGGGTGATCCAGTCGAGCAGCTGTCGACCCGCGCCCGAGGCGAACAACATGATGACCAGGAAGACGATGGTGCCCCAGATCCCAGAACTCTTGCCCGGCTTGGACCTGGCAGCACTCGCGGCGCTGGCTCGGGCCGCCGCACCAACGGGCGCAGCAGGTACCGGCCGCTTGGGTGGTTGCCGCGGCCTGGACAGCAGGTCGGCAGCCCGTGGACCGGTGTAAGGGTCGGCCAGGTGCTGCGTCGAGGACAACGCCCGCTGTACCGCCACCGGCGGGGGCTGAAAACCAGGCCCGCCTGGATAACCGGAGTACGGGGCAGCGACGGTCGACAGCGGATGGAAGCCGCCGAACTGTTGGCCGCCCGCGGCTGTCGGCGCCCGGACGGCGAACTCCGCCGGGACCATGGACGCCTGCTTCGGGCCCGGGCCGGGCCTCCGAGCCAGCGGCGCCGCCGGTCGGGCCGGTGCTGGCCTGGGCTGAACCGGCCGGGGCTGGACCGGCCTGGCGGTCGGGTACTGGGCCCGTGCGGCCTGCCTTGGGCGCCCCGCACGAGCGGGCTCGGCGACGGACCGCCAGTCGGCCTGCTCCGCAGGTGGCGCCGCAACCGAAGTCGCCGCCGCGTTGGCCACCCCTACCGACATACCGGTCGATCGAGCGGTCGGATCGGCCATTGGATCGGGGTAGAAGTCCGGCAGCTGCAGCCGATGCACGGGAGCTGCGGTGCCGTCCGCTCCTGCGAGTGCATCGCTGAACACCGCATCATTCACCGACGTCCCCGGCGCGCTGGTAGCCATCTGTAGATCGTAGGCGGTCCGGCTACCGGCCCGATGTCCGTCGCCGATCAACCGCGCGCCTTGCCCTTACCCGACGCGGACCTGCTGGATGCAGCCTTGCTGGATGCAGCCTTGCTAGCTGCAGTCTTGCGGGTAGCTGGCTTGCGCGCCGGGCCGCGGGTGCTGCGTTTGACAGCCGGCGGCCGTGCTCGGCGGTCCGCCAGCAGTTCGGCGGCTCGCTCGGTGGACAGGGTCGCGACCTCATCGCCCTTGCGCAGGGAGGCGTTCGTCTCGCCGTCAGTGACGTACGGCCCGAACCGGCCGTCCTTGACGACCATCGGTTTACCGCTGGCCGGATCGGTGCCGACCTCGCGAAGCGGCGGGGCGGTCGCTGCCGTCCGCCCCCTGGTCTTCGGCAGGGCATATAGCACCAGCGCGGCTTCGAGGGTGACGGTGAACAGCTCCTCCTCGGTGGTCAGCGACCGGGAGTCGGTGCCCTTCTTCAGGTATGGCCCGTACCTGCCGTTCTGCGCAGTGATCTCCTCACCCGAGGTCGGATCGACGCCGACCACCCTGGGCAGCGTCAGCAGGCGCAGTGCCTGTTCCAGCGTCACGGTGTCCAGCGACATCGAGGCGAACAGCGACGCGGTCCGCGGCTTTTCTGCTTTCTTGGTTGCCTTCTTCGCTGTGCCTTTTCCCGTGCCCTTTCCCGTGCCCTTTCCTGTGCCCATTCCCCCCGTCCCCGCGCTCTTGTCTGCGCCCTTGCCGGCCTGCTCGACGTCTGTGCCGGACTTCTCGTTGCCGGCGCCGGACTCGTCGGCGGCAGTATCGGCCCGCTCGGCGTCCTTGGCGGGCTTGGCGGCATCATCGGACTCGGGCAGTACCTCGGTGACGTACGGCCCGTAGCGACCGTCCCTCGCCACGATCAGCCGGCCCGTCTGCGGATCCGTTCCGAGCTCGTGTTCACCAATGCCGGCCTGCTCGAACAGTGCCTCCGCCACGTCGGCCGTCACCTCGTCGGGTGCCAGGTCCTCCGGCAGGTTCGCCCGCTCGGTCGCGGTGCCGTCCGGCCCCGGGTCCGCCGCCGCCCGCTCCAGGTACGGCCCGTACCGTCCGACCCTGACCAGCACCTGGCGGCCTGCGCTGTCGGTGACCAGCGGTAGCGAGTTCACTTCTCGCGCGTCGATCTCCTCCAGGCGCGAGCCCACCAGCTTCTTCAGCCCCCCGCTCCGGCCGACCGACCCGGCAGGGCCGATGTCGCCGCCGAAATAGAACCCGGTCAGCCACTCGGTGCGCTTCAGCCGCCCGGCGGCGATGCCGTCCAGCTCGTCCTCCATCGCGGCGGTGAAGTCGTAGTCCACCAGCCGCGAGAAGTACTGCTCCAACAGCCCGATCACCGCGAACGCGATCCAGGACGGCACCAGCGCGGCGCCCTTGCGCCACACATACCCGCGGTCGGTGATGGTGCGGATGATCGAGGCGTACGTCGACGGCCGGCCGATGCCCAGTTCTTCCAGCGCCTTGATCAGGCTGGGCTCGGTATACCGGGCAGGCGGGTTCGTGCTGTGCCCGGCTGCGGTCAGCTCACCGATGGACAGCCGCTGACCGACGCTCAGGTTCGGCAGCGGCCGGACTGCGTCGTCGGCCTCACCGCCGGCCTCCACGTCGACCGTCTCCACGTAGGCCCGCAAGAACCCGGGGAAGGTAATGGTGCGGCCGGAGGCGCTGAACACGCATTCGGGCAGATCGGGCGCCGCGGCCGGAGTGGTGATCTTCACTGACAGCGTCTGCCCCTTGGCGTCGACCATCTGCGAGGCGATCGTCCGCTGCCATACCAGCTCGTACAGCCGGAACTGATCGCCGGACAATGCGCCTGCCAACTGCCCCGGAGTGCGGAACGTCTCCCCCGCCGGCCGGATCGCCTCGTGCGCCTCCTGGGCGTTCTTCACCTTGCGGGTGTACTGGCGCGGCGCCGCCGGCACGTACTCCGGCCCGTACAACTGTCTGGCCTGCGACCTGGCCGCATCCAGCGCTGTTTGGCTCAGCGCGGTGGAGTCGGTTCGCATATAGGTGATGTATCCGGACTCGTACAGCGCCTGCGCGGTCCGCATGGTCCGTTCCGAGGGGAAGCCCAGCTTGCGCCCGGCCTCCTGCTGCAGGGTCGACGTCATGAACGGCGGGTAGGGTTTCCGCGTGTAAGGCTTGTCCTCCACCGAGGACACCGTTCCGCTGCCGTCGCGCAACCCGTCCGCGATGGCGGTGGCCTGCGCCTCGTCCAGCAGCAGGACTTGCAGGCCGTCCCGGACGGCGCCGGTAGCGTCCTCGAAATCCCTGCCAACGGCAATGCGAGTGCCGTCGACGGTGGACAGCGAGCCGTTGAACGACTGGCCACCCGCTTCCGGCGCGAACACTGCGTCCAGCCCCCAGTAGCTGCCCGACACGAACGCCATCCGATCCCGTTCACGTCTGACGATGATGCGGGTGGCCACCGACTGGACCCGCCCGGCGGACAGCTTCGGCATCACCTTCTTCCACAGCACGGGGGACACCTCGTAGCCATAGAGCCGGTCCAGGATGCGACGGGTCTCCTGCGCGTCGACCAGGTCCTCGTCCAGCTCCCGCGGGTTGGCCGCGGCAGCCTGGATCGCAGCCGGTGTGATCTCGTGGAACACCATCCGCTTGACCGGGACGGTCGGCTTGAGGGTCTGCAGCAGGTGCCAGGCGATCGCCTCGCCCTCGCGGTCTTCGTCCGTGGCCAGGTACAGCTCGTCGGCACCGGCCAGCAGGCTCTTCAGCTTGGCGACCTGCGCCTTCTTCTCCGGCGACACCACATACAGCGGCTCGAAGCCATGGTCGACGTCGACACCCAGCCGTGCCCACGGCTCGCCCTTGTATTTGGCCGGCACGTCGGCAGCGCCGCGGGGCAGGTCCCTGATGTGCCCGACGGACGATTCGACGATGTACCCCTCGCCGAGATAGCCGGCGATCGTCCGAGCCTTGTGGGGCGACTCGACGATCACGAGCTTCACGCCGGATCCGGGTGCCGCCTTGCGTGTGGCCATTGGTGCTTCACATTCTCCTTGAACTCGATGCGGGCCTGACTTCAGTGCTGCCTCAACTTCAGTGCCGCCTCAACTTCAGTGCCGTGGTTGCTCGTGCAGGATGCCATGAGTTCGGCCCGTCATGTCGGCTGCCCCCGCGCGGCGGCGTCGGGCGGGGCCTCGCGCGTGGTCGGCAGCCTCGCTGTCCTCGCACGTCGCGGGGGCGACGACGACCGATCCGACGGTCGGGGCGGCCGCGGTGTGATGCCGTACTCAGCGGTGCGGGACCGGGAACGCGCCGCTCGGCGCAGCCTGCGGTGGGGTGCCGACTGTCTCGGCCAGCCGGGCCATCCGCCGGTACCCGACGATCCGCAGGCCAGGCCCACCGCCGCGGGCTCGGATCAGTGACCCGGCGATGCCCGCCTTGGCACAGGCTGCCGCCAGAGGTTCGAAGGTAGTGGGCGCGTGCGGGTCGAATCCGAGCAGGAAGCCCGCCTCGTCGGGCCGACCGGCGGCGATCGTCCAGCATCGCAGCAGGCCCGGATGAGCGGTCAGGCCGGGCGGGACTGCCTTGATCGCGCCCCTGGTCCAGGCGACTGCCAGATCGAGCAGCTCGGCCGATCGCTCGGTACGCAGCAGCACCTGCCCGGCGGTGAGGGCCCTGGGTGAGCACGACGATCCATCCGACTCAGAGCTCTGCGGCTCGGCGCGTGCGACAACTCCGGCAGGTCCCACGGGTCCGACGGGTCCCGCTGCAGCCGAGCCGAAAACGGGGGCGGGCAGCAATTCCGCCACAATGTCCCTGACTCGGCACTCGCGGACCAACGCCTCTGCGCGCCACATGTCGGACAGCAGGATCGACAACCGGGCCCCGGTCGCGCTGCTGACAATCTGACCGTGCGCCGCCAGCAACCCGCCCAGATCGGCCGGCCGCGGTTCGATCAGGTCGGCGGAGAACAGCGACAGCTGACTGGTCACCGCGCCACGCTATCTGCCATCCGCACTGCGATCCACTGCGGACGAGTACGCCCCGGCAGGGAAGGACGGGATTCAGCCGGTGGTGGTCTCACTGGTCGAGCCGTCGTTCAGCAACGGAGCGCAGGCGGGAATGCTAGCCAGCGCCTTCGTGGTGTTGTCATCCAGGGCATACTTCTCCACCCCGGCCATGGCTGTGTTCATGGTATTTCCGGCGGCCTCGACCGCCGCCGACAGCGCGTCCGCGTTGGTC
>CAJDUM010000113.1_pt1 | contig 12563 bp, 15 predicted proteins | sample 7390781 | NCBI WGS metagenome assembly CAJDUM01 (sample SAMEA7055661, study PRJEB34461) | soil metagenome | biome: terrestrial ecosystem; feature: Peninsula; material: soil | place: Antarctica | collected 2016 | reverse complement strand
CAGCCTCGGGCCGATGGTGCGTGCGTCCCGGTCAGCCACAGGGTCCGGAAGCGGACCCGGGAGGTCGAGACTGATGCCGATGCTGGACGGTGAGCGACGACGTGCCGCCTCGGGGCCAGGGTGATGCAATACGTCATGCACGGTCCGCCAAGCCGCGGCCGAGCGGATGCACGCCACCCTCGCCGAAGCGGCCGCTCCGGATGGTTCACGCTTCTCGGAGATGGAGTCCTGACGGCCACCGACCCGGGTGTCTGGTCCGGGCCTGGACCGGGCCGCAATAGCCTTGATCGGCACGGCGGCGGCGCGGATGGTGAGTCTGTCCACCGGAACGGCCACCGAGGGGCCGGCGATGGACTACATGGTGCGTTGATGCGCGCGGCCGGGATTGCGGGGGGCATGATGTTGCCTGACGGGAGGCGGCCAGGTGACCAGGCACGGCTGTCGTCACGCCCACGGCCACGGGCGTGGTCACCCGCGATCCGGCATGCATCTGCGGGGCGCTGGATGCGATGGTCCCAGCCTCCACCAGGCACAACCTGCTGGTCGCGATGTGGAACCTGCGGGCGTTCGCCGACCTGACCCGTCATGAGCCCAAAATCTTGATGACCAGCGACACCCTGGAGCGGCTGGCAACCGACGGCTCCGACCGGATGTCGAAGTTCGTGCTCCCCGCTATCCGGGCGAACAGCGCAGCCGGCCGGCCCGTGCGCTGGGGCGGGGCAGCGGTCGCCTGCTGGAAACGCTGCTACGAGAACGAGAACGGGACCGGGGCGCGGATCGGGTTCATCGACGCATTCGCCGACGAACTGCGTTCCCGGGCCAACGTGCCGGACGACCTGGAGTTCCTGCGGCAGGACGCCATCTTCGGCGACATCATCTCCGACGCCGCGTTCGTAGCCGCCTACCGGTCGGCGCTGCAGGTGCTGCGCACAGACCCGGTGTCGCACGGCATCGAGCGCCTGAGCGCCGGGTAGGGTCACCGGCGCGGCCCGCACCTTCGCCGTGATGGAAAGAACGCCTCGTGTCGCACCACCGTAGAACGTTCCTCCTGGGGCGAGGCGGGGTGGGGTTGGGCGGTCAGGCGAGGGTGGTTACCGTGAAGTGGTGACAGATCCGCGCCCCGCTACTCGGGCCAGCACCGTAGACCAGGAAGCTCCGGCGATCGGGCGGTCACCGGGCGGTGGCCGGATCGTGGTGGGGGTTGACGGCTCACCAGACGCATTGGCTGCGTTGCGGTTCGCGCTGGCTGAAGCGCGATTACGCGGCGCCGAGGTGCAGGCGGTATCGGCCTGGCACTATCCGGACACCTTCGGTGGTCCGGTCATCCTTGCCGGGGACTACGACCTGGAGGCGATCGCGCACCGTGCCTTGGACGAGGCGATCACCGCAACCAAGGATCAGCAGACCGGCCTCACGGTGAACTTGATGACCACGCAGGGGCGGGCGGCTTCGGCGCTACTCGATGCCGCGGCGGGCGCGGACCTGCTCGTGGTGGGGTCCCGCGGCCGTGGCGGCTTCGCCGGGCTGCTGTTGGGTTCGGTCAGTCAACAGTGCGTGCACCACGCCCCGTGCCCGGTCGTGGTGGTCCCTGCACCGCCTGGGTGATGCGGGCATGTCCTCGCAGCGGTGCTGGCCTCAAAGGGGCCGACGGGTGCGGCGCTCCAGGCGGATCCAGGCCGGCTGACCTGTTGAGCCGGGTGCGGCGATCACCGGCGTGACCGGCGTGGCCAGCTGGTCTGACTGGTCACCGCTGCGGTTGGGTGACAAGTGTGGGGCTGGTCATGGCGAGTGTTCCTGTGCTGTGGTCATTTCTTGGTCGGGTCGGGTGGTGGTAGCAGGGGTGGTGTGGCTACTGCGGTGTCGTATCGGCGGTGGAGTCGGGCGTTGGCGTGGCCGATCTCCGTCAGCAGCGCCTTTGCCAGGTGTCGTAGGAGTACCCAGCTGACCCGGATGCCGGTGGAGGTTTTCCATTTCAGTTCGTCTTCGCCGACCAGGTTGGCGTTGTTGGCCGAGTTCAGCGCGTGGTTCAGGGTTGCCAGCCGGCCGCGGCGTTCGCTCTCGGGCAGGGTGGACAGGGCCTGTACCTCGGCCAGGACGCGGACCGCGGTGTGCAGGTGGTCAGCGACTGTCGCGTGGGTGGCGTCGTCGATGAGGCCGGCGTCGTGTTTCAGGTCGTTCAGGGCGGCGCCGACCTGGTAGGTGGTGGCCACGATCTGCTCACGGGTCATCCACTCGGTTTCGAAGGAGAGCATGTCTTGCCAGGTCGGCCCCAGCAGCGCGGCACGGAAGAACAAGTCGAGCTTCTCGCAGCCCTCATCCAGCGCGGCCTGCAGCCTCGTCCAGTTCTGAGGTGATCATCCACGCGGCGCCGCCGGCCACTGCCGATACTGTTGCCACGGACGCCCGCCGCCTCCGGGCGACAGATTCGACGCTGTGAGGACACCGATGACTCTTCGGAACGAACCCGTGCCGGCCTTGACTGCCGAGCAGATGCGCGAGATCGACCGGGTCATGGTCGAGGACCTGCACATCATGCTCGTGCAGATGATGGAGAACGCCGGCCGCAGCCTCGCCGAGGTCGCCATGCGCCGCTTCCACCCTGAGACGGTGACCGTCCTGGCCGGGCCGGGCGGCAACGGAGGTGGCGGGCTGGTCGCCGCCCGCCACCTCGCCAACCACGGCGTCACGGTCGAGGTGAGCCTGGCCCGGGCTGCGCGGGACCTGCGGCCGGTCCCCGCACATCAACTCGACATTCTCATCCGCATGGGCATCAGCGTCACCGACCAGCCGCGGCCCGCTGCGCTCGTCATCGACGCCCTGCTCGGCTACAGCCTGCGCGGCGACCCGAGCGGCCACACCGGGGAACTGATCGATTGGGCGAATCGCAGCAGCTGCGCGATCCTCGCTCTCGACATCCCCAGCGGCCTCGATGCCGACACCGCGATCGCGGCCTCGCCGTGCATTACAGCGGACGCGACGGTGACCCTCGCGCTGCCGAAGGTCGGGCCCTCGCTGACATCTCCGTCCCGTCCCGGGCGTACCACGGCCTCGGGGTCTCGGTCCCGGCGCTCTTCCGGGACTCACCGCTCATCGAGCTCGAGTATGGCGACGGCATGTTCCGGACTGTCTGACCCCGGCGCAGCCCTTCAGCCGGCAATTGCCGCGATCAGGTCGGCGATGGCGGGGCTTTGGCCCTCTTACAGGAACTGCTTGCTCGGCAGGCGATGGATCGTCTCAACCCCGGCGGCCTCGCGAGCCGCTTCGCCGTGCACCGCGAGGGCCGGCGACCGCCCCCACCTGGTTTCCCGGTGCGGCTGCGGTCCTCTCCCGCCGACCGGCCGCCAGCACTGACAGGACCAACGCCGCGCGCTCGGGCACCAGACACCGGGTGACAGCTGTGTGACCCGTCGGCAGGCGCTCCGTCCTCGTCAACGGGAGGTCATACCCGTCCGCACCTTCTCGTGCCCATCAGTACCCACCCCGGCGACGGCCTCGCGCGAGGGCCACACGGCAGGCTGTTGTGCGTCGGCGCCTGGGGCCGGCATGGCCGGTCGGGTCCTCTCGTCGCTGCCCGTCTGTCCATCGGGTCCGCCGATGACGTAGACCAGCGTGGCCAGGAACCCGAGGCTGACAAGACCGGCGAGCAGCACGATGACGAACCAGGTCTTGTCGGGGCGCTGTGCGGTGTTCAGGACGGCACCGACCCAGGCGACGAACTGCGCCGCTACGGCCGCCAGCATCACCAGCACGGCTAACACGGCCAGCGCGAGCATTGCCCAGCCGAACAGTCCTGCCTTGATGCCCACGACGTCGGGCCCATCCATCACGAACACGTTGTTGCTTAGGGCCAGCGCGCCGGACACGATCAGCAGTACGACCGCGGCTGCCATTGCGATGACGCTGCCTACGAACAGTCGCACGATGGTTGCCTTGCGCATGATCGCCACCTCCGTCGATGTAGCCCTACCTTCCCTAAAGGATGCGGCGGCAGCGGGCTCGGCTGAAAGAGGCAAAGGCCTCTGGTCTAGGTGGCCTCCACGGCGGAACTCGGAAGTCGAAAGGCAGCCAAGGCCGGGAGCAGACAGATTCCGCTATCGAAGGAAGCCGACCATGGGCAACTCCGAGCCGACCATCGGGCAGGCCACCGGGCTGGCGGACGGCCCAGGCGCCATGATGAGACGCGACCCGACCCAAGCGGCTGACCAGCACGGCGCCCGAGAACAGAACGGCGGTCCCCGGCTGCGGCAACGGCCGCTGCGGGCCGCGGCCGTCTCGGCATTCTTCGCCGGGCGTTCTCATCATCGCGGCGGCGGGCGCCGTCCTGACGGCCGAACTGCCCGCGCTGCAGCGAACCGATCACTCGAACCGGACGAGCCGATGACGGCGATACGACCGGGCTTCAACCGGGCCGCAGCTCGGACCGCGGCATGGGGTCACCCTTCGGGCGGGTCGGGTTCGATGCGTTGCTCGGCGTCAACGTCATCATCGGTGCTTGCCGCCGCGGGGCTGTCCTCGTCGCCGCCGCTCCGGATCGATGCCGCAATACGATCGGCCTGTTCTTCGCGGCCGGAGACGTTGCTGTCGGTCGCAATACGATCGGCCTGTTCTTCGCGGCCGGAGACGTTGCTGTCGGTGTTGACCTGTATCTGCATCACCCGATCCTCCACCCTGCATCGACGTCGGCATGCATCGGCGGCGCCCCGTTCGATATCCACGCAGCAATCGAGCGCTGCACCGCTCACGACGGGTTGGCTGCCCCGGTGCGCTGAGTCTGCGCCACGCAGTCTCACGCGCTGGTGGCAGGGGAGCCCCACACTCAGCCCGGAAGGCGCTCCCCGACAGGGGAGACCGGAGACCAACCGGCGGAATGATCTGTCAAGGTCCTTCCGGATCGCGGCCACGAAGCGGTTGCCCGGTAAGGAGGACCCAGCGGTGACGATCGGGGCAACTCCCGCCAAGATCAAACTTCGCCGTATGCGCATCCGCCTGCGGACATCGCTGCCCGGAAACACCTCCGGGTCAACCCTCCGGCCACGTGCGGCCAAGTGACGTTCGCGGAGAGTGAGCCTCCGAACGCGGCCAGTCCTTCAGCGATGCACGTCGTCGCGAACATGAGCGTCGGGGTCCGGAACCGCCCGACGAGCGAGGCGACGCCGACGGGGATCGCACCCGCCGCGAGCAGGACGCCCTCGCCCTCGATGATGTGACCAGACGAGGCGCCGATGACCAACCCGAGGATGATGCCCGCAGCTGGACGGACCGCGAGCAGCGCCGCGTAGCCGCCACGCTGCGCGGCACCCACTCGGCGCAGGATGTCGACCACAGCGGTGCTCACGTCACCACGATCTTGTCAGCGCCCCGTTGGGCCGCACGGCCACCGCAAACTGATCAACAATTTCATGCACAGCGCCCGTCCAAATTGTCGCCGAAGGCCAATGACGATGTAGCAGGCGCCGTCCAAGTGCGTGACTCACAGTCGGCGTAACGCCGATAGAGGTCCTCCATCGGCGCCGCCCACGCGCTCGCATCATCCTCATGCACCGATACTGCGATCGTTCCAAACGCCCGGCTGACATCGTCACAAGTGGTTCGCTGACCGGAACGAGATCGGCGTACGGCTTTCGTCCTTGGTTGGGTGGGGTGAGGTGGCCTCGTTCGGGGTGCGTCCTGGCCGGATCTTGTCCTGTTTGGTGCTTTGGGGTGGTGTCAGGTGGTGACGATGAGGTTGCCGATCATGCCTTCCTGGGCGTGGCCGGGTACGGGGCACAGGTAGTGGTAGCTGCCGGGGGTGGTGGCGGTGAAGGTGAGGGTGCCGGTGTGCATGCCTGCTGGGGTGCTTTCGCCGAGGAACCACAGGGCGGAGCCGGGGAACGCGGGCGGCGCGGTCATCATCGGCATGGCTGTGGTCGCCGCGTCGGCGTTGCTGGTGATGACGAGCCCGTGGGCCATGTCGGTGTCGGCGTTGATCAGTTGGATGCTGACGCGGGTACCGGCGGGTATGACGATGGTGGGGTTGGTCATGCCGGCGATGCGGAAGTTCTCATCGGGCATGGAGGGGCTGGCCAGCACGTCCAGGTGCACCGTGTGGGTGGTGAAGGTTATCCTTCGGGCGGCGGTGTCGATGGTTGCCCCGGCGGGGGTCTGGTTGCCCAGTGTGGTCGCGTCGGCGGCGCTGACGCGCGGGCCGGGGGCGTCGGCCCAGAACTTACCCATGATGGTGCCCGGGTCGGTGCCGAGCCCCATCATCGAGCCGGGTAGGGCGCCGCCGGTCATCCAGCCGGGCGCGTCGGCGCCACCGGCCATCCAGGCGTAGCCGGACTGCCCCGTCACCGACTGGCCCGCCCCGCCCATCATGGGGCCACCGGCCAGGCCGCCCATCGCCGATTGGTAGTAGCCGTAGTTGTCGGAACCGCCACCGGCATCGGTGCCGGATGAGGATCCTGACCCGGCGGTGAGTGCCAGGGTCAGGCCGGTCGCGAGCCCGGCGGCGAGGATGGCGATGGCGGCGGTGATCAGGCCGCGGCGGGTTCGGGTCATGAGGTCCTCCTGCTTGGCTGGTGCCGGTGCGTGGACCGCAAATGCCCGACCTCTTGATGCTGGCGGCATATACGGGTGGGGGGTAGGGGCTTAGGGCCCTACCCCCCACCGAATACAACGCGGATGCTTCAGGTAGCTGGCCCGCGGATTGTCGGGCCGTGACGGAGGTGGTTGCGGTGATGTTCTGGTACGGCGGCGGCTGGAGTTTCTGGCAGGTCGCGCTGATGTGGGTCGGCATGCTCGCTGTGTTGGGGTTGCTGGGGTGGGGGATCTACGCGTTGGTCACCTCGTCCCGGACGAGGCAAACGCGCGGTGTCGGCGTGGGCGGTGATGCGCGGGCCATCTTGGATGCCCGGTTCGCGCGCGGCGAGATCGACGCGGACGCCTACCAGCGGGCCCGGACGTTGCTGGTCGGCGGGCAGGACGGCGGCCCCGACAGCCAGGCCGTGCCATGACCGCACCCAACGACCGAGCTGCCACGTGTGCCGCGCCGGCGGTAATGCCGGTGCGTGCGGTGCGTGGCTATGCCTCGGGTAAGGCGGACTATCTGACCCGGCTGCGCAAGATCGAGGGCCAGGTCCGTGGGCTGCAAAAGATGATCGAGGACGACCGGTGGTGCCCGGAGGTGGTCACCCAGGTGACCTCGGCGACCGCCGCGCTGCAAGAGGTCGCGGTCGGGCTGCTCAATGACCACCTCCGGCATTGCGTGCTGGGCGCTGCCGGATCACCCGAGACCGTCCAGGCCCGCCTGGATGAGGTCGCGGCCACCATCCGCCAAGCGGTACGGCTGTAACCACCGCCAGCTGCGCGCACCGGCCCGGCCGGCGGCGCTCGCCTGCCCACGCGCGCCCTGCCCCTGTGTGCGGACTGCGCCGCGATCAGCAAGCGCCCGCCATCACCAAGGGGCCTTGATGAGCAGGTTGGCCAGCTCCTGACCGATCCGTTGGGGCCGACGGTGGTGTATCACGGCGGGGCTGGTGGTGTCGATGTGCAGCTCAGCGGGCAGGGCTGGACTCGCGGCTTGGCCCGCGGCCCACTACAGGCAGGACGATCTCAAACCTGGCCCCGTGCCCCGGGCCGTCGCTGGCGGCGGTGATGGTGCCGCCGTGGGAGTCGATGATGGCCCTGCTGATGGTCAGGCCGATACCGGAGCCGGAGTGTTCCCGGTTCCTGGCTGTGTCGCCCCGGTAGAACCGTTCGAACACGTGCGCCAGCTGCTCGGCCGGGATGCCTTCACCGTTGTCGACCACGGCGATGGTGACGTCTTGATCGTCCTGGCGTGCGCTGACGGCGACGGTGCCACCAGGAGGCGTGTGCCGAAGGGCGTTGGTGAGCAGATTGGTCAGGACCTGACCGATCCGTTGACGATCGACGGTGACGGATATGCCGGCGCCACTGGCGGTGTCGATGAACAACTCGACGCCCTTGACGGTGAAGCGATCCCGCAACTCCCCGGCGACCGAGCGCAGCAGCTCGCCTACCTGTAGCGGTTTCAGGTCCAGGGTCAGCCGGCCTTCCTGCGCGGTGGACACCTCGTCGATGTCGTCGGCCAGGCGGGCAAGTCGAGTGGTCTGCTCGGCCAGCACCGCCCGCGACTCGGGCGTGAAATCTGCTACGCCGTCGAACAGGCCGTCATGGTATGCGGTCAGGGTTGCGATGGGCGTGCGCAACTCGTGGGCCAGGTCCGAAAGCAGGCGCCGCCGGGTGTCCTCGACGTGCTCCAGACGCTCGGCCATCGAGTTGAATGCGCTGGCCAAGGTATCCAGTTCCGTGCCGGATCCCACGTCTGGCACGCGGCGGGTGTAGTGGCCGCGGGACAGTTCCCGCGCGGCGGTGGTGAGCTGGACCAGTGGTTGGCGCAGTCGGCGGGTGAGGAACCATGTCACCGCGACCGCGCTGAGCAGCGAGGTGAGCAGCGCGAGTCCCAGGGACAGCAGTGAAGCCTGCCGGTAGGCCAGTTCGATGTGCGCAAACTCGGGCGAGCTGGGCCTTTGGCCGGCTTGCAGCAGGTGCTGGTGAAACAGCGGCGGTCCTACCATCGCCGCGACCAGCGCGGCGGCGAGCATCCCGGCCAGCAGCACGATGCTCTGCCCGGCCAGCAGCCGAGTGGCCAGTCCACGTTGCCGCGGCGGGCGGCGGGTGGTCATCCCTTGCCCATCCGGTAACCGACGCCGCGCACGGTGCTCACATAGGTGCCCGTGTCGGGGTCGTCGCCGAGTTTGCGCCGTAGGTGCGCGATGTGGACATCCACGATGTGCTCGTCCCCGACCCAACCGTCCCCCCAAACTTGCTGGATCAGCTGGCGTCGGGAGAACGCCAGGCCTGGTCGGGCGGCCAGGGCGATCAGGATGTCTCGCTCGGTGGGTGTCAGCGCCAAGGACTCGCCGGCAAGGTGAACCTGCCGCCCGGCGGAGTCGACCCGCAGGTCCCCGAAGATCCACACGGGCTCCTGCTGATGGGTCCGAGCCGGCGCGCCGGCGCGTGGCCGGCGCAGTACGGTCTGGACCCGAGCGACCAGTTCGCGCACGCTGAACGGCTTCGTCAGGTAGTCATCTGCGCCGACCGACAATCCGATCAACTTGTCGACCTCACTCGTGCGGGCGGTGAGGACGATGACGTAGCAATCGCTGAAGGTGCGGATCTGCCGGCAGACCTCGATTCCGTCCAAGCCCGGCAGCCCCAGATCGAGCACCACAACATCCGGCGACTGCTCGCGGGCCGCCCGCACCGCGTCCGGCCCGGTGTGCACTACCGCGGCCCGGTAGCCCGCGCGCGAAAGGTACGCCGCGACCATCCCGGCCAGGGCCTGCTCATCCTCCACGACGAGCACGCTCGCGGCCGCATCGATCTGCCCATCGGTCATGACCGTAAGTCTTCCCCAACCCACCTTGCGTGAATGCGCCCGCAGACATGGTCGAGGTCATCTTCGTCAAACCTGAACCCCTCCTCGATCTGACCGACAGCTGCGCCGCACACGATGGGCTCATCGGGCAACCGGTGCGCCGGCGGCAGGAGGCTTTCGATCATGTGGAGCAGCGGGTTCGGGATCGGGCCGGGCATGTGGCTGGTCATGGGTCTGGGCACCCTCGCGTTCTGGATCCTGGTCGTGGTGGCAGTCCGCGCCCTGTTCCCCAAACGGCCCGGCTCGCTTGTCCAGGCGGGGCCCGACCCACTGACGCTGCTGGCCGAGCGACTGGCCGGCGGCGATATCAGCGCGGCCGAGTACGAGCGGCGGCGACGCCTGCTCGTCGATGGCCACTGACTCTCACTCACCCCGCAAGGCAACGCAAGGCAAGTAGTGGAAGGAATCATGCAACAGATCTCTCGACGTACCGTCCTGCTCGGCGGACTTGGCCTGGCTGTCGCCTCGGCCACCGCGTGCACCGCCGCCGCGGCCGGCCCTCCCGGTGGCCCCGGCCCGGCGGTGGACACCTTCGGGCCACCCGCCGCGCTCACGCCCAGGCCCGGCCAGAAGGTGGTCGAGCAGAGGCTGACCGCGAAGCCGCTGACTGTGGATCTGGGCGGACCCAAGGTCGCGACCTGGGCCTATGGTGACGCGGTGCCCGGGCCGATGGTGCGCGCAACCGCAGGTGATTTCCTGCGCCTGACGTTGGACAACCAGCTGCCCGCGGACACCACGATCCACTGGCACGGCATCGCAGTGCGCAACCCCGCCGACGGCGTGCCCGGCCTGACCCAGGACCCGGTGCCGCCGGCAGGCACGTTCGTCTACGAGTTCGCCGCGCCCGACCCGGGCACCTACTTCTTCCATCCCCACGTCGGTGTCCAACTGGACCGCGGCCTGTACGCGCCGATGATCATCGACGACCCCCACGAGCCAGGTGGGTACGACGCCGAATGGGTGATCGTGCTCGACGACTGGGTCGACGGCACCGGCCGCACCCCGGACGACGTCTTAAAACAGCTCATCGACGACGGCGGCGCCGCCGCGCCGGGCGGGATGGGCGGCATGGGTGGGATGGACCATGGGTCGATGGGCGGCGCGGGGTCGCTGCCGTGGGGCGACGCCGGCGATGTCGCCTATCCGCACTTTCTGATCAACGGACGGGTGCCGGCCGCCCCGGATGTGCTGACCGCGAAACCGGGTCAGCGCATCCGGCTGCGGATCATCAATGCAGCCTCCGACACGATCTTCACCGTGGCACTGGGCGGCCACCTGATGACGATCACCCACACCGACGGCCACCCGGTCGTGCCGCAACAGGTGGGTGCGCTGTACGTCGGGATGGGCGAGCGTTACGACGCCGTCGTGACCGTCGGCGACGGGGTCTTCGCGTTGGTGGCCGCCCCGTTCGGCAAGCAGGGCACGCCGGCCAGGGCACTGATCCGCACCAGCCCCGGCACCGCCCCGGGGCCCGGGGTGCCGCCCGGTGAGCTGTCCGGCCCGGTACTCCTGGGCTCTATGCTGCAACCCGCGCAGGCCTCCCGGCTGCCGTCCAGGACGCCCGATGCCACGGCCCAGCTGACCCTGCAGGGATCGATGAAGCCCTACCGGTGGGGCATCAACGGCGCCCCCTTCGGCCAGAACGAACCCTTGAGCGTCACGGCCGGCCAACGTCTGCGGATCAACGTGGCCAACATGACGATGATGACCCATCCGCTGCACCTGCACGGGCACACCTTCGCGCTGCCCTCCGGGCTGCGTAAGGACACCGTCCTGCTCGCACCCATGCAGTCCATGCCGATCGACCTGGACGCCGACAACGCCGGCGACTGGATGGTCCACTGCCACAACATCTACCACGCCGAGGCAGGCATGATGATCGCCCTGAAATACACCGCATGAACCCCCACCGACCACAGCCCGGGGCTGAACCCACGACCCGCCCGACCCGCCGCGGGCGGCGGTGGACACTCGCCGCGATCGCGGCGTTGACGTTGCTCGCGACCGCCGCCTGCAGCGGTTCCACCCCCGGCACAACATCACCCGCCGCGGCCGCGCCGGACACGCCCATCACACACATCCACGCCGTCGCCCGGGACCGGCAGACCGGCACGCTGCTACTGGCCACCCACCAGGGCCTGTTCCGACTCGAAGCGGGCACCCTGCAGACCCACGGGCCGGTCATCGACCTGATGAGCTTCAGCGTCGGACCCGACGGCACCTACTACGCATCCGGGCACCCCGGGCCGCGGACGGACCTGCCGCAACCGGTCGGGCTGATCACGTCCGACGATGCCGGCCGCACCTGGACGGTGGCCTCCCGCGGCGGCCAATCAGACTTTCACGCCCTGGCCATCACCCCGACCGCCGTCGTCGGCTACGACGGTGACCTGTGGGTCAGCCAGGATCACCGCACCTGGGCCCAACAGCACATCCCCTCCCCGCCGCGCAACCTGGCCGCCGCACCAGAAAGCGGCACCCTGCTGGCCACCACCGCCGCAGGGCTGCTGACCAGCCGCGACAACGGCGCAACCTGGAACACCCTGACGCCGCCGCAGCTGCTCACCACGGTCACCTGGGCCGATGAGAAAACCATCGTCGGTGCCACCACCAGCGGGCAGCTGGCCACCAGCACCGACGCCGGCGCGACGTGGACACTGGGGTCCAACCCGGTGGGCCAGGTCCAAAGCATCTGGGCCGGCCCGCACGGCGCCGGGCAGGTGGAGATCCTGGCCGTCATCGGCGACACGGTGCTGCGCACCCTGAACGCAGGCGACACCACCCAAACGCTCATCAGCTGACACAGACCCCTGACCAACCGGGGAATTTCCGGCCGGACTCATGGATGGCCCGGCCGGGCCCGTTCAGCGGCCCACCGCGAAGGGGTCTGCGCCGAGCATGGGCAGAATCAGGCCACTGGCCGCGCCCGGTAGCAGCGAAACGGATCGACGACCGCCAAATGGTCTGGGACGCCGGCGATCGTGGAACGATGACCGCCCGTTCCACGTCTTCGGCCGCGGACCGTGCTCCGCTGACGGTCAGCCGCCTGCCGCGCATCCCTTCGAGGGTCCGCGCCCGGGCCCCTCGGACCGGTCGGTGTGGCCGGTGGCGGCGGCACCCG
>CAJDUM010000086.1_pt1 | contig 13200 bp, 8 predicted proteins | sample 7390781 | NCBI WGS metagenome assembly CAJDUM01 (sample SAMEA7055661, study PRJEB34461) | soil metagenome | biome: terrestrial ecosystem; feature: Peninsula; material: soil | place: Antarctica | collected 2016 | reverse complement strand
AGGACTTCGAGCGCAACCTTGCAGCAATCTATGCGCGCGCCGACACGCCGCGTCTATCGGGAGTGCAGATCAAGGCACCGATGACACTGGACCCCGATGGCAGACTTTCGCCGAGTACCGGTACGCCATTCACCCACATCCTGAAGCCTGCAGGGACCAGCGGCTTCGATGCCCTGCCGCTGGTCGAATGGACAGGTCTGGCCCTGGCAAGGGAAGCCGGGTTCGCCGTTCCGGCTACCGCCCTGATTACGATGCCCGATGGCATGCCCCCCGCACTTCTCGTCGAGCGTTTCGACATCCGTGCGAGTGCTGATGATCACAGCCTCCTGGCGATGGAAGACTTTTGTTCGGTGCTCGATCTTTCGCCGGAGGCCAAGTACGACGGCACCATCGAGCGTGTGGCGCGCGCCCTGAGAAGACTGTCCACATCGCCCGACGAAGACCTCTTGATCCTCATGAAGCGCGTCGTGTTCGCCTGGCTCATCGCGGACGGCGACATGCACCTCAAGAACATGGCCATTCTGAAGATCGCCGAACCCGGCAATCCGGCCTTCCGCAGCGTTCGCCTCGCACCCGTCTATGACACACTGACCACACGAGTCCGACGCTAGCGTGCGAAATAGGGCATCATGGCTTGGCTTTAAGACACGGTGACCCGATGCGCACGGTACCCGGGGGGGCGGCCATGACCGATTCGACACATGTCTCAGAGCCCAGACGAGGCCACAATCGCGCCAACGGGCGCCGGCAGTCCGCGAATTCGTTACCCGGCCCCCGCGGCTCAAGAACGCGGCCCGTGGCCTCGATATCGCTTTCTCCGCCGCCGATCGCCCGGGTACGCGGGGTCCAAGGGTCGGTGACTGCGGCCGTGTCGAAGGCCGGCTCAGTCGATGCGAGTGTGCCCTGGTCGGTGAGCCTGATCATCCCGACGAAGAACGAAGCCCGCAACCTGGCCTGGGTGCTGGCGCAGGTGCCGGCCTGCGTGAACGAGGTGGTCGTGGTCGATGCCTCGCAAGATGCCACCCGTACGATGGCCTACGTCTACCGACCGGACGTGCGGATGGTCGAACAGTCCGCCCCGGGCAAGGGCAATGCACTGCGGGCGGGGTTCGATGCGAGCAGCGGCGACATGATCGTAATGATGGACGCCGATGGCAGCATGTCACCGGCGGAGATCCCGCACTTCCTGCACTTCCTGACCCACGGTTACGATTTCGTGAAGGGTTCGCGATTCATCGGCGGCGGCGGATCCCTGGACATCACGCCATTGCGACGCGCCGGGAACCGAGCACTGCTGGCCGCGGTCAATCAGCTATACGGGGTCCGGCTGACCGACCTGTGCTACGGCTTTTGCGCCTTCCACCGGCGCTGGCTCGGCCACCTCGACCTGACCGCCAACGGGTTCGATATTGAGGCGCAGATGACGATCCACGCGGTTCGCGCGGGGCTCAGGATCGCCGAGGTACCCAGCCTCGAACTGCCCCGCCGCAGCGGACACTCTAACCTGCACGCCGTACGTGACGGCCGTCTGGTGCTGGCCGCGATACTGCGCGACCACACCCGGGGAGTTTCCGGTCGGCTCGTCCAGGCCGCTCGCCGACCCAGACCCGCACAGCCATGAGCCACTTGCCGCGCCGCGAACCAACCCTCGTAGCGGACCTTCACCTAGATGCCCCCCTCCGGCCCGTGTCTCCCGATGTCGGCCACCGGCGGTGCCGTCTGCTGGTCCGGCTGCACGGGCACCCTGTCGGCGAGTTGTTCCTCCCCCTGGGTGAGGCCGGCCTGTCGCGAGCCGTGCTGGCGGAGATCGTGTGGCGGCAATTTAGCGCCCGGATCGTGGAGCACCTGGCGGGGGACGAGCTACCGCAAGCGACCGGGATCCCCGAGGACGGGCTGCCCGCGTCGTCGGTGTGCTGGCCCGCGGTGGACACTCGATCAGTCTCGGTGACCGTCGTCATCGCCACCCGGGACCGCCCGGACAGCCTGCTGCGCTGCCTGGCGTCGCTCACCGAACTGCGCTACCCCAAATTCGACGTGGTCGTGGTGGACAGCGCTCCTCATACTGGGGAGACCGCGGATCGGTTGACCACCCACGCGTGGCCGTTCCAGTTGCGTTACGTCCGTGTGCCTCGGCCGGGCCTGGGCCTGGCGCACAACGCCGCGCTGCCCGCGGTGACCGGCGAAATCGTGGTGTTCACCGACGACGACGTGCAGGTCGACCGAAATTGGTTGATGTGCCTGGCCGCCGGTTTCGCCGAGCCGGATACGGCCTGCGTGACAGGGCTGATCCTGCCTGCGGAATTGGATACCACCGCCCAGCTGTTGCTCGAACAGGCCGGCGGATTCGCCCGTGGGCTGCAGCGGCGGCGGTTCAGCCTGGACCAGCCGCCCGGCGATGCGCTGTTCCCGTTCACGGCCGGCCGTTTCGGGTCCGGCGCCAACATGGCATTCCGCACGGATTGGCTGCGTGCCCGTGGAGGGTTCGACCCGGCGGCCGGGGCGGGCACGCCCGCCCGCGGCGGTGATGACCTGATCGCGTTCCTTGCGGTCGTGTTGGACGGCCGAGCTCTGGTGTATGAACCGGCGGCGATCGTGCGGCACTGGCACCGGCGGGACTACGCCGGGCTGGTCCGGCAGTCCTTCGGCTACGGCGTCGGGTTGGGTGCCTACCTGACCGCTTCAGTGTGCTCCGACCGCACGATATTGCCGGCGATGATGCGACGTGCGGTGCCGGCGATGCGGCACCTGCTCGGATCGACGTCGGAAAAGAATCACGCCCGACCCGCGGACTTTCCGTCGGGTTTGGTGTGGCGGGAGCGGGCGGGGGTATTGGTCGGTCCGCTTGCCTACGCGGCCAGTCGCTATCGCTACCGCAAAGTGGCGCGGGATCCGGCAGTGGGTGACGGGGAAGCACGGACCACTGCTCACGCGGGTGAGCGGCCACCTGCCGAAATCGGTGATGGTCTGCTGCCTGATGCTGGCGCTGGCTGGAGGTCGGGCCCGGGCCGAGGAACGTTCTCGGGTAGATGGAAGGGGGTGGCCAGGTGACTGTGTTGATCGACTATCTTCGACGGAACAGATCGGCCCGCACATATGAGCCCGGTCAGATCAGACCGGGCGGGTCAACGGCCGACGGCGGTGTCGTCGACTACCGGTTGGGCAAACTCGCCGCGATGGTTTCGATCCATGGGCGCTGGCTGGACTGCGGCTGCTGCGACGGCGAATACACCGTCGGCCTGGTGCAGCGCGGAGCCGGTTCGGCAGTCGGTGTCGATGTGGACCCGCAACGTGTGCAGGCCGCAGCCGAACGTTGGGCCGGTTGTGGCGGAACCAAGTTTCGCGTCACCCAGCAGGAGTCACTTCCGTTTCAGGACGACCAATTTCAGGGCGCTTTGCTGAATGAGGTGCTTGAACACGTGACCGATGAGGCCAGGACATTAGCTGAGTTGCGACGGGTGCTCGCACCTGGCGGGGTGCTCGCCGTGTTCAGTCCGAACCGGTGGTTCCCATTCGAGGGACACGGCATGACGATCTTCTCGCGGAACGTGGGGGTGCCGGTCCCGCTGTTGCCTTGGCTGCCGCGACGCCTCGCGCTGCCGCATATGAAGGCGCGCAACTATTGGCCGCGGGAACTACGCCGGATTGTCGTGACGGCCGGATTCGAGATCTTGCATGAGGATTTCGCGTTCCCGCTGTTCGGCCATTACCCGTGGTTGCCACGCCGGACGATCGCGGCCTATCGAGTCGCGCGCCCTCGGCTGGAGCGCATGCCGATGCTGCGCCGGTTCGGCGTGTCGACGCTGATCATTGCCCGGCGGCCAATGTGCTCGCCAAATCAACCCGCTGTCTGATGCACCGCGGTGGGCGGTACGCGCCGTCTGCTCGGTGACCTGTATACCGATTGGGGTCTTCATGGCAGCAATGCCGGTGCAACGGACGATGATCCCACAGTGGAGCCAATCGCCGACGGAGCGAGGCGTTGCCCCTGCGCGTGAGTCCGCGCGGGCACATGCGAGGTTGGTGATATCCACGAATAACCAGGTTCGCGATCAGACCTGGGTTCTCGATCAGGCCCCAGAGTCTGCTAACAGGATTGTCTTGGTGGATGGCGACTCGGTCGTAATCCGGCGGGAGCACGGCGGGCCGTTGGCTGGACCCACCGCCTACCGGATCAGCTGCCGGCGGAATCCCCGCCCTGCCGCATTGGCGCCGGACGCGGGGTTTCGGTGAGTGCCCAGGTCGTGCCGGGCGCGCTCCGCGGCCGTTTGGCCGCAGTGTGGCGGATGCCGCTGCACCGCATCAGTTACCTGCTGGTGATCAACTCGCTGCTCACGGCTGGGATCGGGCTGGTGTTTTGGCTGGTGGTAGCCCGGCTATACCCGCCTGCAGTGGTGGGTGAGAATTCGGCGGCCATCTCGGCGATGGAGTTTCTAGCCGGGATCGCCGAGCTGAACCTGATGAGCGCGCTGCTTCGGTTCGTGCCTGGCGCAGCGGGCCGGGCGCGGGTGATGATCGGCGCCGCATTCGGCGCGGCCGCGGTGCTTGCCATCGCGGCGGCGAGCGTGTTCTTGGCCTGGGTATCGCTGTGGGCGCCTGGGCTCTCGCGGATGCTCGGTCCCGCGCCAATGAAGGCGTGGTTCGTGGTGGCGACGGTCGCTTGGACGATCTTCGTGCTAGCGTCCCCCGCGCTGGTGGCGGTTTCTCGAGCGGGGGCGGTGCCGGCCGCCAACGCCGCCTTTTCAGTGGCCAAGACCGTGCTCGCGGTTGCCGGGGCCGTGGTGCTGCCCGCACTAGGTATCTGGTTGTCCTGGACTGTGGCGGCTACCGTCGCCTGTGCGGTCGCGGTCGGCTACCTGTTCGTGCGGGCGCTGCCTGCGTTCACAGCGACGTCACCAGCGGCGGTATTCCTGCCCTCCCGGCGCGATCTAGCCCGTTACGTCGGCCCGGACTACGCGGGATATCTGGCCTGGTCCGGCGCCATCACGCTGACTCCGCTGCTCGTGTTCAACGTCGCCGGAGCGGCGCGGGCCGGCGTGTTCACCCTCGCGTGGACGATCACCCTGGGACTGTACGCGGTAGCCGCCGCGTTCGGACAATCCCAGCTCGCGGTGGGCTCCACCGACCCTGCCGCGGTTGAACAGCACTACCGGCAGGCACGTCGGCATGTCTTCGCGGTGCTAGCCGTCCCGGTCGCGGTGATCCTGGTGGCGGCGCCACTGCTGCTGTCCCCGTTCGGACCGTTCTACGCCGCGCACGGCGGAACTACGCTGCGCCTGCTCGCCGCGTCCGCACTGCCCAACGCGGTGCTCACGGTAGAGATCGCCCGGGCCCGGGTGCTGCGCCGGTTGGGGATGGTGGTGGCGGTGCTGGCTGGCCTTTGCGTGACCGTGCTCGCCCTGACTGCGATCCTTACGCCGCGGTTAGGCATCACCGGCGCCGCCGACGCGTGGCTGGTCGGGTTATCCGCGGCGGCCGCCGCGGCCACGTGGTGGCGGCGGCACACCACCCCACCGCAGGCCCACCCCCGCGCCGTATCGCTGGTCCGCACCGTCCACGCCGGGATGGGCGGCCCCGCGGTCCGGGAACTGCTCGACACACTCGGCGGCGTGGACGGCGCCGCCATCAAAATCGAGCGGCGGCTACGCACTGTGTCGGACAGCGGGGTGTTACTTGTCCGTTCCAGCGGCGTCCCAGCGCTGCTCAAGGTTGCTGTCACCACGCCGGGAGTCGCGCAACTGGCCCAGGAGCACCGGGTACTGACCGCCCTGTCTTGCACCGGAGCGCTCGGCTCCTGGCGTGACCTACTGCCACGGGTGCTTGGCGCCGGAGAGGGCGCCGCCGGCGCGTATCTGTTGACCAGCCGGCTGCCTGGGGAACCGGCGGAGGGGGACGCCATTGCGGCAACCGAGGCCGCGCTAAACGCGATCGCCCCGCTGAACCGTCTGGGTGGCTGCCAGGCGGCCGTCGGCGAAGAGCTGCTGGCGCGCTGGGTCACGACTCCTGGGGAGGCGTTGCGCGCGGCCCTTTCGGGCCCCCTGCGGCAGGCCGCCCTGGCCCAACTGCTCACCGAGCTGCGATGCGATCTGGCTGGGCGAACCGTTTTACTGGGCTGGGTGCACGGTGACTTCCACCCCGGAAACCTGCTGCTCGCCCACGACGGAGCGGTCACCGGCATCATCGACTGGGCGCAGGCCCGCGGTGATGACTTGGCCGTGCTGGACATCGCCCACTGGCTGTTGACCACCGACCCACACGCTGGACGCCGCCAGCTCGGCCGACGAGTCAGCGACCGGTTGGCCGCGACCAGTTGGACACCGGACGAAGTCAGCCGCTTGCCGGTCGGTCCAGACCAGCTGCCGGGCCGGACCATCCTGCTGCTGGCCTGGCTGCGGCACGCCGCTAACAATCTGACCAAGTCGACGCGCTACGCCAGAAGCCCGGTGTGGATCCGCGGCAATGTCGATCCGGTGTTACGGGCGGCCACCAGATGAGCCCGCTGTGGCGGCATCACACCATCGCCCCCGCGCTGTGGCAGGTGGCCCGTGGCTGACCTCTCAACGACAGTGGTTATCTGTTGCTACACACTGCGCCGCTGGAATCTGCTGACCGCGGCGGTGCTTTCGGTACGCCGGCAGACCTGGCCCCCGACCGAGATCCTGCTCGTCGTCGACCACTGCCCGGCTCTGTACCAGCGGGCCAGACAGCAACTGCGCGGGGTGCGGGTGCTGACCAACGACGGGCCGCAGGGCCTATCCGGTGCGCGCAACACCGGCGTCACCGCCGCTCGCGGTGACGTGGTCGCCTTCCTCGACGATGACGCGGCGGCCGACCCGGACTGGCTCGACCGGCTGCTGGGCGACTACGCCGATCCACAGGTGCTCGGGGTAGGCGGTGCGGTGACGCCGAACTGGGTCGGGGGCCGGCCCAGCTGGTTCCCCGTGGAGTTCGACTGGGTGGTCGGGTGCAGCCACCCCGCCCTACCCGCCGCAGCGGCCCCAGTCCGCAACTTCGTCGGTGCAAACATGTCCTTCCGTCGCGAACCGCTGGCAGACCTTGGCGGGTTCCGGTCCGAGCTAGGTCGGATCGGAACGCGACCGGTCGGTTGCGAGGAGACCGAACTGTGCATTCGGCTCACGACCCACCACCCCCAGGCGGTGCTGCTGTACCAGCCGGCCGCCGAGGTACGCCATCACGTACCTCCCGACCGGCAGAGCTTCGGGTACTTCCGCGCCCGCTGTTGGGCAGAAGGCATGTCCAAGGCGGTCGTCGCCACACTGGTGGGAGCCCGCGACGCGCTGTCCACCGAGCGGGATTACCTCACGCGGGTGCTGCCCCGAGGCATCGTCCGCGCCGCCGCAGACGGCGTGCGACACCACGATCCGCGCGGCCTGCTGCGCGTCGGTGCGCTTCTCGCCGGCGTGATCACGACCGGAGCGGGCTACGCCGCCGGATGGTCACGCCGAGCCGGGTCGACCGGCTCAGCGCAGCGGAAGACCGTCGTCGGGCTCGTACCGCTGTTGCTAGGCATGCTGCTCTGGCTGGCCTCGCTGCGCGGGGTCCACCTTCGGGCTATGACCGACCTGGGATTGGTGTCGGTGCTGCCGGTCACCTATTGGGTCAGTCTTGCGTTGATCGTCACCGGCGCCGCGGTGGCCATCCACCGCGGCGACCCCGGCTGGCTGCTTGTTGCCTATCTGGTAGGACTGATCGTTGTCCTGCATGCCACCCCGGCCATCTTGTACGGCCCGTCGCTGCGCTACTCGTGGGCATGGAAACACATTGGGATCATCGACTACATCGTGCGTCACGGCGGGGTCGACCCGGGCATCGGTAACCTGGGCGCCTACCAGGCGTGGCCCGGCTTCTTTGCCCTCAACGCGGTGATCGTCAAGGCAGCCGGGTTCTCCAGCGCTCTGTCCTACGCCGCGTGGGCGCCGCCGGTGAACGAGCTGCTGGCGCTCGTCCCGCTCCGCTTGATTTTCGGCGCGCTTGCCCATGATCGCCGGCAGATCTGGTTGGCGCTGCTGATTTTCTACCTCGGCAACTGGGTCGGGCAGGACTACTTCTCCCCGCAGGCCTTCGCCTACCTGTTGCAGCTGGTTGTGCTGGCCGTCTGCCTGCGCCATCTGCCGGCCCGGGTCGCGGGCAAGCTGGAGGGATGGCGGCGGCTGTTCGGCGGGAAAGTCCCGGGCCAGATCCCGGCCCGCCCCGTCGAGCGGCGTGTGCTGCTCGCGGTGCTGGCGCTGCTGATGCTGGCCATTGCCAGCAGCCACCAGCTCACCCCGTTCATGTTGCTGATCACCTTGACTGTGTTGGTCCTGGGCAGACACGCCGGCCCGGCCTGGCTGCCGGCGCTGCTGGGCGCACTGACCATCGGCTGGATTCTGCTGGTGGCCAACCCCTGGGTGGGGACTAATCTGCCCGGCATCATCAGTTCGATCGGGCGTCCGTTGGCAAACACGACCACCACGTTCGTCACCGCCGTGCCGCCCAGCCTCGAGCAGGCCATCGTCAACGGCGCCGACCGCGGCCTGACCGCCGGGATCGGGCTGCTGGCTGCCATCGGTTGGCTGCGCGCCGGGCGGACCGGGACGCCCCGGCGGCTGCCGGCGCTGCTCGCGGCCAGCCCGCTGCCGCTGCTGGCGGCGAACGACTACGGCGGGGAAATGCTGTTCCGGGTCTACCTGTTCGCGCTACCGTTTCTGGCCCTGCTGGCTGCGGCGACCATCTACCCGCGGGCCTCCCGGCGGCGCGGCACGGTGCTGCTGCCGTTGTTGCTGGCCGTCACACTCGTCATCCCGTTCTGCTTCGCCTACTACGGCAAGGAGAAGATGAACTACTTCACCCCGGACGAGATCGCGGCGTCCCATTGGCTGTACGACCACGCGCCCGCCGGGTCGCTGGTGTTAGCCGCAAGCGCCAACTACCCGTGGGCGTTCACCCACTACAACACTTACACCTATTTGTTCCTAGAAGACCTCCCTCCGGAGCAACGACGACATTTTGGCACCGACCCGGTCGGGTTACTGATCCAGGACCTCGGCCGGCAACGTCCCGCGTTCGTGGTGTTGACCCGAAGTCAGATACTGGAGGCCAGCTACACCGGCACTCTGCCCGCCGGCGCGATCAGTTCTCTGGAAGCCGACCTGCCCGCGGCACCCGGGTTCCGCACGGTGTACCGCAATGCCGACGCCACCATCTTTGAGTTGGCGGGTCCGGGATGACTGACAACTCAACCCCAAACTCCGCCAGCGTCGCGGCGGACCCCGGGCCGCCCCGTGGTACTGCCCGGGCGGTGAACGTCAGAACAGCAAGCTCGGACAACCGTCGCCGGTGGAGCAGCCGCCGAATACTGGTGATAGTGACCGCAACGGCTTTCGTCGCTGTCCTGGCGTGGCTGTTCCGGCCGGCGGCGGTGTTCGGTTTCGTTGCGGTCGGCCCGGGTCTGGTGCTGCTGCCTGCCCTGCGCGGCCTGGACTGGGCGACCCGGGCGATGCTGGCCGTAGCGGTCAGTGTCGCGGTGACCGCCGTCGTCTCCGAAGTACTGGCGATCGCGCATTGGTGGTCGGCGACCGGGCTGCTGCTCACCCTGGCCGTGGGCTGTCTCATCGCCGGAACCCGACGCGGCGGTGCCCGATGAGCAGTCCGATCCCGATCCTGCTGTACCACGCGGTCCGGGCCGACCCCTCTGGGTGGATCGCGCCGTTCACCGTCCCCCCGGCGGTATTTGCCCGGCAGGTGGCGCTGATCGCCGACTGCGGCCGTACCCCGCTGACCGTGTCCGGGCTGCGGGACGCGTTGGCTGCCGGACGGCCGCCGGACCGGCCGGTCGTGGTGACCTTCGATGACGGGTTCGCCGACACCGCCGATACCGCCGCGCCGCTGCTGGCCGACGTCGGGATCGCCGCCACGATCTACCTGACCACCGGCTTCTTGGGCACCACCAGCCCGGGCGGTGACCCGATGTTGAGCTGGGCCGCAGCGAGCGATCTGGCTGCCGCCGGCCACGAGATCGGTGCGCACTCGATCAGCCACCCCCACCTGGACATCCTGCCGCAAGCCGAAGCTCGCGAGGAGATCGTCGCCAGCCGGGCGCGGCTTCAGGACGGGCTCGGCCTCGCCGTGCGGACCTTCGCCTACCCGCACGGCTATTCGAGCCCCGCTGTTCGTCGTCTGGTGCTCGTCGCCGGGTACGACTCGGCCTGCGCGGTCAAGAATGCCCACAGCCACCCCGCCGACCCGTCGTACACTCTCGCCCGTCTCACTGTCACCGCTCGCACCTCTGACGACACGTTCCGCTCCTGGCTGACGGGGACCGGCGTCGCCGTCGCCCGTCCTCGCGACGGAGTGACCACTCGTGCCTGGCGGATCTACCGCCGCGCCCGCCGCATCCGCGGGGGGCGTTCGTGACCGCGTTAACCCCCAAGTCGCTGGTCCTCGAGCGGGCGTCGTCATCGCGAGATGCTGATCTGCTGATGACGGCCGGCCCACTCACGGAGCGACTGCGGGTGGCGATCGGCAACCAGAACTGGCTGGATTCCTACCTGCTCGCGGTCGGGCTGACTCAGCTAGTCGCCGACCGGCTGCACCCGGACCCGCTGCAGCTGCGCCGCGCCGCGGGTTACCTGGCCGGCCTCCACGGCCCGGCCGCCACGGTGGCCGGGCGGGTGGCATCCGCGGCGGCCGCGGCGGGCCGCCGACCGGCCCCTCGGAGCCTGCACCGCGCCGACGCTGATCTGGCTGACCTCACCGCCCGGTTGGCCGGCCTCGTCCTCGACCCCACCGGAGGCGATCATCCGGCACCGGTCCCGCCCCAGGACGGTAGCCTGGTCGCTGCGTTGGGCGGGCAGGTGATTCGGCTCCCAGCCGGCTTCACCAGCTTCGACCAGCACCCCGACGACCTGCGCTGGCTGGCCGCCGCTTATCTGGAGCAGTACCCCGCCGCTGGGACGCCGCTGTGCGTGCTCGGGGTGCGCACCTCAGGCTGCTACCTGGCTCCGCTGCTCGCGGCGGCGTTGCAGGCCGCTGGGGTCGCAACTCCGGTGCCGACGTTGACCTACCGTCCCCGGAGGCCGTTCCGCCGGACCGAACTGGCCCGGCTACGGGCACTGGCCCGCGCCGGCGGGCGGGTGCTGGTCATCGACGATCCGCCGGGCAGCGGCGCGTCGATGGCCGCGGCCGCGGTGGCTGTCGCCGACGCGGGGATGCCGCATTCGGCTGTTGTGCTGCTGGTCTCGCTGTTCGACGGTGAAACCACCCTCCCGGATACGCTGCGCCGTTGGCGGGCCGTGCTGCAGCCCTGGCAGCAGTGGAGCGTGCACCGCCGGCTGGGCGCCGCGGCCGTGCGCCGGACGCTGACCGAGCTGCTCGGACCGAACTGGGAATTGGCCGGGCTGCGCCCCGAACCGTTGCCGCCGACGCGGCACCCGCGTGGGCACGCCCGTGCCCGGTTCAGCGTCCGGCTGGTCGAGCGGCGTACCGGGCGGGCCGAGAGGCGCGACCTGCTGGTCGAGGGTGCCGGACTGGGTTACCTGGGGCGCCACGCGATGGCCGCCGCGGATGCGCTGCCCGGCCTGCTGCCGCGGGTGTACGGATTCGCCGACGGCATGCTCTACCGCGACTGGCTACCAGCGACATCGCAACCACCGGAAGCCGATGAACTCGCGGACGCGGTCGCCGGCTACGTCGCCGCCCGCCATGCGGCGCTGCCGGTCCGCAACGACCCGACACCGCGGCTGCGGGGCCGCGATCCCGTCTGGGAGATCGCCGCCGCATTACTCGCCCACAACTACGGGCCGTTGGCCCCGGCCGCACAATCCATCGTGCTGGCGCCGCTGACTCGTCGGCTGCTGACTGTCGGGCAGCCCAGCGTGGTCGACGGCTCCACCGACAGCCGGCACTGGCTGCCAGACCCGACCGCCGCCGGGCGACTGGTCAAGGTCGAGTTCCACCAGCGCACCTTCAGTCACCTCGAACTGTGCTGCTACGACCCGGTCTTCGATCTCGCCGGCGCCGCCGCCAACCCACCGGCGGCGGGCTTCGAGGCGTTGCTGCGCGTGGCCTACAGCCGCATTACCGGCGAGCCGGTGGACGCTGAGCGGTGGCTGCTGTACCGGCTGGCACAGCTGTGGCGCCACGGCTGGGCCGGTGATCTGCCCGCCGGCACAATCGCCCGACGCTCCGCAGCCGCCGTGCATGATTACCTCGCCGAGCGGTACCTGACCGGGCTATCTGCCCCGACGGGTCCGTTTTGTGCCTTGGACCTGGACGGAGTGTTGGAGAGCGATCCGCTCGGCTTCCCGACCACCACCCCGTTGGGCGCGATCACGCTACGGGCGCTGATCGCACACGGTTACCGGCCGCTGCTTGTCACCGGACGCAGCCTGGACGACGCGGCCGACCGGTGCGCCGCGTTCGGCCTAGCCGGGGCGGTCGCCGAATACGGCGCCGTCTGCTACACCAGTCACGACAACATGGTCACCGACCTGCGCAATCTCGGCGACCGGCGGCGGATCGATCGGCTGCGGGACACGCTGGGCACGCTCCCGCACGTCACGATCGACCCTCAGTACCGTCACATCATCCGGGCCAGCACCCATGGCGGGCCGCTGACCGGCGATCTGCTGGCAGACCAGCCCGAACTGACCGATTCCACCGTGCGGATCATCCCCGGCCAGGGCCAAACCGACATCGCACCCGCCGGCCTGGACAAGGGCACCGGCCTGCGCGCCCTCTCCGCCCGGTTGCCCGGACCGCAGAATCTCGCGCTGGCGGTCGGCGACTCCGCCGAGGACTTGCCGATGCTCGCCCGGGCGGCCTTGGCGCGAGCGCCTGGCAACGCCGACGCCGCGGTCCGGGCAGCCGGCATCCCACTCACCCGCCGCGGCTACCAGGCCGGGTTGGCCCAGGCGGCCGCCGCGCTGCTCGGACATCGCCCGGGCTGCTGCCCTACCTGCCGGCCACCGGCGTTCTCGCCGCGAACCCGTGCCTTGCTCGCGGTGCTCGCGTTGCGTGAGCGCGGCCTGACCGGACTGCCCGCTCGGACCGCTCGGCTCGCCATCTTGATCGGTACAGGCCCGTGGTGGTGAATCTGCTGCACGTCGACTCCCCCGCGTCGACCTGGGCGTGGCGAGAGGTGCTGGCCGCCGACCCCGCCGCCGCCATCACTCAGACCCCGGACTGGTTGGCCTGCCTGTGTCG
>CAJDUM010000120.1_pt1 | contig 13210 bp, 13 predicted proteins | sample 7390781 | NCBI WGS metagenome assembly CAJDUM01 (sample SAMEA7055661, study PRJEB34461) | soil metagenome | biome: terrestrial ecosystem; feature: Peninsula; material: soil | place: Antarctica | collected 2016 | reverse complement strand
ACGCGTACCACGAAACCTTCGTTGACCAGTCCGCGACGAATGGTCTCGGCGAGTGCTTGCTCGTCTTCGATAATCAGCACCCGCATGGCTAGCTCCTCCACTGAGAATGATCTTGACATCCGATGATCCCACCGGCGTCTGAGGGAACCCTGAGAAGAGGAAAGGTCAGTATGGCGTGATCTGGACGCCGCCGTAACGAGGCCTCACACCCGTGCCGATCCGCGCGTGCGCGCGGGAGCCTTGAGCAGGTCGACGCCGACGCACCGCTGAGGAATCACTCTCGCGCGCTCCCTCGACGGCGGTGAAGTCAGACGATGTCTCTTCAGAACACTCACAGGCGCGGGAACTACGTTCATCATCACCACGCCCGCTGACCGTGGCTCACCACGCGAGTCTGCGGCACCGACCTGAGGGGACGGCATGTCATGACCGATATCGCGTTACCGCGCACATCGCCACCACTAGGTACCGTCCCCGCGCCCCCGGGTCTCGGCGCGCGGGCACTGTTCGCGCGGGAGTTCGTGCGTGCCCCGTTGCGCACCGCCTCGCTCGTGCCGAGCTCTCGCGCGCTGACGGCGCGGATGATCACGCCGTCCTGGCCGGCCCGCCACGACGAGCAAAGGAGCAGACGTGTCGTGGTGGAACTCGGCCCGGGCACGGGCGCGTTCAGCACGGCGCTTGCCCAGCAGCTGCGACCCGGAGACCGGCACCTGGCGATCGAGCTGAACCCGATCATGGCCGCGCACCTACGCGCCGCGCACCCGACCGTCGAGGTGGTGACCGCCGGCGCAGCCGACCTGCTCCAGCTGCTGGCCGAGCGGGGGATCGGGGCGGTCGACCTGGTGGTGAGTGGATTGCCGTGGCAGGCCTTCTCTGGTCCTACTGGTCGGCAACTGATCGGGACGGTGGCGGACGCTCTGGCGCCTACAGGCACGTTTACCCAGTTCACGTATTCCTGGACCAGGTGGGCGCCGCCGGCGCGGCGCCAGCTGTCCCAGCTGCACGCTGCGTTCGGCAGCGTCAAGATCTCCCCGACGATATGGCGTAATTTACCGCCCGCGTTCGTCTACACCGCGCGGCGGCCGCGCGGCGCGTTCGGCTATTCCCTCGCGGACCGCGTGCCGCATCGCCCCCGGTGGAGGGTGAACGTTCCCGAAGCTTGACAACGACGTGGTGTCGTTCTGGTGACGTCACCATCCGGTTCAGCTATCTAGTATGTAGGCCCATCAATCGAGAAGGAGACACACCGTGATTGTCTTAGGCGTGATCTTGCTGATCATCGGTTTCGTAGCGACGATCAAGATCATTTGGATCCTCGGCATCATAGCGCTGGTCGTCGGCGCGGTTCTGGCCATCGCGGGAGCCTCCGGGCGTGCGATCGGGGGCCGCAAGCACTGGTACTGAGGCGTATGCACCGTCGCGGTCGTGCGCGCGCGTGCCCGCCTTTCCCTCCTCGCCGGGTTGGCCGGGAGCTGCCCGCGGCGTTCGGCAGCGTCGAGATCTTCCCGACCGTATGGCGTAATTTCCCGCCCGCCGTCGTCTACACCGCGCGGCGGGCAGTTACGCCCGTTGAGTTCGTGGCGCGCGACCTGCGGCGTGATCCCGCGCGCTATCACCGAGTCGGACCGGCTAACTACGCTTGCGTGCTGCGGTGCGGTACGTGGGTTATGGCAGCATGAGCCCGGCCGGGCCGCTGGGCGGGCCGGTCATTCGACTCACGACACGGAGAGGGGACAGGTCCGATGGATACTGCTGCCGGGCCCCGTGCTGCTAGCGCTGCCGCGCAACGTTACGCGCGGTGGGTCGCGCTGTTCTACTGCTTCGCCGCGGCCGTCTCACTGACCTACTGGCACCGGCGCGCCGGAAATCTGCGGCATTTCTGGCCGGAGCGGTTCTTCGGGATGTTCAACGTGCCGATGTCCGAGAGTTTCTTCGTCGGCTTACTGCTGTTCGTGCTGGCCGGGGCGTTGCTGCGGCACAAGCGGTTCGCGTTCTGGATCGTGCTGGTGTTGCAGGCGCTGGGCGTGCTGCGCGCGGTCGTGCTCAGCGCGCACCTGCTGAGTGGTCACCGGCTGCCGCGGTCGATCCCGCGGATCGCGGCGCTGTTCGGCAACAGCGCCAATATCGCGCTGATCTACCTTGGTGGCGCGGTCGGGCTCGCCATGGTGGTGCTGTTGTGGCGTTCGCGCGCGGCGTTCGCGGCGCGGCGGTCGCCGGGATCACAACGCATCACCGCGCTGATCCTCGGCGTCGGGCTGTCGGTCTCGGTGCTGCTGGCATTCGTACTCAGTATGAGATCCCATAACGGCCTGGAGCTGGATGATCGGATCGTGTTCGCGATCCGATCCGCGGTCGGTCTCGAACCCGAACCGGCGCTGCTGAGCGGCGTGCAGGGGCTGGAGGGGATCAGCGACCTGTGTGGCTGGATCTCGGGAATCACGCTGCTCGCGGCGGCGATCGTGTTCTTACGCTCCCCGCGTACCGCGCGGATCATCGACGAGCACTCAGAGCTACGGATCCGCCAGCAGTTACTGACCGGCAGCGACGACTCGTTGGGGTACCTCGCCACTCGCCGGGACAAGGCCGTCGTGTTCTCCGAGGACGGTCGCGCCTCGGTCACCTACCGAGTGCTCGCGTCGGTGTCATTGGCCTCCGCGGACCCGATCGGCCCACAAGAGGCGTGGCCGGGCGCGATCGAGGCGTGGCTACGCGAGGCCACCATCTACGGGTGGGTACCGGCGGCGCTCGCGCCGAGCCGCGCCGGGGCGCAGGCCTACGTCGATGCCGGGCTGCGGGCGATCCCGCTGGGCGACGAGGCGATCATCGACACCGACACGTTCCGGCTGACCGGCCCGGGCATGAAGGCGGTACGACAGGCAGCGAGCAGGCTGGCGCGCGACGGGTACACCGTCTCGATCCGGCGGCACCGCGACATCGACCCCGAGGAGATGTCACGGCTGACCGAGTTGGCCGAGAAGTGGCGCGGGAATGCTACCGAACGCGGCTTCTCGATGGCGCTGTCACGGCTCGGGGACCCGGCCGACGGCTCCTGCCTGATGGTCCTGGCCTGCACACCGGACGGGACGCCGGTGGGGCTGCTGTCGTTCGTGCCGTGGGTGCGCGCTGGCGCGTCGCTGGATCTGATGCGCCGCGCGAAGGACGGGCCCAACGGCTTGGTCGAGCTGATGGTGACGACCCTGATCGCGCAGGCCGGTGAGCACGGGGTACGGCGGATCTCGCTGAACTTCGCGATGTTCCGGCGCGTGTTCGCCGACGCCGAGCAGTTCGGCGCCGGCCCGGTGACGCGGCTGAACAACGCCGTACTGTCGGTGTTCTCGCGGTTCTTCCAGCTCGAGACGCTGTACCGCTCCAACGCGAAGTACCGACCCGAGTGGGTGCCGCGGTACATGTGTATCGACTCGCCGCTGTCGCTGCCGCGGGTGGCGATCGCGGCCGGCGCGGCCGAAGGGTTTCTGCCCGACCTCGCGGCCCGCCGGGCGCTGAGCCGCCAGGTCTCCAGTCCCGCGTTCGCGGCGGCCGTCACCGCGCAGGAGGCGGCCGCGCGGACCGCGCCGGTGCACCAGCGGCGACTACCCCAACAACAGCGCCTGCGCCGGGCAACGTTGACGCAGCTGCGCGAGGCGCAGATGCCGCCGTACCCGCCACACGTGCCGCGCACCGGGGATCTGCAGGGCGCGGTCGTCGCGCCGCCCGGTACACGTGCGAGCGTCACCGGTCGAGTGCTACAGATCCGTGACCATGGCGCGGTCGTATTCGCCGACATCACCGAAGACGGTGCCGTGCTGCAGCTGCTGCTGGATCGTTCTACCCTCGGCGCGCAGGGCCTGCTCCTATGGACGCGCACCGTCGACCGTGGCGACCTGGTCAGCGCGAGCGGCGTGACCGGACGCAGCCGCACCGGTGAACGTTCCCTGATCACGCACGAGTGGGCGATGGCGGCGAAATCGCTGCACCCGCTGCCGCCGGCCCACGTGGGTCTGCGTGATGCGGAAAGCCGGGCCCGGCAGCGGTCGCTGGATCTCATCGTCAACCCGGAGGCTCGTCGCCTGCTGGCCGCGCGCAGCACCGCGGTCGCCTCGCTACGCGCCACCCTTGGCGCGCAGGGGTACGCCGAGGTCGAGACGCCGATCCTGCAGACGGTGCACGGCGGCGCCTCGGCGCGCCCGTTCCGCACCCACATCAACGCCTACGGAATGGACCTGTCGCTGCGGATCGCGCCCGAGCTGTATTTGAAGCGGCTCATCGTCGGCGGGATGGGGCCGATCTTCGAGCTGGGGCGCAACTTCCGCAACGAGGGTGTCGATGCGACCCACAACCCGGAGTTCACGTCACTGGAGGCTTACCTGCCGTACGGCGACTACCACCGGATGCGCGAGCTGGCGACCGAACTGATCCAGCACGCCGCCATCGCCGTACACGGCGCGCCGGTGGCGGTCCGGACCGACCCGCAGACCGGCGAGCAAGTGTGTTTCGACCTGTCCGGGCAGTGGCCGGTGGTCACCGTCCACGACGCCGTTTCCCGGGCCTGCGGGCAACAGATCACCCCCGACACCACCCGCGCAGAGGTAGCCAGGATCGCCGCCGACACGGGTATCGCCGTACCGGACGGCGCGAGTGCCGGCGAGATGGTCTCCGAACTGTATGAACGGCTGGTCGAGCCGGCCACCGTGTCCCCGACGTTCTACACCGATTTCCCGGTCGAGACCTCTCCGCTGACCCGGCCGCACCGGATCGATCCGCGGCTAGCCGAACGGTGGGACCTGGTGGCGTTCGGGATGGAACTGGGTACGTACTCCGAGCTGACCGACCCCATTGATCAGCGGGCCCGGCTGACCGAACAGTCGCTGCGCGCGGCCGCCGGGGATCCGGAGGCGATGGAGATCGACGAGACTTTTCTGACCGCGATCGAGACCGGGATGCCACCGACCGGAGGACTGGGCCTGGGCGTTGACCGCGTGGTCATGCTCGTCACCGGGCAGCCGATCCGGTCGGTCCTGTCCTTCCCGTTCGTGCGTCCTGAGCGATGATCTCCGTCGAGTCCGCGGCGCCGGCCTTATCGCTGTGAGCGGACTTTTCGCTGCGGCCATGAACGAGGGAGGTGAGTGCTGTATCGGCCGGCCGGTAGTTCATGAACGTCCAGTAGGGCCCGCGGCGCGCCCGAAGTTCGGTGGGGGTGCCGATCTCGGCGATGCGGCCGTTCTCCAGGACGATGACGCGGTCGGCCTGCTCGATGGTGGCGGCCCGGTGTGCGACAAGAAGGACCGCGGTGTTCTTGCAGGCGACGCGTAAGGCCGGGATGAGCCGTGCCTCCGTTACCGGATCTAGCGCCGAGGTGGCTTCGTCGAGGACAAGTACAGGCGCCGCTTTGACGACCGCGCGGGCGATCGCGATCCGCTGGCGTTGCCCGCCGGAAAGTCGCGATCCGCGGGGGCCCACCGATGTGTCATAGCCGTGCGGCAACGCTTGAATGAAGTCGTCGGCCTGAGCCACCCGCGCGGCCGCGGACAGATCCGCATGGCTTGCGCCAAGCCGGCCGTAGCGGATGTTCTCTTCCACGCTGGCATCGAAGAGCATCGGTTCTTGCAAGACCGCGGCCACGCGGCGGCGTGAACTATCGGGATCGAACTGATGCAGTCGGTAACCGTCCAATCGGACGGCACCCGATTGGGGGTCGTAATAGCTCAGCAGCAGGCTCACGATGCTCGTCTTGCCGGCCCCGCTGGCACCGACCACCGCGACCACCTCGCCGGGGGACACGGTGAAGCTCACATCAATCAGCACCGGCTGGTCGGGGTGGTAGCCGAACGTCACGTGGTCCAGGGCCACGAGGCCACGCACCGGGGGGAGCGGCGGGTATCCGACTCGTTCTTGAAGTGCCTGCGGGGCATCGAGAATCTCCACCACCCGCTCGGCACCAACCAACGCTCGTTGCAGAGTGCCGGCCAACCGGCTGAGCCCCTGGATCGGCGTGAACAGCGACGCTAGGTAGCTGATGAAGACGACCAGCGAGCCCAGACTCAGGGTGCCGGCCATGACCTGGCGGGCGCCGAGGTAGACCACGATTGCGGTGCCGGTAGCACCAACGAACTCAGTCAGCGAGGTGAACACTGAGCGGATCGCGACGGCCCGCAAGCGGGCCGTGGCGCTGTGCTGTGCCGCGGCGGCGAAGCGGGCAGATTCGCGGGGCGACCGCGCGAAAGACTTAACCAGCGCGATCGCCGACAGACTCTCCTCGGCGGTCGAGGTGAGTTCACTCGTCCGCTCCCGGATATCCCGTTGTGCGCGGCGCCCGAGGCGAGCGTCGATGATCGTGGTGATCGCCAGCACGGGCAGCACTCCTGCGGCGACTACGACAAGGCGCGGGTCGAGGACGATGAGCAGGCTAGTGAACAGTACGATCGTCACGAGATGTCTGACGATGGTGGTCATCCCGGTGACGAGCAGGTCCTCGATAGCGGAAATGTCACCGGACAATCGAGTGAGCAGGTCACCCAGACGCTGGGTGTGGAAATAGCGCAGGGACATCGCCTGCAGGTGAGTGAACACCGCTACCCGCAGATCACGCACCACCCACGTTCCGGCCGCGCCGCTGAACTTGTCCTCGACGTAACTAAAGACGCTACGCACGACAGCGACCACGACGAAGCCACCTGCGACAGTCCCCAGCAAGTCGGGGCGGTGCCCCCGTACGACCGTGTCGATCAATATTTTGAGCAGCCAGATTCGGGCGGCGAATAGCAGCGGGGTGCACGCGCTGGCCACCAAAGCGGCCACCAACGGTATCCAGGATCGTTTCAGCAACGGGACGAAACGGCGATAGACCGCCACGTCTCCTCGCCGCTGACTGCGCATTCCACCCGCCGCCTTTCCGCGTCGAGGGTGATCGTGCAGCCAGGGTGGGCAACGCATCGCGTCGCCCACCCGGGCTGTGTTTCAGGGCTAGTAGTTGCCCTGGAAGTCACCGTCCTGCTGGACGTCTGGTCCAGTGTCAGACTCAGTGGACTTCGCTTCTGCCGGCTCCAGGCCGGTCACGTTCTCCGCCATGTCATCACCCCCTCTCCTGGATCTCGTGTCCGCCTGTGCGACCTTGTGGTGCTGGGTGGACACCACCAACCGTGCCCCGAGCCCGCTGAAACCGCGCTGAGGTGACCTGCGTAATCCCTGAAGCGCATCCGATTCGCACAAGACCGGTCGCGCGCGGTCCGGGTGAACACCCTGCGCGGACGGGGGCGCTCACAGCCGACTGAGGCGGTCCTTCAGCAGATCTACAGGCGCACCGAGCCAGGGTTGATACTCAGAGCAGCCAACCGGGCTGCTCTGAGTACGGAGAGGATTCGCATGAGACTGAAAAAGAAGCTCGCCGCCGCCGCGTTCGGCGTGTTGGGGGTCGCGGGTATCGGTGCTGGGGTGGCCAATGCGGCCACGACCGCACCGGTGCAGCCACCGGCGACCAGTTCGCCGGCGGCGGATGCCCCCACACCGGGTGATACTGCCGATGCGCCCGGCGCCACCGACACCCCCGAGGCCGGGGACAAAGCTGACGGCCCGGACACGGACAATGTCCAGCAAGGCGACCAAAGCGGTCCCGACACCGGCGGTCCTGAGGTGCCCGACACCGCACCGAGCGCACCGGCCAAATAAGCCGCTCCGGGATCGGGGTGGGCTGGGGCGCGTCGGTGGCCCAGCCCACCCTTGGCGTGTTTCACACGGAGAGATGCATGCTAAAAGAATGCCGAGGCGGTCATGAGCGGGCGCGGGTTCAGTAAGATGTGGTCCCGGTCAGGGGTCCGGATTCGCGCCGCCCTGGCGGCGGTGCTGGTCTTGGCCGTAGCGCTGGCGGTAGCGGCCGTGGCGGTGCTGTGGTTACTGCAACGCTCCCTGCAGGCGGCGGCTGATGACGCGGCCGGATCCCGGGCCAGCCAGCTTACCGCTCACCTGAGCACCGACACGTTGAGCGAGATCGATCCGTCGATGTTGGCCACCGACGGGCACACCACCCTAATTCAGGTGCTGGACACGGCGGGGCGAGTGGTGTTGTCCTCACCCGGTGCGCCCAACGCACCGCTAGTCACTACGCGAGGCGCACCCGGGGTCCAGCGTAAGCTCGGGCGGCTAGGCAACACCGCCTTCGGCGGGGACTACCGGGTCACCGTGGAAGGCGTTAACGGGGTGCACGGTGCCTATACCGTCGTTGTCGGCGTAGCGCAGGACCCGATCGACGCCACCGTGACCACCGTGGCGACCTTGCTGGCAGTCGGGTTCCCGCTGATCGCGCTCATCGGAGGTGGAGCTACGTATGCGCTGGTGGGCCGTTCGCTGCGTCCGGTCGAACGCATGCGCGCTCAGGTCTCCGCGATCAGCACCGCGGACTTGTCCGAACGGGTGGCAGTCCCCGCGCCACGCGACGAAATTTCACGTCTGGCGCAGACGATGAACCTCATGCTCACCAGACTCGAAGCCGGGCACGCGGCACAACGCCGTTTCGTGGGCGATGCGTCCCACGAGCTACGCAGCCCCCTAGCGACGCTCACCACGGCGCTGGAGTTGGCTGTTACCCGGCCGGGGGTGCTCGGGCCGGCCGTGGTCCAGCACACCCTGCTCCCCGAGGCTCAGCGGATGCGGCACCTGGTGGAGGACCTGTTACTGCTGGCGCGCGCGGACGAGCGGGGAGTCCCACTGCAGGTGAGTGACGTCGATTTGGATGACGTGCTCGACGCCGAACGTCGGCGGTTACAATCGGCGGGGACTACGCAGGTGATTTGCACCGCTGACCCCGTGCGCGTCCGCGGCGACGCCATTCGGTTGGGCAAAGTGGTGCGAAACCTCACCGACAACGCCGCCCGGCACGCCCGCTCGACCGTGTGGCTCGGCGCCGCTATACACGGCAGCGCTGAGGCGGTGATCGTCGTCTCTGACGACGGGCCGGGAGTACCCGAAAATGAGCGGGAACGGATCTTTGAGCGCTTCGTCCGCCTCGACACCGACCGTGCCAGGAATGCCGGTGGTTCCGGACTGGGCCTGGCGATAGTCAAGGAAATCGTCGCGGCGCACGGCGGGTCGGTGGTAGTGGAAGAGGCGTCCGGTGGCGGTGCGCGGTTCGTCGTGCGGCTGCCGGTCGTGGGTCCGAATCAGCCGCCATCGGCCAGCAGCCGATAACCCATCCCGCGCATGGTCTCGATGCCATGTCGCCCGAACGGGACATCGATCTTGCGCCGGAGGTAGCCGACGTAGACCTCCACAATATTGTCGCTCCCGTCGTAGTTGGCGTCCCATACCGCGGCCAGGATCTGCGTCTTCGTGACCACGGTCCCCTTGTTGCGCAGTAGAAATTCGAGCACTCCGTACTCCCGCGGGGTCAACGAGAGCAGCACCTCACCGCGGGTTACCCGCCGTCCCGCCGGATCCAGGGACACGTCTCCGGCGGTGAGCACGGTGGGCCGCTCGGGGGCACCGCGCCGTTGCAGGGCTCGTAGCCGGGCGGTGAGCACCACGAAAGAGAACGGTTTGGTGAGATAGTCGTCTGCGCCGAGGTCGAACGCGTCAGCTTGGTCGTACTCGCCATCTTTCGCGGTCAGCATCAACACCGGCGTCCACACGCCCCGCTCGCGCAGTTTCCGCAGCACTTCGTAGCCGTTCAGTTTGGGCAGCATAATGTCCAACACGATGACGTCGAATTCACCGATCGTGCCGCGCCACAGTCCTTCCACACCGTCGACGCCCACCTCGACAACGGCTCCTTCGGACATTAATCCCAGCCTCAGGACCTCTGCCAGGTGTGGCTCGTCCTCAACAAGTAAAACCCTCATCGTGACACCATCGAGCACGGTCTGGACATGATGGTCATGGCCTCCCTGTCGGTATTCGGTGCATTCAGGTTGACTCGGGGTGACTGTGAGGGTGCTGAGGGCACAACAGTTTCCCCGTCATTCATCGGGTGAATTAGCAGATGTCGGAGGCCGGCTAATTTAGCCGAGCTATGTGCTGGGGTCACATCGGAGTGTCCCAACCGGTCTGTCCGTTCAGCTGGCCGTGACGGTGCAACACGTACGCCAGCGCCCCAGGACTTTGCGCGGCGTTGGGGGTTATCGGTACCTCACGTGCCCGGGTTAGCCGCATGTGTTCGGTCACTGAAGGACGCGTTGCGGCATCTACCGATAACTGCCAGCCGGGTTCAGCATGGCTTCAGGCTTCCGGCGCACACTGCAAGTTGCGGGCTAGGTTACCCGCCCTGTCAAGGAGGGAACTCATGCAGATATCACCCAGAGCCACCGTCGTACTCGATTCGGTATGCGCGGCGGTGGCAGCCGCCGACAGCCCTGATGGTCGTACTGAGGTCCCGGGCGGGAGTCTCGATCATCAGTTCAACGGTAACGAGTAGACCGACATGCGCTCTCAAGGCCCGAGTACTCAGCGTCCCAGCCGCAGGTCCACGCCCGCGGGCCCCCGGTCGTCCTCGATCTTTCGCACACCCCCCGCCACCGCGGCTGATTGCGCGGTGACTGGCAGGATCGGCACCGTCGGCCAATCGGCTCAGTTCGAGCGATCACGGTGGGGTCCTGCGGACACGACCGTGACTCACGGATCCCCGGCCAAGTACTCCCGCGGAAGCGCAGAAGGTACCCGTCAATCGCGACAGGTTCTTTCACGGCGTAGTCGGATGTCCCTGGGTATCGGCCGGTGCGCAGCCCGCGCGTCGCGTTGGACCGGCTCCGGTGGCCAGATGATCGGAGGCCGGGTGGCGCTGATGGCGTATCCGGGCGTCCTAGCGGAACTGGCCACCGGCCGGCGAGTCGTGCTGGTATCAGGTACTAACGGCAAGACCACCACCACCGCGATGCTGGCTGCGGCGCTTCGCACGGTGGGCCCGGTCGCCAGCAACACAAGTGGCGCGAACATGCTTGATGGGCTGACCAGCGTGCTGGCCAACGATCGCGCCCGAGCCGTGGTGGCGGAGATCGACGAGTTGTATCTGCCGCATGCGGTGACGCAGACCCAGGCGCAGGTGGTGGTGCTGCTCAATCTGAGTCGCGATCAGCTCGACCGCGCCGGTGAGATTCGGCGCATCGCAGCGCGGTTGCGTGCCCTCGCCAATCATCACCCGGACCTGCTCATGGTGGCGAACTGCGACGACCCGCATGTCGTGTACGTGGCGTCGGCATTCTCCAAGGTGGTGTGGGTTTCGGCTGGTACCGGCTGGTGGGGCGATACCGGCGGCTGCCCGGCCTGTGGGCATCACCTGTCTGGCGAGGGGACCAGCTGGAAGTGCACGTCGTGCGGGCTGCGCAGGCCAGTGGCGGACTGGCGACCGGCTGTCGGTGAGCGCGGCACGGCTGGGAGCACCAAATCCGATGCGCAGTTGGTGGACCCCGAGGGCGCGCTGGTACCGCTGAGACTGCAGGTTCCCGGCGCGTTTAACCGGGCCAACGCGGCAATGGCGATCGCCGCCGCGCACGCTGTGGGCGTTCCCAGCAAGGATGCCGCCTGCGCGGTAGCAGCGGTGACCGAAGTCGCCGGCCGGTACCGCGTATGGCGTGTGGGTACCCACACGGTGCGCCTGATCCTCGCCAAGAATCCGGCGGGATGGGCTGCCACACTTGACATGCTCTGCGCTCAACACGCGCCGGTGGTTATCTCGATCAATGCCGCCGAAGCCGATGGGCGGGACACCTCGTGGCTCTACGACGTCGAGTTCGAACGACTCGTCGGGCACAGGGTGATCGCAGCCGGTGACCGTGCCCCGGACCTAGGGGTGCGGCTGTCGTATGCAGGCGTGGCCCACCGGACAACTCGCGATCCACTGGCCGCACTCGACGATATCGAATCCGGGCCCGTCTACCTCATCGGTGACTACACCAGCTTCACTCGGGCGCGAACACGGCTGGCTAGGGCCACGAGATGAGCGGCGACTCGGCTGTGCGGATCGCGGTGCTTCTGCCGGACCTGTTGAGCACCTACGGCGACCACGGCAACGCCATCGTACTTGCCTCGCGGCTACGTCAACGCGGCATCTGCGCCGACGTCGTCGAGGCTCCCTCCCACAAAGCGATTCCCGCCAGTTGCGACCTCTACCTGCTCGGCGGCGGCGAGGACACTGCACAAGCCGAGGCGGTTCGCCTCTTGCGCCTTAGTCGCTTTCCCGAGGCGGTCAACGCGGGCGCGACCGTGTTCGCGGTGTGCGCCGGTCTGCAGATCCTCACGGTCGACTCAGTGACGGCCTGGGTTTGCTCGATGCGCGTACCCGGCCGGGAAAGTGGCGAGCTACCGGCGAAATCGTCACACGCACGAGCACCAGCATGAACTTGGCTGATCCGGTGCTGACCGGGTTTGAGAACCACCGTGGTCTCACCGAACTCGGACCGTCCGCCCAGCCTCTTGCCCGGGTCGAGACTGGGATCGGGAACGGCGATGGCACCGAGGGCGCGATCAGTGGCAGCATCGTGGCGACCTATCTGCACGGACCGGTGTTGGCCCGTAACCCCTCCTTAGCGGACCATTTACTGGGCATGGTCACCGGTGTTGCCCAGGAGCCACTCCGCCTCGAGGACATCACCTCGTTACGCCGAGGCACACTCGGCGCGGCGCGGCGCAGCCGCCGGGCAGGCCACCGGCTGACAGCCGCGCTGACCCCACGACGCTGGAAGACCCCAGGAGTACCTCGAGCATTTTCGTGAGCGATGCTCGGTGAAGCGACGGAACGCACAAACAGCTGGCACGTTGGGCAGCCCTCGGCTGCCGGTTCGCAGGATGCACCTAGACGGGCACGTAAGTCAGAAGGGGCACGGTCACAACAGTGGTGTCGCTGCTGAAGGCATGGGCACGCTAGCAACTGACGTGGCGACTGCACCGGGCGATACGGCGGCCGCGAACGAGACGACGTGGCACGTGCAAGACTGCGTAGTTCGGAACGCTGTCAAAGTTGAACGCTTAAGAAGTACTGGGCCGATGTGCCGACCACCCGGCACCCGTCTCTGACGAGGGGAAACGTGCAACAGGTCCTGGCCCATTTCGGTCCGCGCGGCATCGCGCTCATCTACCTCAGTGCTGGGCTGGCTCTCGCGCTGATCATCGTGACAGTCGCGCTGTGGGACACCGGCCGGCTGCGGGTGCTGCGCCGGATCGCGGGTCTGGGCCTAGCGCAGGGACTGTTCCTGCTGGCAGCGTTCGTCATCGCGAACCGCCAGATCGTGCT
>CAJDUM010000089.1_pt1 | contig 13292 bp, 4 predicted proteins | sample 7390781 | NCBI WGS metagenome assembly CAJDUM01 (sample SAMEA7055661, study PRJEB34461) | soil metagenome | biome: terrestrial ecosystem; feature: Peninsula; material: soil | place: Antarctica | collected 2016 | reverse complement strand
CGGAACCGAATCGCTGGTGCCGGTGCGGATCCGGCACCGCGGGCAGGCCCCGGCGATGATGCGGGTAACCGTGCTGGGGCTCGACGCGCGATGGGCGCCGGAGCCGATAGCGGTCGGCCCGCTGGCGCCCGGCGAGGCGACCCAGATCACCTTGATCCTGGTGCCGGAACGCGGTGCACTCGGTGCGCGTTACCCGTTCGCCGTCGCGGTGGAGGCCAGCCCGGTGTCCGGCCCCGGAACGCCGCTGATGGGGATCGCAGAGTCGACACTGACCGTCGACACCCAGGAGCGGATCGCGATGACGATCCAGCCGCAGACCCCGGTCGCGGTGTTCGGCAAGAAGTTCCGGGTGGAGATCACCAACCCGGGCCGGGTGGACCGGGAACTGGGGCTGGCGGCCGAATCCTCCCACTCCGCCTCGGTCCATCTGTCCGAGAAGGCTGTCTACGTCCCCGCTCAGCACACCGTCTCCGTCCGGGGCCGGGTCCGGGTGCGCCGCCCGACCATCGTGGGCCCGGGCAACGTTCACACGTTCAGCGTCTCGGCCCGCGGCCAGGGTGCGCCCGAGTTCGCCCAGGCCTCGCTCCGTCAGCGACCGCTGATCCGCAGTGGGCTGACCGCCGTCGTCGCGCTGGTGGCGGTGGTGGCGGTCTGGGTGGCGGCGGCGATCATCTTCATCCCGAAGATCTCCTCGGCGTTCACGCCGAAGAACCCGGTCGCCGCACCGGTGACGATGACCTCGGGCGGACCGCAGGCGAGCACCGGCACTGCGGGAGGTACCGCCGCCGGTGGCGCCGGCGGCGCAAGCAGTGCTGCCGGCGGTCCAGCGGCTTCCGGTGGAGCCGGCGGGGCCGGCGGGGCCGGCGGCGCAGGTGGCGCGGGTGGCGCAGCCGGTTCCGGCGCCGCCGGGTATCAGCTTGCCGGAACGGTGGACGGACCCTCGCCAGATGGCGTGACCGTGAGCCTGCAGCCGACCAGCCTGATCGAGGCCCAGAATGTCGGCGCCACGCCGGCTTCCAACTCGTCGGCGGCCACCGGCAACGCGCTCCGCGCATCGTCCGGCGCGCTGGGGAAGGTCCCTGCCGATGCGATGCGATTGGCACCGGCCGGCGGCACCGACAGCACCGCGACGACGTCCACTGCCAAGGACGGCACGTTCTCCTTCGGCGGGATCACCGGTCCTGGCTACTACCTGCTGACCTTGTCCATGGCGGGCTTTCAGACCCAGCGGTTCCTGGTCAATTCCGTCGATCTAGCGGGCGCCAAGCCGATGAAGGTCACCATGGTCCCCGGCAACGGCAAGCTGTCGGGCACCGTCATCAGCGGCGGCGTCCCGGTCGGGGCAGCCGACGTGACCCTCACCGACGGCACCGTTTCGCTGCAGACGAGCACGGTTTCCAAATCCGCGTCGTCGGGCAAGCCGGGAACGTGGACCGTTGACGGCCTGTCAACCCCGGGCAACTACCTGGTCACCGTCGCCGCGCCCGGCTACGGAACCGCGTCAGCGTTGGTCCAGCTCAAGGCGGGCGGCACCGAGGTCCAGGACATCGAATTGGTCGCCGGGGTGGCGTCCATCAGCGGCCAGGTCTCCGGCACCGACGCGCTGGGCAACGCGGGTGGTCTGGGCGGGATCTCCGTCACCGCAACCGATGGCAAGGTAACCCGCACGGCGACCACGATCACCACCCAACCGGTCGGCATTTACACGCTGCCCAACTTGCCGGTGCCGGGCAAGTACACACTGACCATCAGCGGAGACGGCTACCAGACGCAGACCCAGCAGGTCGACCTGGCCACCGGAGTCGGCGGCGCCACCGTCAATGCCACGCTGACCAGGACCGACGGCGTCGTCGCTGGAACCGTCACCGGGATCGGTGTCGACGGCTCATCCGAGGGCGGTCTCACCGGCGTCGGCCTCACCCTGACCGGCGACAAGGTGTCGTTCAAGACCATGACGACCTCCAGCCCGGCCGGCGGGTTCCGGTTCACCGGCATCCCACCGGGCACCTACGTGCTCACCGCCTCGCAGTACGGCCGGGTCACCGCGTCGGCCACCGTCGAGCTGACGGCGGCCCAGAGCGCCACCGCGAACCTGTCCCTGCAGGCAGCCCCGAACGCGGAATTGCCTGCCACTGCGCACATCCGCGGCCAAGTGGTGGACTCCCGCACCGGCGGACCGCTGACCTGTGACCGGACCGCCATCCCGATTCCGGCGGCGCAGTGCGTGGTCACCGTCTCGGTGCAGTCGCCGGTCGATCCGGCCGACTCGAGCAAGGGCACCGAGACGATCACCGCCACCGCCGGCGCCAGCGAGGGCTTCCTCTACACGGTTCCCGGGTTGAGCGACAAGGACCACGCCGGCCTGATCCCGGGGCTCTACCGGGTCACCGTGTCCGCCCCGGGCTACGAGACCTCCACCACCAATGTGCAAGTGGCGCAGGGCCAGATGGCGCCGGCGCCGCAGGTCAGCCTGCCGGTGTTGGGCATCATCAGCGGGACCATCACCACCAGGGTCGGAACTCCGAGCCTGCCCGCTTGCGTCGTCGCGGTGCCGCTGTCCACCGCGGTGCCGTCGCCGCTGCCGACTGGTTGCGCCCCCGCCCCGGACGGAACCACCTGCGCTGTAACGGGTCTGGGACAACGGCCGTGTGGCTTGACGTCGACCGGCCAGGCTGGCCAGGGCGCGTTCGGCACCTACCAGGTCCGCGGTCTGGTCCACGGGAGCTACCAGATGCTGGTGATCCCGCAGGATCCCGAGTACCTCTACGTCTCGCAGAACCCACCGATCATCCAGCTGGATCTGGGTGGCGACGGGCAGTTCAACGGCGTGCTGGACCGCCTCGGGCGGGTACAGCTGACGACGTTCGTCGCCAACCGGCAGACCGGTGCGCTGACGCCGGCAGCCGGGGCTGCGCTGACCGTCACACCCTTGCCCGCCGGTACACCGCGCCCAGCCGGCAAGGCACTTGGTGACGGCACTGCCACCATCACCGGACTCAACGGCAGCTACACGGTCCAAGCCGAATTGGGTGACGATGTTGTCTCGGGACCAAGCGGGCCGGTCGGGCTCAACCAGACCGTTGACGTGACGCTGGTGATCGCTGCGCCGGTCGGACCGGTGGTCGGGCGCATCACCACGGACAACGGCCTAGACCCCGGACCCACGTCGGTGGCGGGCGCGACCGTCACCATCACCGGAACGGTCGGCTACAACGGCAGCTCCCCGATCAGCGGCACTTCCAAGCCGATCACCACCGATTCCAACGGCTGCTACGCGATCATTCCGGCCGGCTGGATAGCACCCACCGGGCAGCAGCTGACCTCGCCCGACTGCCTTAGTCCGGTGGTCAGCCCGGGGGCCATCGCAACCATGGCCAGCACGACCAGCGACGGCACCATCCAACCTTCCACGCTGAAGACCGATCGGATCAGTGTCGCGGTCAGTGCAGTCGGCAAGCTGACCCAGGGCTATCCGGTGACCAGCACGGTGATCTCCGACAATCAGCCCACCAGCGATGTCGTGCGGGTGATCCCGACCGTGAGCGTGCTGCCACAGCCGGTCAATGTCAGCCCTTTGACACTCACGATTTCCGGGCCTACCACGGGCTACGCGGTGCCGGATCTGGGTTCCATCTCGGTCGCTGTGATCAACAAACCCGGGCTTGCCGGCGGCGTAACCATCGCTCCAATCTCGACCACAGCCACCACCGCGAACGCTCCCGTCAGCGCGACCCTGACCTTCAGCGACACGAACTTGCCCTCGCCCAGCGGTATGCCGGGCCTGTACACGCTGCAGGTCAGCCTGGCCAACTTCACCACTGTCCAGGCCTACCTGCTGTGCACCATGGGCGGCACCTGCTCATTCGTGGACTCGGTCAGCAAGAATCCACTCGTTGGCGGCCTGGTGCTGAAGCAGTACCCCAGCGTCAGCGGCTCGATCTCCGCGCCCGATCTCCCCGGCCCAGCGCATCCGGACTGGACCAAGGCCTCGGTCACCCAGACCGCCGGGCCGACGGGGCTGCCCAACCCATCGGTGGTCGCCTCCGCTGACCCGAATACCGGCACCGTGGTCTTCGGCGGGTCGAGCCCCAGCGCCCTGGCGCTGCCGAATGCGGTGTACCAGTTCGCCATCTCGCTGCCCGGCTACTCCCCCGGGACGGCGACCGTGACGTGTGGTCCGGACTACACCGCCACGCCGCCAGGCAGCGCAATGAACGGATGCACGCTCCTGACGCCCCAGACCAACCCGCTAACGCAACTTCCCACGTTCAGCGGTTCGGTGGTGTTGGACCAGCCGGCCAGCTCGACGGTGGCCGTGACCACCGCATCAGTGGCTGTGACCAGGCAGCCGAACCCGTCGGTGACCATCACCGCGACGCTCGACGCCAGCGGCGCACTCACCTGGAAAGACTCGTCGCTACCGCAAAACCTGATAGCTGCCGGCGACTACACGCTGACCTATTCCGCGCCCGGTTTCCAACCCCTCGCGGCGCAGTTCTCCTGCGCCGCCGGGGTGAGCACCTGCGGGCCCGGCCTGTTCACCTTGCGGATGCTTCCGCAGATCACCGGCACCATTGTCGCGAACGGACTCCCTGCGGACGTGACGCTCGCCAATGCGGTGATCACCCCGAAGACCTCCCCGTCCACCGCCGGCAGCATGACGGTCACCGTCAACAGCAGCGGCGCCGTCTCGTTCTCCGACGCGGCAGCCGCCAAACCCGCCGGCGGCCCGACGAACCTGGCCGCACCCGGCGTCTACACCTTTACTGTCGCTCTGGCCGGGTACGCCACCCAGACCGTCACGGTTAACTGCGGCGTCGACTGGAGAGCTCACCCGTCGGGGGGCGCCGGCGCCGCAGTCGACGGCTGCACCCCGCTGGACGCCACGATGGTGAAGCTCCCTGGCTTCAACGGAACACTGACCCTGGGCACACCAACCGGTCCCTCAACCGCGATCAGTACAGCATCGGTCGCCGTTACCCAGCAATCCAACCCGGCAGTGACGATCACCGCCGCCATCGGCACCATCGCGAATGGCGACGGCAGCTACACCGTCTCCTGGACGGACTCGTCACTGCCGGCGAACCTGGTGGCGGCAGGCACCTACGCGCTGACCTTCTCCGCTCCCGGATTCCAGACCGTCACCGCTCCGTTCGTCTGCGGCACCGCATCGGGCAGTTGCGGGCCGGGGCCGATCACGCTCAAAGTGCTGCCGCAGATCACCGGAAAGATCACGACGGCGACAGACCCCTCCGCCGCCGTGATCACCCCGAAGACCTACCCCACGACGGCCGGCAGCATGGCTGTCACCGTCAGCAGCAGCGGCACAGTCTCGTTCACCGATAGCTCCAAGCCGGCGAGTCCGCCCGGCCTTGCCTCCCCAGGCACCTACACCTTCAGCGTCGCTCTGAAGGGGTACACCACCACGACCGTCACGGTGGTCTGCGGCGCCGACTACACCGCGAGCCCCACCGGCGGCGCGGGTACGCCAGTCAACGGCTGCACCCCGCTGGATACGACGCTGACCTCGCTGCCGATGTTTTCGGGTCCGCCGGGCACTTTGACCCTGAGCGCTATCACGTCGCCCTACGGTGACCGCACCTTCTCGACGGGCTCGGTGAGCGCCCAGGTGTCGCCCAACCCTGGTGGCCTGATCAACGTCAGCGTCGGTACCGACGGCAGCGTGAGTTGGGTCGACTCCAGCGCCGGCGTGCTGCCGGGCCAGGTGGTCGCCAACACCTACTCGATCACGTTCACCTTGCCCGGATTCCACTCGCTGGCCGTTCCGGTCACCTGCGACTCCACGGGTTGCTCGATCGGCTCGCAGACCCTGCAGATGCTGCCGCAGGGCAAGGGCACCGTGACGATCCCGCTGCCACCGAACTCCAGCCAGCTCGATCTGACCAAGGCGGTCATCACCACGACGGCGACTAACCCGGCGAGCACATCGGCGCTGCGGCTCACGTTGTCCCAGGCGAGCGCAACCAGTACCACCATGACGGCCAACCTGATCTGGACAGACACCCTGCAGTCGTTCGCCGGCATCATCCAGCCGGACACCTATACCGTGACGATTGCGATGCCGGGCTACTCCGTCAGCACGCCGGTGGACGTGACCTGCAGCTACGGCGGAACGTGCGCGCCGACGATCGCCATGACGTTGAACCCGACCTTCAGCGGGACGCTGACCATCAACCCGACGACCCTCACCACTGCCACGCTGGCAGTGACCGGCGGACCCGCCGGCGCCGGAAAGGTCACCCTCACCGCGGATTCCGCCGGTGATCTGACCTGGCAGCAGGCCGGATTCCCGACCAATGTGGTGGCCCGAGGGACTCCTGCGTACACCATCAACGCGACGCTGCCGGGCTACGAGCTGGTCGGCTCCACATCGTTCTCCTGCACCACAGCGTCCTGCGTCTTTCCGAGCCTGACGCTGACCGCGCCGACCACCCTGACCGTGAAGTTCGTCGATGCGGCGGACGCGTCCACGGTGAACTCCGTGCTGGCCACCGTATTCAAGGCGGCCACCCAGGTCGGACAGGTGCAGACCTCAGCCGGCACCGCCACCTTCTCCCAGCTATCGACCACCACGACGGCATACACGCTGAACGCCCATGGCGCCGGGTACGCATTCGCGGACGGACTTTCCGCCGGCTCGGCGACGGTCAGCTGCACCAACGGCACACAGACGGCCACCGGGCTGACCCTCATCCCCGGCGGAACGACTGTCTGCACCGTGCAACTCGCCAAGCTCGGCACCATCGTGGCTCAGACCAACGCCACCATGGTGAGCGTCGCCGGCCCGACACCGGTGATCAACCAGCTTGGCTCCGTCGCCGTCACCGCCACGTTCCTGTGCTTGTCCTCGACGGCCCCCGCCTCCTGCCTGACGCCGCCAACGGGCGCAGCGACCTACTCCGGAACCAGCGATTCGTCCGGCGCGTTGGTGCTCACCGGCGCTGTGGCCAACGAAGGGATCAAGCAAGGCATCTACTCCGTCACCGCAGTGCTGAATGGGTATGTCAGCGTGACCGGGACCGTCGCCATCACCGCCAGCGGCGGCGTATTCACGATGTCCGCTGCCACTGGGTATGCCAACCCGCTGCCCATCGACGCCACGAACTCCACCGTGCCGGCCCTGCAGCTCGACCTGGCACCGAAACAGCTGACGCTGCAACTGCATCTGACGTCCGGTGGCAGCGACATCCTGCCGCCGGGCGTGGTAACCGTCACCGGCCCGGCCGGAGTGCACACCTGCACGATCGCCGCGACCGGCGCCCAGCCCGCCTGTATCGTCAGCACAGGAGCAGCGAAGTACCTGGAATTCGCGAGCCTGTACCCCGGGTCATTGCAACTGCAGGTGACGCCGAACCCGGCCAACTATGCCCCCATCAACAAGGCGATCATCGTTGCGGCGGTGACCAGCCCATCACTGGAAACACAGACCGCGACAGTTGCGCTGTCGCCATTCGCCGGCACCTTGAACGGAGCCGTCGTCGTCGATGCGTCCAACGCCAAGATCGCCGGTGCAACCGTCGCGCTCTGGCCGTGGCAGGGCACCGCTCCGGCCAACGACTTCAGCGGCAACCCGCTCACCACCACGTCGGCAAGTAGCGACGGCAGTTTCACGCTGTCGAACATCAAGCCCGGCAGCTACGAACTGGTGGTGGACGCGACCGGCTACGCCAGAAAGATATCCGGGATCATCGTCGCCGTCGCGAACTCCCCGATCGCGGACCAGACCGCAAGGATGGCGCGCAGCGCCCGATCCGTGACACTTACCCTGACCTCGACGGCGACACCTGCGCCGAACCTCACCGGCGCGATCGTCAAGCTGGTGCAGACCTCGCCGCTGGCCCCCGACGCACCCGCGGATGCCCCGCTGACGCTGCCCGCGGTGACCGATGCCGGCAGTATTTACACCACCACGTTCAGCCAGGTGCCGACCGGAACCTGGACGGCACAACTTGTCTCGCTCACCGGCATGAACTTCCTGACCAACGGAACAGATCCCACCTACGTCAGCGCCCCGTTCGACGTCACCGACCCCGCGCCGGGTGTACCGAGCCCGCCGGCCATTGCGGCTGGTTTCGCCCTGGTACAGAGCGCCGCGCAGCTGACCGCAACCTGGGCCGCCGGCAACTGCGCGTTGGCTCCGACGAACGTCCAGTTCACCGTCACCCCGCCGGGCGCCTTCGGCGCTGCCGTGGATGTCCCGGCCACCAGCAGCGGTTCAACGGCCACGGCTACTGTCTACGTGCCGAAGAGCCCCGGTACCGGTGACTACAGTTGGGTCCCCAAGCTGGCCGACGCGACCGTGTGGACCACTCAGCCCACCACGTTCACCGGAGCGGACTCCGGCGCGGAGTCCTCCTCCAGCGCGCTGTCGCCCGTCAAGGTCCCAGTTACCGTGGCGGCAACGCTCGACGGAGCCGACAACCCGCTGCTGGCGAGCACCGCGACCGCAAAGCCCGCGACCGGGCCGTCGGTCTCCCCGCTGACCGGCATCACCCCGGCAACCTTCTGCCTGCTGCCGGGTGCCGGCTGGACCTTCTCGGTGAAGAACCCGACCTCGACACCGCCCGTGCTGCTGCCCGACCAGACGGTTACCGTTAACCAGCCCAGCATCCCGACCGCGATCACCTTCACCGGGTACAGTCTGACGCCCGCGGTGAATCTAGAATCGGTCGCCGGCCGGCCCGACGACGCCACCGCACGGACGTTCTCGCTGTCCATCGCCAAGGACGACACGCCCGCATGGTGGGCCTCCAGCGCTGACGTACCCGTGACGGGCAGCGGACCGGCGGCCACCGCGTCGGGGCCAGCACTGATCGTCCCCAACGCCTCGTACACGGTGACCGCCATCCGAACGAGCCCCGCGACAGATGTGTTCGCCGACTCCGCGACCTCGGCGGCGCTGGACCCGTCAGCAACTCCCACCGCCGCGGACACCCTGACTGCAACGGGCGCCTACACCGCTTCGATCCTGACGGTCACTGTGGCCAGCGATCAGGCCGGCGCGGCGGCAGGGGCAACTGTGTCGCTCGCCACCGGGGGCGCGGCGGTAACCGGTGTGCCCACCGTCCATGCGAGCGGATCTGCAGTCACCACGTACTACGACCTGACCCCGAGCAAGAACTACACGGCAACGGCCACCTGGACGAGCGGGCTGGACACGTACATCGGCGTCGCCACTGTGAGTTCTGGTGCGGGCGGCACTGCGCCGGTTGCCCTGACCGTGACATTGGCCAAGGCACCGGCCGTCCAGGTGACGGTGTTGGACGGCAGTGGCGACCCGGTCCCTGGCGCGAGCGTCTCGCTGTACCAGGGCACCACCCCGTACGCGCTGGTAGGCACGGCGGTGACCACCGGCGCCGACGGGACCGCGGTCCTCCCCGCCCTGACGGCGAGCACCAGCTATTGGGCTATCGCGACCAAGGGCTCGACCACCTACAGCAGCGGAGTGCAGTCCGTCACAACCGGTGACAGCTCATCGCTGACCCCGCTCACGCTGACGGCGACTGCCACCGCGTCCATCTCCGTCACAGTCAGTTGGAGTGACACCACCAGCACTCCCGCCACCATCACGCCGGCCGGCAGCGCCACCGTGACGCTGTACCAACACGGGGTTCAGGTGGGTTCCGGGACCACGGACGCCAGCGGCACGGTGACGATCCTCGGGCTTGCACCGGGGCAGGGCTTTGACATCACCGCGACCTGGTCCCACGACAGCAAGACCTACACGGGAACGACGTCGGCCAGCACCGGCGCCTCGGGGTCGACCACGGCGGTACCGCCGGTACCGCCGGCACCGCCGGCACCGCCGTTCACGGTCGCACCGCCGACCTGACGCACCGGGCAGCCAGCGCGGCGACGGCTCCAGATTGCGCCGTAGTCCGCCGCTGCGGCACTGATCTGGCCCGGTGGGCGCCAACTCAGTGCCGTAGCGCTCAGGCCAGGGCCGCCCGGCGGAGCTGGATAACCTGCAACGGTGTATCACCGGATCAGTCGGTGCTACACTCGAGCTCATGCCGACCACTCGCCCCCGTCATTTCGTGACCGAAACCGACGAGCTGAGCATCGCGCTCGATGATGCCGCGACGCGGTGGCCTGGTCTGAGCCGCCCCCAGATCCTGGTTCGGCTTGCGCTGGAGGGTTCTCGGATGGCTCAGCGCGAGCAGGACGGGCGTCGCCGCCGCCGGCTAGCTGTGCTGCACCAGCGCAGCGGAATGCTCACCGGCGCCTACGGGCAGGACTACCTGAAGCGGCTGCGGCAGGATTGGCCCGAATGATCGTCCTAGACGCGGGCGTGCTGATCGCGTACCTCGATGCCGACGATGAACACCACGACAGGGCCGAAGCGTTGCTCGCTCGCGAGATCGACGACGACTTCGTCATCAACTCGCTCACGCTGGCAGAGGTACTGGTCGCGCCCGTTCGTGAGGATCGTCTGGACGAGGTCCGCGCCACGCTGGAGGCCTTGGACGTACGAGAACTGCCCTTCCCTGCAGGGGCCGCCGCAACGCTGGCTCAGCTTCGAGTCGCGACCAAGCTCAAGTTGCCCGACTGCAGCGTGCTCCTGGCAACCGAGAACGCCGGCGCGCGCCTGGCGTCGTTCGACGGCAGGCTGCAGCGGGTCGCCGCGACGCGCAACCTCGTCGTGCTGGACAGCTGACCAGCGCGAGCACTCAGGCCAGGGCCGCCCAGGCAACCAGCACGGTGATGATCACCAGGCAGGCGCACATGATGATCACCCACCACAGCGGGAACGCCTTCTCCGGCTCCGGTTCCGGCGGCGGCGGGGCCACGTAAACCGGCTCCGGTACTGGTTCCGGTTCCGGCTCCGGGTGCAGGTTCAACGCGCACCGAATACAGATCTGTGCCACCGGCGAGTTCGGCTCGCCGCAGTGCGGGCAGATCAACGCCGCGGTGGCGGCCCGGCCGACGGTGCCCGGAAGGCGGCGTAAGGACGCGCCGGTCTCCTCACCGGACATCGGGATCACCGCGCTCCGGGCCCAGAACAATGGGAAGTCGCACCGCTTGCAGAAGTCTTCAGCATTGCGATGCGCGCTGTCGATCACCGCCCGCTCCCCGCACTCGGGGCAGGTGACCCATTCGCCGACGGCCGGGTCTGCCGCCGGGGCGGTGAGCAGCGTGGCCGACCGGTACCCGCCGGCCATCCCAGCACCGGTGAACAGCGCAGGCGTCGAGGGCCCCGGCGACGCCAGAAGTGTTGCCGTTGCCGGTGGCGCGACCGGCCATCCACCCGCTGCCGGTACCAGCAAAGGGTCGATCCCGGAGAACAACTCGCGGCCGTAGCCAGGTGTGGTCGCGGGGGCCTGGGCGGGCGGCTGGGGCTGGGGCTGGGGCGAAGGTGCTGCCGAATATGGTGCTGCCGAATAGCGCGCTGCCGGGCCTGGCGGAGGCACGACCGATGCACCAGGCACCGGGGCATAGCCCAGGCCGGCCGAAGGAGCGTCCTGGCGAGCGCCGTCCGCGGTGCCGCGCAACGCTTCTAGGTGCCTCAGGTCTGCCGCCGCCTCGTCATCATCGGAACGCCGCCCGTTGTGCTTCATTGCCCGCCTCGCATTCCATCAACCCCGCGCTCGCCCATCTCTGCATTTGTCGAACCCCACGATCCTGCGGACACCGCCTCCGCCTGCGCAGGCGGACCGCCGGCCGACATTCGGTCGTCCTCGGCGGTGGACAGCGCCCGGCGCCCGGCGACCCACAATTCCGCGCGGACGTGCGCCGGGATCTCATCGCGCACCAGCGCGACGAATTCATCCTCGGACAGGTGCCCGGTCCCTTCGACCTTCATCCGCACCCACGCGACATCACCTGGCGCACCACCCTCGGACCACACCCCGCCGCCGTCCTCGATCTCGGCGGGGCCGCCGGACAGCATCTCCAGATACCCCTTGAGGCCCCGGATCGTTCCGCGGTGCGCCAGCGCCTTCGACGAGCTGCGCAGAATCAGCCGCTGCAGCTGCTCGGGCAGGGAGGCATCGACTGTCTCGACGCCAATCCAGCTCGCCAGTTGGCCGATCATCGGGACCGGTGTCACGGTGGCGTCCGGGATGTTCACTATCTGGTCGGCGCCGTCGAGCAGGCTGCCACCCAACTCCTGGAACATCGAGACGAAGCGCACGAAGAAGTCGCTCTGCAGCATGCCGACCGGAAGTTGATTGACCAGCCACTGCGGGTTCCTGGCAGGAGGGCTGACCCGCGCATCGCGGCGCAGCGGCGGCAGCACGCGGACACCGGGTGTTGAGGCTCCCGGCGCACCCCCATCGCCGCCCGTGCCGGGGGCGGAAGCAGGGTCGGAAGTACCGTCATCGTCACTCATTCCGCACCCTCCCTTCCAGGCGCGCCGGACCGGGTCGCCGGATCATCGCACCACAACCCGGTGCGGTCCGGACAGGAACAGCGACTGCGAGTCCAGCCGGATCATCTCCCGGCCGGCGCCCACCCGTTGGCCGGTCCGCAGGTCGTACTCGAACAACAACACCTCGTCCACCCGATCGATGCCCTCGACGCTTTCCAGCAACTGAGTGATGGTGGCCGCGTTGAGATCCGCATCGAACAGCCAGCCGGTGCCGTCGGCACCTCCGGTGAGCGGGTGGATGTACCGGGTCAGCGTGGAGATCGCCCGCTGGCGGACCAGCGCCACCGGCCGACCCGCCGGCGCATGCACCAACGCAGCCACCGAGACGCCCTGGTAGTAGGGGGTTCCCACCTCGACGGCGGTGCCGACGATACGGTGCGCATCGAGATGGTCGAAGATCCGGCGGAGTAGCGGGGCGCTGAGCGCGAAGTCGTCCAACTGATGGATCCGCGGATCGGTGCGCACCTGCGGAACCACCAGCACCCGCACCGGGCCACGGCCGTTGGCCGACGGCAGGCACCGTGCCCGCGCCACCTCGATCGAGGACTCCAGCGTGAGCCGTTCGAAGTCCTTCGCGGTCACTGCCCGCTGCCCGGTCCGCAGGGTGAGCGGGCCGCGGACCTTGGCCTCCGCAATGGTTTCCGGGTCGACGCCGCCGGCGGCAGGCTTGAGGTTGATGGCGGCAGAGATGTACGGCACCGCTGACCGCATCACAGTCAGCGTGCGGGCCCCGACGTTACCGCTGGCGCCGCCGCCATGCCGGTACCCGGTCACCGCCATCTCGGCGCCGTCCCGGGGGATTCTGCCGTGCTGCCGCACCGACCCGTCCGGATAGCGCAGCCGCGGCCCGAACCGCACCACGCCGCTGGAGGAGTCCCACACGAAGTGATTGTCGGTCGCC
>CAJDUM010000124.1_pt1 | contig 13714 bp, 10 predicted proteins | sample 7390781 | NCBI WGS metagenome assembly CAJDUM01 (sample SAMEA7055661, study PRJEB34461) | soil metagenome | biome: terrestrial ecosystem; feature: Peninsula; material: soil | place: Antarctica | collected 2016 | reverse complement strand
GGCCCGGCGGGCGCCCCAGTTGACGGCCCAGCCCCTCTCGCGACAGCAGTCGGCGCGGGCCGCACGGCCGACGCAGGTGGTGAAGCTGCCGTTCTCGCGGAGCCGGCAGTTCCGGCCAGCAGTGCGACCGATCTGCGCAAAGGTGGCGCGGCGCTAGTTGGCGCGACATCGTCCACCGCGGATCGCCTGCCGCCCTGTAGCAGGACGGGGGGCCGCGAGCCGCGTGGCGCAGCCGCCGGCGAAATGGGCCGACTACCGGCGATCATGCTCGGCGGCGGGGCGTCCGGGCCGGGGAGCCGATCCAGCCCGCGGGGTAATCCGCCGGAGCGGCGCCGACGAAGCCTGCGAGCCCCCAAGGCTGCCGGGCGCCGTTCGACCGGCGGCAGGAGCGCGGGCGCCAGGAACAACACGCCGGGCAACGAGCCAGCGGCGTCATCCTGCCCGGGCTCACGCAGGTCTCCGTAGACGGATGGCGGATCCGCGGGACTGGTTCTGCGGATCGCTGATGCCTCGCTCGAGTCCGCCGACGCTGCACCTGGTCCAGCCGACGCGGTCATTTGCGTACTCGGGCCACCGGGATCCCGAGGCGCTTGCTCCTGCGCTGACCCGGCCGCCCCCGGCGGAATCGGGACGAGCTGTGAGGTGCTCGCCGCGCCGCGGATGTCGAGTGGCTGGGTCGACCACTGCGAGGGCGCCGTCGGCATCGCAGTGGCAGTGCCAGTGCCAGTGCCAGTGCCAGTGCCAGTGCCAGCCGTCAACCGCCGGATCGCTGTTGGGGCGCCAGGTGTCACCGATCCAGCGGGCATCAATCCAGCGGGCATCAATCCAGGTGTCACCGAACCAGATGTCACCGAACCAGGTGTCACCGATCCAGCGGGCATCGATCCAGCGACTGCGGCCGAGCCACCTGCCGATGATGCTTCCGCAGAAGACCCGCTCGCCCCTACCTGTCCGCTCCGGTTTACGTCAGACGCGGAGCCGGCCGATGTCGAGTCGTCCGCCGCCGGACCGCCGGACACGCGGTCACCGAACACTGGGGCGCCAGCCGCCGGACCGCCAGACACGCGGCCACCGAACACTGGGCCGCCGGACACGGGGCTCGCCGGTCCCAGCGAGCCGGACACCCGACCGCCATGCGTCGACGAGGCGGTCGCTGGACTCTGCGGTGCCGCAGGCGCCGAACCGGCGGCGTTCCCGGTAACGCCTGCGGAAGGCACCCGCCGGATCGTGGAACTCCCGGTCGGGCCGGTCACTGATGCGTGTGACGCCGCGGATCCGGCCGGCAAGAATCCATCCGATGAAGTCCCGCCGGTCGAGAGTCCGGCAGCCGACGACCCGACAGCCGACGACCCACCGGCCAAAGACACGGCAGCCGACGACCCACCGGCCGACGACCCACCGGCCGACGACCCTGCCGTCGAAGACCCCCGCACCGCCGGACCGGTTGAAGCGCGAACTGGAGTAGACCCACCACCCGACGACACTGCTCTGACGGGCTCGGTCCTGGCGACGGTGGTCCGCCGCGGTGCAGGGTCGGCTTGCGCTGGGCGCGCCCACGCACGACGAAGCGCCGAAGCAGCCACCGTACGGCCGAATCCGCTGGCCGGAGAACCGATTCGGGCTCGCCCCACACCCTGTTGCGCACCGAGGGAGACGGCGCCGGCAGTGCGCCGGTGCGCAGAGCCGCCTCCCGACATTGCCCCCGGCGGCCCCCCGTCGGTATCGGAGCCGGATCGACGCGCCTCTCGGCGCGGCGTCAGCCTGGTGCCAACGCCAGTCATCGGTCCAGCGGCGATCACTTCTTTGTATCGGCGCACCCGAGCGTTGGTGCCCGCCATGGTGTTTGCGATGCCACCTGGTACATGGTTCTTCTCGGTCGGGACCGCTTTCGCGGCCCTGGCCAGCCCTCTCGGCGGTAGCGTCGGTGACGACCGTGGATCCGCGCCCCAATGACCATCCGGTTGGTCGGCGCGCGGCACCCACCAGCGCGGTGGATGCACCCGGCCCTCGATTCTCGTCGGCCTGATCTCTCCGGGCCCGGCCAACTGCCGACGTACCTCCGGCGGCCTAGCGACCCCGGCGACGAACCGGATCGAAGATGCTGCAAGGCTTCCCAGTGGCGCCGGGCGCAGCCGTCCAGGCGGGCCCGGCCGCGACCACCTGCGCGCTACCTGCCGACCCAACCGAGTACGCAAAGCGCCCGAGCCGTCGCCGGCCGTGCGCTCGGTCTGCTCATCGTCTGGGCCGATCATGGCGTCACTCTCGTCGACGGGGCACTAGGCCAGGGTGGAACTGCGGAATCCCTCGTGGGCGATCTCCAGCTCCTCGGTCAGCGCGTCGCTTCCGGTCACGCTGAAGTCGGGGCCCTTCCAGCGGACCGGATACACCCCGGACAACGACCACGACCGGAGCATCGTCCCGTCAGCGGCGATGGCCGTGATGGCCCCGGTGGTCCTGGTCAGCTTGTTGGAATTGGCCGCGAATCCTTCGCCCGACGACTTGGACATCCAGTCGAACAACGCATCGGACTCCGTCAGACCCTTGGCGAAGGTGATGTTCGGCCAATCCATCCGCCCTGGGAGCTTGCGGGCGAAGCCGTTCTGCCCGCCCTCCTGCACTTCCTCGGTCTGGACAGTAACTTGGAGCCCGGACACCGAGGTGAAGATCCCGATCTCCACGCCTTCGACAGTGAACAGGAAACGTGAAGCGACAGGCGGATCGCCGCCGAGAGACTGCTGCGAATCAGGCGTACTCACGGACCGCCTCCCATGCCTTTTCGTTCAATGATACGACGGCGCGCACCATTCGTACCCGGTCCAGATGTTCCAGATCCAGCAGCTCTTCCAGCGACCAGTGCAGGTGATAGGCCAGGAAGGCGATCTCCTGCCACAGGGCGTCAACGGGATAGCGGAGCACGACCGCTCAGCCCTGACTGCGGGAGATCTCCTCGACCCGCGCCCGGGTCGACGGGCGGTCGGACCCATCGGCCGAATCCAGTTCGGTCGCAGGCGATTCGCCGCTCGATGGCACCGGGGGGACAGCCCGCACAGGGTCGGACCCGACCGGTGCTGCGGACTCCGCTTGAGCCGCCAGCAGCGCCTCGTACTCCGCCTGACTGCCGAAGTTGATCACGCCGTAGAAGTCCTGCAGGAAGGCCAGGTCGGCGGCGAACAGGCCCTCGATCTCGAACGCCGTGACGAGTTCCAGGTCGCCGAGCTTGCGGACCACCCTGGCCAGGATCAGCACCGTCAACCGCGGGTCGTCCGGGCCGGTGATCGACGGGTCGCGCAGTGGCTCCAACTCGTCCCGAGCTGTGGCCAACCGCATGATCCCGACTCGGTGCACACCGCCCCGCGGGTCGATGTACCCGCGGGGCAGCGTGAACTCGTACTCGGTCTTCAAACTCACTTAACCCGCTCGAGTCGCTCGCAGATCAGGGTGATGGTCTCCTTGACCGGGTCGTTCGACTCCACCGACAGCGCATCGGTCGAGATCTTGCTCGGCCATGCGTTGTAAAAGTTGAAGCGAGCGATTTCTGTGTGCGTGGAGTCGTAGAGCACGATCGAGCCGTTCTTGCGCTCCTTCCCCCTGGTACCCACCGGCATGCCGCCTTGGTGGATCCCGTTGAACCAGATCCAGAGCTTGTCCTTGGTGATGTCGACCGGGGCAACCCTGGTCAGGCTCAGGTCGGGCGCCTTGATGTGGGTGCCCAACATCTTGATGATCTGCTGCTGGCCCTTCGGGCCGGCCTGGTGCGTGGTCACGACATCCATCTCGATGTCGAGCCCGGACACGCCGGAGAGGTAAGCGATGGTCTCGCCGTCGATTTCCAGGAAGAAGTTCTGAGAAACGATGGCATCGCTGCTCAGCAGGGATTCCGCGCTTGGCATGTGCTGTGCTCCTTTTGTTGATGTGGATCAGGTCTGGAAAATGCGGGATGGGCGGAACACTCAGCTGGAGGACTGCTTCGTCTGGGCGATACGGAACACAACGAACTCAGCAGGCTTGACCGGCGCGATGCCAACCTCGACGATCAACAGGCCCTGGTCGATGGACTCGGGTGGGTTGGTCTCGGCGTCGCACTTGACATAGTAGGCCTGATCCGACGACGAACCGAACAGCGCGCCAGCCGACCACAACCCGCGCAGGAATCCGTCCAGTGTCCGCTTGACACCTTCCCACAGCGTCATGTCGTTGGGCTCGAAAACAGCGAACTGGGTACCCTCGGCGATGGTGGTCTCGATCATGTTGAACAGCCTGCGCACGTTGATGTATCGCCAGTCGGTGTCGCTGGCCAGCGTGCGGGCGCCCCAGATGCGGATGCCGCGGGTGCCGAACGGCCGGATGCAGTTGATGCCGATCGGGTTCAGCACCGCCTGCTCGTTCTGGGTGACTGCGTACTCGACGTCCAGGCAGCCGCGGATGGTGTCGTTCGCCGGGGCCTTCCAGACGCCCCTGGTGTCGTCGGTCCGTGCCCACACGCCGGCAATGTGGCCGCTCGGCGGGATGAGCACCTCGGCGTCGCCGTTGGTGCCGATCGGGTTCTCCACCTTGATCCACGGGTAGTACAGCGCGGCGTAGGCGGAGTCGTACATGGCGACGTCACTGCGCCATTCCTTGATCTGCTGCGGGGACATTCCGGGCGGCGCATCGAGCAGCGCCATCCGGTTTCCGTGCTGCTCGCAGTGCGAGATCAGCGACGTCTGCACGGCCTTCCACAGGCCCAGGTCGACCGATCCGTCCGCCTTGGTGGCGGCCGTGATCAGGTCGGGGACGAGCACGATGGTGACGTCCTCGGCGACCGCCAGGCCGTTGATGCCCTGCCGCGCGGACTCGGAGCCGGCGAACTTGCGACCATTCACCGCGACCGGGGTCGGGGCGGCCTTTTCCAACGCGTAGGTGCCCGGCCTGAGGATCTCGATCTGGCCGGACAGGTCGGCCTTGGCGTCTAACAGAACCTCGACCTTGACCTTGGTCGAGGTGCCATTGACGACGGTGGCCGCATTCCGGTCGCCGGGGGTCAGCGTGAGGTTGTCGAAGGACTCGACCACCTGACCGCCGGACAGCACAGTGAGGTTGAACGGGCTCGGCCCGTCCTCGTCGGTCTCGGCCGTCGCCACGTGAATCGACAGTTCCGCGTCCGGCTCCAGGCTCTCCACCGCGATGGGCAGCCCGAGCGCGCGGTCCGATGCGGGGAGTTCGAGTTTGGACGGCTCGCCGGATGGCGCTGTGTTGGGCACCCGGACTACATAGGCCAACGACCCACCATTGGCGAAGTATCCGTACACCGACAGCGGTAGGACCGCTCCCTTAACGAAGCTTCCATACAGCGATTCGAACTGTGTCCAACTGGTCACCAGACGCGGGGCGAGCCCGTCCGGGTCGTTCGGGTTGTCGTGCGGTGCCTTCTCCGTGAAGCCGACGAAGGCAGCGATCGCAGTGGGTGCCGCGGACAGCACCTTCTGCGAGGACGGCACTTCTTCGACGTACACACCTGGTGCTGCGTAGGTGGGCATTCCCACTCCTGTCGGTCGATTCCTACGGGGGGCGACGACGGCCTTCGATCCAGGTTGCGGTCCCGGATCCGAGGTCGAGGTCGGTGGAGATCTCTGCTCTCTTCGGTGGGCCACGTCGCGACTGCGGCCCGCATTGGATCATGGCACCGATCGTCACGCTCCGAAATAGAAGTCACCCAGATGCCAATATGATCTCTATCTAAGGGTGAAAACCATCCGTTCAGCCGTATGGTCGAAATCGATTATTCACTCTTCCGTGCAAGCTGAAGCCCAGCCTTCATCGGGCGGAATGGGCATCGTCCGCCTCCGAACCGGTTCAGGCGGACAGGGTCCGGGTGGCCCCTGGCATGGTGACTTGGATGACGCCGCCATACACGCAGGTCAGGATTGATCCGGCGACCAGTGCCGGCTTGTTCCCGATCAATGTCTGAGGCGCCATCGGCGCCCAGGGTGCCGCGATGGCCGGGATGCAGGGCATCGGCGTCAGCACACCGAGCGCGGCGGCCGTCGCGGCCGCCACCATCGGGTTGGCCAACGACTGACACATACCGAACGGAACGACGTTGGCTATCGGCGCATTGTCCATGATGGTCGCCGCCGGCCGGCTCTCGATGATCACCGTCGGGCTCGACGTCGCCAGCAGCGTTCCCGGTGCCATCCCGAAACTGCACATGGTCGACGCGCCCAGCACCACATTCGGCTTGCCCATCCCTATCCCCTTTCGGCGCTCCGCGCGCCAATGGCCGTGTTGTCGGCATTCCTTGTGCCGTACTCCATGGTTACTCCTTGGTCCCCTTGACCGTTGCCGTCAGCGGACGACCGGTAGTGATCACGAAGCAGGCCACAGATCGATCGTCACCCTGTTGCCACCCCCGCGCGGATGGCAACAGGTAGGTGAAGTAGTACTGCGAGTCCAGGTAGGTGACGCCCACATAGTCGGTGTATGCCGTGGCGCAGGCGCCCTTGGCGAACGTGTCGAGGACGGTTTGGCCGGGGAACGCCGCGTCAGCCGCCGGTGTCGTGGCGCCCGGGGCGGCGCCGGTTGTCGTGTACTGGATGATCGCGTACGCCTCCTGCTGATGCGGGACAGTGCACGGCACCTTGGTCAGGCTGGACAATTCCGCCCTGACGTCCTTCTGGTCGGTGATCGTCTGGAAGCAGTCGCCCACCGCGACGTCGAACACTGACACCGCAACGCCCTTGTCCGGGTTGCTGCCGCCGAACAGTCCCGACACCCAGGAGCAGCCGCCGCACAGCATCACTGTCAACGCCAGCGCAGCGGCGACTCCGGCGCGCACAAGCCCGAACGGCCGGCTCTCGCTTCCACCGGAAAGCGGCAGGCGGGCACGGTCCGAACGGTGCAGAACCACGAGACTCCTTCCGTTTGGCGGAACGCAATCCTGCGAGGCGCGGTCGCCGATCCGATCGTGTCACGACGACCTGCCCACTCAGCGTAGTTGGCCGCCAGTCGCCGTCATACCGGCCGTTCGTGTCATTCCGTCAGATCACCTGGCGACCAAGCACCAAGCACCAAGCAGCACCAAGCACCAAGCACCAAGCACCAAGCACCAAGCACCAAGCACCAAGCACCATCGTGCCGCGGTGTCCCCCGCGCCGCACGCATCGTTCGGTTCAGCATGTCGGCGAGAATCGGGCTATGGAGCTGCTCGACCGGCTACCAGTCGATTTCGCCGCACGAGGTGTGGTCGGGTGGCTCGATCTGCAGGGTCGCGTGCTGGATCTGGTAGCGGACCGAGAGTAGGTCCCTGGCCCGGTCAAGGACGTCGTGATGGTCGGCGTCCTCGGCCGAGACCAGGTGCGCAGTGGCCACGTTCATCCCGGAGGTCAGTTCCCACAGGTGCAGGTCGTGCACGTCACCCACGCCGGGAATCGCGGCCAGATCCGCCGCGACCGCAGCCGGATCCATGCCGACCGGAACCTGCTGCCCGAGGACCCGCAGCACCGAACGACCCAAGCCCACCGCGCGCACCACGACGAAAACCCCGATCCCCGCCGCCACCACCACATCCCAGACGCTGTACCCGGTCCAGGCGATCAGCCCGGCCGCGACCAGCACGCCGGCCGAGCCTGCGGCATCCCCCAACACCTCCAGGTACGCACCGCGGACGGTCAGCGACTGCCCGGATCCGGTGTGGAGCAGGGCCAGGCACACGATGTTGACCACCAGCCCGATCGCGCCGACCACCGCCATGATTCCGTACTCGATGTGCGGCTCGTGTCCGATCCTGCCCACCGCGCCTACGACGACGAAGGCACCCACGGCGAGCATGAGCAGCACCGCAAGCCCAGCGGCGAACACCTCAACGCGGTAGCGTCCGTAACTTCGGCGGCCACTGGTGTCCGGACGCACCGCGATGCGGGTGGCCACCAGCGCAGCGCCGAGCGTCACCACGTCGGTAGCCAGGTGTCCGGCATCGGCGACCAGGGACAGCGAATCGGCCAGCAACCCGAACACCAACTCGACCACGAACATCGCCGCGGTCAGCGCGAATGCGCTCGTCAACCGGCCACGAAAACGTCGGGACGCAGGCCCGGCGGCTGCTCCTGCGCCGATGCCATGGTGATTTCCCGCGCCGCTGCCGTGCGAGCCGGAAGGAGCCTCGGCCATCGGGGACCTCCCTACACCGCCCACCCAGCACCGCGAATCACCAGTCTATCGAGAGCCGTTCCCGGAGTCGGCGCGTCGATCCGTGGCACGATGCCGGGGAGCGCTTGCGTACCCATCAGGGAGGGAGAGGCAGTGGCCCCGAGCGAGCAATCGAGAACCCGCTACCGGCTGGTGCTGTTGCGACACGCCAAGTCCAGCTATCCCGACGCGGTGACCGACCACGACCGGCCACTCGCGCCGCGGGGGCGGCAGGAGGCGCAGCGAGCCGGCGATGCGATCACCCAGTTGACCGACGGGGTCGACGCGGTGCTGTGCTCCGCGGCTGTGCGAGCCAGGCAGACGTTGGGGGCAACCGGGATAGTGGCGCCGACCACGTTCACCGACGACATTTACGCAGCAACATCGGGCGCGATTCTGACACTCATTCGCCGGCAGCCCGACGCCACTCGGACGCTGCTGGTGGTCGGCCACGCGCCAGGGATACCTGGCCTGGCACTCGCGCTCGCCGGCGAGCACAGCGACCCGGCCGCGATGGCGGCGCTGCACGCCGGATATCCCACCTCCGCGATTGCGGTACTGGCCACCGATGACGGGTGGTCGGGTCTGGGAAGCACTGCTACCCGGCTGGTTTCGTTCATCGTTCCCCGCTGACGAAGGTCCCACCCCGACGGGGACAGCCGGATGCCGGCCAACCTCCACGAACCCTGCCTGCCGGCCGACGGTTCCCGCACCGTGGAAGATGAAGTCATGCCCACCACGTCGCCGCCAACGGCACCCGGGTCGTCCCGATCGGCACTGCCCGCATCGCTGTCGCCGGTTCGAATCCGCGAACTCACCGCCGCAGTCCGCGGCACCGGCGATCGGTTGCCGGTACTCGCGCCGTTCACCGGCGAGCAGCTGGTCGTCCACCAGGCGGCCACCGCGCACGACGTCACAGAAGCCGCCGCGCAGGCCCGCGCAGCCCAGCGCTCTTGGGAATCCGTCGCTCCGCGGGACCGAGCCGCGGTGCTGCTGCGCCTGCACGATGCGATTCTGGACAACGCCGACGCGTTGCTCGATCTGATCCAGGTGGAGTCCGGCAAGGCCCGGTCGCACGCCTTCGAGGAGATCGCGGACGTGGTGAACGTCTGCCGCTACTACGGCCGGGTCGCCGCAGCAGTGCTCTCGCCGCAGCGGCGCAGCGGCGTGTTCCCGCTGCTCACCTCGACCACCGTGACACACCGGCCGGTCGGCCTGGTCGGCCTGATCACCCCTTGGAACTATCCGTTCACCCTCGGGATCGCCGACGCGCTTCCCGCGCTGGTCGCAGGAAACGCGGTGCTGCACAAGCCCGATACCCAGACCGTGCTCAGCGCGCTGGCCGGCCGGGAACTGGCCGTCGACGCCGGGCTGCCGCCAGAACTGTGGCAGGTGGTGGTCGGCGAGGGCGCCATAGTCGGCCCGGCGGTGATCGAACAGGCCGACCACGTCACCTTTACCGGGTCGACCGCCACTGGACGCACCGTCGCGGCCCAGGCCGCCGGACGGCTGATCGGCAGCACCCTGGAGCTCGGCGGGAAGAACGCGATGATCGTCTGCCGGGACGCGCGGATCGGTGCCGCCGTCGCCGGCGCGGTCCGCGGCTGCTTCTCCTCCGCAGGTCAGCTGTGCCTGTCGATCGAGCGCATCTACCTGGCCGAACCGATTGCCGAAGAATTCACCCGACAGTTCGTGGCCGCGACCCGGGCACTGCGGCTCGGCGCCGGATACGACTACCGGTCCGACATGGGATCACTCACTTCGGCCGCGCAGCTGGCCAGGGTCGGCGCGCACGTGCAGGACGCGCTGGCCCAAGGCGCCACTGTGCTGGCAGGTGGCGCGAGTCGGCCCGACATCGGGCCGTACTTCTTCGAACCGACGGTGCTGTCGAACGTGCCGCCGCACGCACGTTGCTATGCCGAGGAGACCTTCGGGCCGGTGGTCGCGCTGTACCCGGTGGCGACCGAGGACGAGGCCGTGCAAAGGGCCAACGAGAGCAGCTACGGGCTGAATGCATCGGTGTGGGCGAAGGATGCCCGGCGCGGCCGGAAACTGGCCGGCCGGCTGCGATCCGGCGCAGTGAACATCAACGAGGCATACGCAGCTACCTGGGGATCGGTGGCTGCACCTATGGGCGGTTGGGGAGACTCCGGGTCGGGCCGACGGCACGGCCCTGAGGGGTTGCTGGCCACTACCTGGTCGCAGACCGTTGCCACGCAGCGGCTCTGGCCGGTCGGCGAACGATCAGTGTTGCGCGGCAGGCGGTATCAGTGGGTCATGACCGGAGCACTGCGCGCACTCAGGCGAACTCGGCGCCGCTGATCCCGCGACCGACGGCCGTCGCGACGACGCTGCCACGGAACCGAAAACGCCGGCGCGCCGAGGCCGGCCGAGGACGACCGAACGGAAAAGTGGCCCCCGGACCGAAGTCCGAGGGCCACCCGTCAGCGCCGGTACGTCACCAGTTCTACGTCGGGGACACCAGCAAAGACATCCGGTGCAGGAAGGCCGCCATCGCCTGCCGTTCCACCGACTTCACCGGCTTGAAGGTGCCGGGACCGTCGCCGGTGGTGATCCCGGTGGTCTTCATCCACTCGATGCTGCCGCAGAACGGGTTGGTCGCGTCGACATCGGTGAACAGCCGCGTCGTTCCGGTGCAGATCGGGTCCGCCTGGCCCGGGTACTGGACCCGGTGCAGGAACGCGGCCATCGCCTGCCGTTCCACCGAGTCCGCCGGGTGGAATTCCGCGCCGCCGTTGTACCCGTTGGTGATCCCGGCAGTCTTCATCCACTCGATGTCCCCGCAGAACTGGTTGCTCGCATCAACATCGGTGAACAACCGCGTCGGCCCGGTGCAGATCGGGTCCGCCTGGCCCGGGTGGGTGTACCGGTACAGGAACGCTGCCATCGCCTGCCGTTCCACCGGCGCACCCGGGTTGAACGAGCCATTGGGATAGCCGGTGGTGATCCCGGTCAACGCCAGCCAGGCGATGTCATCGGCGAACGGGTTGCCGGCGACGTCGGTGAACGTGAGCGTGTCGATCCCGACCGGGACATGAGTCGCCGTGCCCGTGTTGTTGCCGGCCACCTTGAATACCGCGGTGCCGACCGGCGTGCCCAGCGGGATCGTCAGCGAAACGTGCGCCGTCCCGTTCTCGTCGTTCGGCTGGGCGCCGATGGTGTTGTCCACTGCGAAGCTGCCCAGGACCGTGCCGTTCAAACTCACGCTCACCTGCGTGTCCGTCACATCCGACGCGGTGGAGAAGGCCAGGGACGACAGGTCGAACTGCAGGGTGTCGCCGCCGGCGTACCCGTCGGCGCCGCCCACGTAGCTCACACCCACCGAACCCTGGGCGTAGTCCACCGGCAACGCCGAACCCGACGGGGCGTTTGCGGCCATGTAGTCGACCATGCCCTGCAGATCCGTCTGGCCGGTGTCCTTCCGGTTGGTGCCGTTGGCCAACTCGAAGAGGTTGTCACCGCCGGAGGCCAGGAACGAGTTCACCGTCACCGAGTAGCTCGTGCCGGCATCGATCGGCTGCCCGTTCAACCACATCTGGGTGATGTGGCTGTCCGCTGCCGCCGCCGGATCGTAGGTGTAGGTGAAGCCGTGCGACATGCCCAGCCGAAGGAACGGCCGCGACGAACCCGAGGGTTGCCACTGCTGCTCAAGCACCGTCTTGATCTGCGCTCCGGTGAGCGTCATGTTGATCAGCGTGTTCGCGAACGGCTGCACCGTCGCGGCCTGCTTGTAGGTCAACATCGCCGGATACCCATTGGCGTTGCTGCCGACCATGTCCGCACGCAGACCGCCCGGGTTCATGAACGCGATCTGGGCAGAGCCGGTGGTCGTGCCCTCGGTAGCCCAGCGCTGCGCCTCGGCCACCAGGTTGCCCAAGGTGGACTCCCCGCCGCGGTTCTCCGAGGCACTGGACAGCTTCGCCCGGTTGAACGGGCCACCGATCTCGCCCAGCGGCTGCGCGCCCAACACGGAGGCGTTGGCCACCGCATCGGCCACGGTGGCGGCCACCGTGGGGTCGGACGGATAGTTGGCGACCCACTTCATCTGCCCGGGCTTGGCGGGGTCAGGCACCTGCTTGGTCAGCGGGATGGTGTTGGACTCGATCTTGGTGATCTCACCCTCGGTCACGGTGAACAGCAACTGGTCCAAGTTGTACCCATAGGAGCCTGCCTGAACCACCGGCCGCTGTGTGACCGGCCGACCGGCCCATGCCGGCACATTGACCATGCAGTTGTAGGTCAGGTGCGTGTGGCCGGAGACCACCGCATCTACGTTCGCGTCCAGCGCGTTGACGATCTTGCCGAAATCGTTGGAATTGTCGGTCACTGAATCGCACGACGTAGTCGGCGAACCCTCATGCACCAGCATCACCACGACGTCGACGCCTTCGGCCTTGAGCGCGTCGGCCTCGGTGTTGACCGCGGCAGCGATGTCGGTCACCTCGATGTTCGCGATCCCGGCCGGCGACACCAACTCCGGCAGGTGCTCGGTCACCGCACCGATGAAACCGACCTTGACGCCGTTCATCTCCTTGACCCAGGTGGCGTCAAGGGCCGGATCGCCCGAGGCCTTGAACTTGACATTCGCGCCCAGGTATTTCCACTCCGCGCCACCGTACTTGTTAGTCCCTGCGCTATACGGGGCCATGACCCGGTTGATCAGATCGTCGTAGCCCTGGTCGAACTCGTGATTTCCCACCGACGACACCTGCAAACCCGCCGCGTTCATCGCATCAATCGTAGGCTTGTCATGCGCAATGAACGACTCAAACGTCGACGCCCCAATAAAATCACCGGCCCCAGCAAACACCGTGCCACCCGGGTAGTCCTCACCCAACTGCTTTACCGCGCCGGCCACCACCGCGGCACCGGCCTCCTGGCCGTTCGCCGAGATGCGGCCGTGAAAGTCGTTGATCCCTAGGATCTGCACGGTGGTCTGCGCGGGGGGAGTCACAATCTCCGAGTTGAATCCGACGACCACAGGGTCGTGGTCGCTGGACCGATACGCGGCGGTGTCGTAGAACGAGGTGACGTTGTAGTTGTACCGGCTGTACTCCAGCGCGATCGACTCCGGAGCATTGATGTTCCAGATGTCTGCACCGGTGGCGCGGGCCAGCGCGGAAGCATTGGCCAGCACGTGGTCCAGCGAGCCGTTCATGCCGCCGAAGCTGTAGGACTGCTTTCCGGTGTCGTAGTGGCTGTTCAGGTCGGTCCAGCCGTCGTCGTACAGCACCTTCAGCGGGTCTTCCGCGGTGTAGGAGTTGTAGTCGCCGGTCATGAACACGTCGTTAACGTTGTTCTGGCTCTGCAGGGTCGGGATCCACCCGTTCAGCGCGGTAGCCTGTGCCATCCGAGAGGCGTTGGACGCGCCCTGCCCATCACCGGAATCGGCATCTCCCGGCAGCGGGCCCGCCGAGCCCTTCGACTTGAAGTGGTTGACCACCAGCAGGAACGGCGTTCCGCCGCCCTTAGGAGTGAACGCCTGGGCGATCGGCTCGCGGGCGTTGTCGAACGCCCCGCCGGTGCCGCT
>CAJDUM010000097.1_pt1 | contig 13922 bp, 21 predicted proteins | sample 7390781 | NCBI WGS metagenome assembly CAJDUM01 (sample SAMEA7055661, study PRJEB34461) | soil metagenome | biome: terrestrial ecosystem; feature: Peninsula; material: soil | place: Antarctica | collected 2016 | reverse complement strand
GCGCGCTGGGCGGCTTCGTCCAGCTTTTGGCGGGCCTGCTCGGGGCTGAGGTAGTTCATCGCGCCTCCTGGTGGTGTTCGGATGCCCGACTCTAGAGAAATAGTTTCCACATTGTCAAGTACTTACCATCCGGAGCGCGTGACGGAGGCCGCACAAGTTGGCTTGCAGCAGAGGTGCTCCGGCACCGTTCCGTAAGCCGATGGCTCTACGGGCGCACAGCTGGCTCGCCGTAGCGTTCCTGGGCCGCTTGGCGACTGGTCCCAAGCATGGTGGCGATCTGGGTCCAGGTGTGGCCGTGCTGGCGGGCGTCCGCCACGGCGTCAGCGAGTTCGGCCTGGCTCGTCGCGGTCGCGCGGACCGCGGAGCCGATGCGGCGTAGACAGGTCGCGTCTGCCTCCGGGCGGGCGAGGTCTGCCGGGTCCAGGGAGTCGAGCCACCGCTCGGCTTCCTCGGCAGCCTGCTGGAGTTGTTCGCGGGTGCGGGGCATGTTCACCACCTCTATAGATGCTCGTAGAACTTGGGCCGAAGTGCCATGGCGTGGATCGCCACGAGCTGACCGTCGTCCTCGATCACGACGACTTCCAGGAGCCGGCCAGCTCGGTCAGCTCCGATGTAGAGATCACGGTCTCCCTGGTTGAGCACGCGGATCGCGTTGCGCACCGCGTGCTCGATGTTCAGGTCGGCGACCCCGTGCTTGCGGGCGTTGTCGGCAACCTCCACTAATGCAGGTTACCCTGCTCGACCTGATGCCCGCTCAGCGATCGGCTAGCGGTTGGACTTGCTCGGCATCAGCTGAGCGGGGTTTGGGTCTTTGTCGGTGGGTAACGCGTTTGAGTTCGCGTCGCATATCCCTCCGGCCCGGGCCGGGCCGGCGCTGGCGGTGGCGGGGCTTCGGTAGATCCGGCAGGCCAAGGTTCCCGTCCCGGGTGCGGCGGGCTCGCAGAGCAGGTCGGCTCCGTCCATCAGGAATGAGGGGGATCCGTTGAATCCTCGCCGTTCCGCGTCGTGCTGATCTGCGATCACGGTGACTCGGAAATGGGCCGGCCGGTGGGTCACCGGAAGGCGGCGACGCCGGTCGAGGTACCGATCAGGATGAGTCCGAGCCCGGCGGTGGGTGTGTTGAACAAAGGGATGCCCGGCCCGACCTGCAGGGTCTGCACTGTCGCTCCGGTGGTGGTGTCGATCTCGCGCAGAGCACCGCTCGGGGCGTTGGCGGCCCACAGGTTGGTGCCGACCAGGATGGGGGCGCTGTCCACCCCTGACAGTTTGGGCCCGACCGTGCCAGTCGTCAGGTTGACCACGTCGATGCCGCCCCCGCGGCAGGGGACATACATCCGGGTGGTCGTGCTGTCGTAGGCCGGACCCCCGTCGGGGTCGCTGCCGCAGATTCCGGGGATCGCGGCGACCTGGCCCAAGGTGTCCTGCCGCAGCAGGTAGCCGATGTCGGTCTTGCCGACGGCGAAGACCCGATTGTCCGGCAGAAGCACCGGGTTGGCCGTCGAGAGATCATCGTCGCCGCCGGCGACGGCGTCCTTGAACGAGGCCAGCGGATGCAGGTCCGGGCTGAGTTTTACGACGCTCTCGGTGTACTGCTTCGGGTCTGGGCCACCCCGTGGAGGGTCCGGGTTAGCGTTCCCGGTGCTCACATACAGATCGCCGGCAGCGTCGATGGCCGGCGCCCCGCCGGCCTGCCAAATGGCGCCGCCCTCACCGTCCGCGGCGACCTCGAAAGACACCATGTGGGGTGGTCCGACCTCCCGAACCCCGACCACCCACCCGTGGTAGCTGCCGCAATCACCGTCGTTGCCGCCGTAGCTGATGTAGATCCGTCCGCCGGCCAGTGCCAGCGACGCCCGCTGCAGCAGATTCACCGCCCGTTCCCCCACTGGCAGCGGCGGATCGACAGCCTCGCTCAACACCACCGCGCCTGACGCCAGCGACAGGCCCGCCAACCGGTGACGCACGACGCCGGCCTCGACGACCTCGCCGACGATGTACACGGTGCCCGACCGGGGGTCGATGACCGGCGTGCTCGTGATACCCAGCGGGTCGATGTCTCCGCAGCCCGCGACCGCATCAACGTTCGTCAACGGCGAACCGAGCGACGCCGACCAGACGATCCCACCGTCGGCCGGGTTCAGCGCGACGACCCGATTGGTCTCGGTCACGGCGATCACGATCCCGCCGCCGATCACCGGCTCGCCGCGGACAGCGCCTCCCAGATCCACCGACCACGCCGGCCGGGCAACACCGGAAAGGGTCTGCGCCGCGACCGAACCGCTGCGGGACTGGTCCGCGTGATAGCCAGGCCACGGCGCCGCCGGCGACAAGCCGCCCGAAGCCACGGGTAATGCAGTGGATGACGGGTAGACATCGGCCGGACCGGTGGCTGGCGCAACCGGCGACCGGGCCGGGGTCTGCCGGGGCGAGCCGCAGCCGCACGTCAGCACGCCGATGAGCAGCACCAGCGCCAGCGCGACGCCGCGCCTTCCAGCCATCCTGGCGCTCCCTTCGACCCGCGGCCGAACCTGTAGCCGGGACTGTACCCACCGGACCACGGTATCGAGAGTCCATCCGGCACGCGCCCACCCCAGGGTGAACTGTCAGCTGCGACCGACGCCGGTCGCCACGCCGCCAGCCGAAATTGTCCTCAATGACGTGCACTCCCACTCGCCGCAGCTGCCGGCGAGCTGGTCGAAGGTCTGAGGATCAGACTTCGGTGAGAACCAAGATCACTTATCCATTAGGGGATCGGCTGGCGGCGATCAGGAACGGGGGAGAGACGGATGTGTTGAGATCGGGGGCGTGACTGAGCGGGGAGTGTGAAAACCGATGGCTGACCTACCGGTGAGCGATCTGCTGGATGCCGAGATGGTTACGTGGCGAGTGTTCGGACTCGCAGAAACCCTCGGCGACCTTCCGTCCCCCGGCTGGAGTGAGGAGGCGGTTCGAGGCCCCCAGCCCGCTGACGTGCTTCGGGTAAGCATCGGCGACCTACCAACTGACCTCGTTCGGGCGCTGACTGAGTGGCGTGCCCGAACTGGTTTGTACTGCGCCTCTCACGCTCGTTCCAAGTTCGGGCCGTGCGCGGGGCTGTCGTCGGATGGCTCCTCGACGATGGGGGCGAGGTCGCCGACGCTCTTCTGTCGTTCCAACAGGAAGGCGCCAAGTACATCGACGGTGCGGTCGCCGGAATGATCGATCCGCTGGGTGTCGCAAACCTATCGCACTTGCGGTTCGGAGATGACAGACCCTTCCTTATCGCGCCCGATCGAGCGGCCGTCGCGCGGAGCCGTTTCGAGTTGACGGTCAATGACTGGGGCGTACAAGTCGGACGTCAGCTCGGTTACGCCACTTCCCTGATCGCTTCAGTCGGCGACGCGTTGCGGGCGCTCCCGAGTGGAAAGCAGATTGGGACGGAAACTGCCGGTCCCGCGCGGTGGTTCGTTGCCGCGAAGGCGGAGGCGACCGACAACCTGCGCCGTTTCGTTTTTGCATTCGTCGGACTTGAGATGCTGGTGACGCTCGCAGAGAAGGACGCGCGTATAGCCCTGGTCAAGAGACTCACCGACCTCGACAGTTCAAACCCAATCCCCGCAAACGACCTGCTCTGGCCCGGACTGAACGAAGACGTCGTCTACCGGAACCTCGTCTTCAGGTTCGCCGTGTTGGCGTCTGTGTACTCGCCCGCCACCGCCGTCGAGGACGTAGCAGCCTTCCGTGACTTGGCCAGGGTGCGGAACCGTCTCTTCCACGGCGCAGAGAATGGCATCGACAAGTCACGGTCCGTGCAATGCCTCGAACTCTTGCGTAGGTACCTCGGTCTCGTCGCGGCTAGGACCGCATAGCCCCGCTGGGATCCCTGTCACAAGTCAAACGGCATCATCTCCCGCTGGACGACTGGCGCGCGTTGCAGTTCACCGTCCCAAGGCGCTGTACCAAGTCTGTCGTTGCGCTCCGGATAACGAACGGCGACCGGTGAAGATCGGTGACCCTGACGCGATGGAAGACCAGATCACGCGTTCACCGCAGGACGATCCCGTTGCGGACAGGAAATGACCTTGATCGGCACCGCGGACGGAGCGTCGAATCGTCACCGGTGGAGGTTCCGCTAGCGGCGTCGCCCGTAGTCTGAGTTAGGGCTACCTGGCGAAGGAGGCATAGGTGTTATTCACCGATTCGAACGAGCCCGTTCCCGCTGGCTTGAGGACCGAAGAGTTTGTCTTACGTCCGATCGTTGCTGGCGACGCGGAGGTGGATTACGCCGCGGTGATGGAAACGCGGGAGTACCTGCGGTTATGGGAACAGTCAACGTGGCCCGAGGACGACTTCACGGTGGAGGCGAATCGGACAGATCTCACCGACCTCGAACAACGCCATGCTGCGCATCGCGCGTTCACGTACACGGTGCTCGACCCGGACGGCGCCGAGTGTTTGGGGTGCGTCTACGTCTTTTCCATCAGCGCCACGTTCCTCGTGAAATCCACGGTGACTCCGGTCGGTGACGACGATTGGGCGGACGTGGAAGCCGTCATCTTCTTCTGGGCTCGGCGGTCCCGGATGGAGACGGGAATGGACAAGCGTCTTCTCGCTGCGCTCCGTGCGTGGTTCAACGACGAATGGGCGCTCAAGAGAGCCGTCTACGTCACGAATGAGCAATTTCAGCAGCAACTGGATCTCATCGACCGCACCAATCTGACCCTGAAGTTCGAGCTGTCTGAGCCCGGCAAGCCAGGAAAGTACCTTATCTTTGGCTGAGTTGGGTGCGGGATCGTCGCGTTGTTGGCGGTGACCACGGGGGATCACGATGGTATTCCGGAGCGCCATCCGGTTGCGGCGATCCAGCGATCTTGGTCGTGAGCGGCCGCGGGACGTCGAACCGTCGCCGGTCAGGGTTCGCGTTGCGGGACCGCGAATGGTGCCAGGCCGTAGGCCCTATTTCAGGGCGGGGATGGTCGCCTTTGCCAGGGATTCGTATCCAGCTTCGTTGGAAGCGCTGTTGATGGCCGACTGAATATTGATGTAGCGGCTCCCGACCTGGACAAGGATGCCAGCGGGTGAGACTGACGCTCTGTCGCCGATCCCGGAGACGGATTGCGCGCCGCCGCTGATGTTCAGGTCGTCGAAGGTTTCCTTGTCTGGGCGCTGATAGACCCCGATCGATAAGCTGGGGCTATCCCCGCTGTACAGGCAGAAGTAGACCCCAGGTGTGTCATGGGATCCGTCGACGGCTGAGTTGAACGACCACCCTGAGGCCGCCGACACGGCCGCCGGTGACATCACCGAGCAGACGTTGACCGCCGCGGGTGAGCCACCCGGTGCTGCCGGTACTGAAGCGATGGTGGGTTCCGCGTCGCCGCTCGCCGGCACCGTTGCCCCAGCCGACGACATGGACGTTGTTGAGTCGTTCGGGCTAGCCGACCCTGACATGAGCGCACCTGGCGCACTTACGTTCATCGACGTCCCGGCTGTTCCGCTGGTCGAGCATGCCGCGGCGGCCACAGCGAGAACACCGCATATCGCCAGCGCCGACAAGGTGTGAACGCGCATCGCCGTCTCCGATCGGTTCAGCACAGCCGAGATGCTGCTGACCCACTGCATCAGCCCCTCGTAACGTCTCAGTAATGCCGCTGTACTTCAACAACGGATAGCGCACCTTCCCGGCGCGAGCTGGCGTGGAAAGCCGATCGCGTCTGCAGACGGTCTCGTGCTTGCCTGTCGATCATGCCCCACCCTTGTTCCGCCCACCGCCCTGCTGGCAAGTCACCGAAACCACAGCCGACGACAGCACCACGCATATCGTCAAAATCTGATCCCCCGATCACCGTATGCGGATCCTGCTGCGGTGACGATGTTGATCTTGATCGTCGCCAGCGCTGGCCGCCGCAACCGTCGAAGCAGACCGTTCCCCCTGCGGCGACGCCCACTTGGACGGTGCCTGTGGCGGGCCGGTAGGACTCAGGGTTCGGTCGGCCGGCTGGGGGTGCCAATGGCCGACTGCGCGTCGGGTCCCCGTTACGGGTCTGTCCGCGCATCGGCGGCAACATTCTGGCCAACCCTCAGCCGCGCCGTTCACATCATCGGGAGTCACACGCTCAGCGAGCGCCGGGAGTACGGAGTCGTCCGGGTGATGAGTTCGGCCGCGGCACGCGGTCGAGCTCAGGATCGTCGGTCACGCCGCGGTGACCGCGGCCCGGTTCCGCGGAGCCTGGGCATGTTCGCGGCAGCCGCGCAGCAGCGTGTAGGCGCCGAAGATGACCATGAGCCCACCGCCGCCGGCGCCGGCCACCGCGCTGGGCGGGACATCACCGGTCACACCGACGATGGGGGCGATGACCGCTACGGCGGCGACCAGTAGCCCGCACATCCGCAGGCTCTGGATGCGGAACAGGTTGCCCAGCGGTAGGAAGTGCACACCCACGATGAACAAAACCCACGGCGGAATGTACGCAGCGTGCCCGGTCAGCCCCAGCGCAGCGGCGCCGGCCGCGATCGCGCCCACCTCGATGATCACCGCCCACCGGTAGGCCCGGCTCCCCCCGGCCCCGCGCATCGCGGAAGCACCTTTGCGATGCTTCATGGCCAAGATCAGCGCTAAGACCGCCACGATCGCGCCCACGGTGGACCCGACAATCAGAAACGGCACCCACGAGGCCGGCGAACCCACCTGCGACCATCCGAAGCACGTGACACCGACGAAGCCGAGCACCAGCGCGGTCGCACCCAGATCCCGGACCGTCGCTACCGCCTGGCTCCGCCCGCTGGGCACCTTCGTCATCGCCATACCCCTTCTCACCCTCGGTGCGCGGCCGACAGGCCACGCTGCATGTACTCCAAACGGGGATCGCGCGGTGTGCAGGATCGCTGCTGCGCGGCTGGCAAATCACTCGGGCGGCAGCAGCTGGCCGCCGCCCGAGCCGGCGTCAGCATGACTGGGGAGAGCTCAGGTCAGCACGTTGCGGTCGGATCGGAAGTTCGCCGTGCGGGGGTCACATCGCGGATGCGATCTCGGTGGCCACCTGCTCGGCTGCGCTGCGGCGCTGTTCCTGCGCGTTGCTGTGGTCGGGGGAGACCGGCGCCGACGCCGGTTCATCGCTTCGGGGAGACGGAATGGATGCAGACGGATAAATGGCGCCGGCTGAGGGCTGAGATTTCATAGGTTCACCGCGCATTGGCGAATATTTCGGAATGCTGTCTTGAATGGTGAGCGATGCTCCCAGCTCCTGCGGCCTCGACGAGGTGGCCGGTGTCGGCTTCAAGCAGGCTGTTCATCCAGCATTCAGTAACGATACGCGGGTGGCCTTGGGGCCCCGGTCAGGGTAGGTCGCCGATGCGTACCCGAACCGGCGTCAGGAACTGCGACTTAGGGCTGGCGGCGCTAATGGTCTAGGTCGAACGCGACCAGCGGCAATTTCGTCTTCTGCTCATCGATCTGCTCGCCGAGGGTGGTCTCGAGTACGGGTTTGAGCGTCCGCCAGGCGCGGGGGTGGGCGTTGGCGTAGGCGGTGAGGGCCGATGTGCTCTGCTCGCCGGTGAGTGTGCGCCCGATCGCCGGCGCGGGGCGGCGACTGCCGAGGTAGAGACGTACCTGCGGGTTGGCGTGGACGTTGCGGAACCACTGGGCGCGGGCGCCGAAGCCGGAGGCGACGATGTAGCTGCCCGGTGCCGGCCGGGCGATGACCTCGAGGACGACATAACGGCGTTCGCCGGACGTGCGCCCGATGTGCTCGAGCATCAGCAGTCGCGAGCCGAACAGGAACCCCAGCCGTGCCCGGTACAGCCAGATCGGGGCACGCACGAACCAACGTGCTCGAAGCGTGCCGCCGCTCGGGAGGCGACGGCCCGGGTGGCGCCGGAAGTGTCGGAGAGTTGCATGTACGGCCTCGTGTCTGTGTTGGGCTGACGGGGGTTCACTGTTGGTCCGGTTGCGTGGCGAGCAAGCCGCCTTGGTAGACGGCGAGCACTTGCCGGCCCCAGCGGTGCAACCCGTCGACCGAGAGCGGATCCATACCGAGCACCTCGTGGAGGCGATCGCGCAGCATCATCACGGCCAGGTCGTTGGCGAGCAGGAACGCGGCGCGGGCCGACGGATCACCGCCGTCGACGGCCGATCCAGCCTCGATCAGGTCGGCGAGTCCGGCCTGGCCCAGTGCATGCAGCTGTGCAAATAGCGACGTCGCTCCGGGACCGCCGCCGATCAGCAACCTGGCGAGATAGGCGGGTATCGGTGAACCCGGTGGTAAATGCCGGGCGACCTGCTCGGCCAGACTCGGCAGTGCCTGAACGTCCAGCGGTGCCGCCCCCTCGGGTGCAGACGCCTGCGCCAGCATGGTCTGGAACAGGCCCACCACATGCTCGTCGACCGCGGCTCGCAGACCGTCCTTGGACCCGTAGTGCCGCAGGATCAGGGCGGGAGAAACCCCTGACGCGGCGGCGATCTCGCGGACGGTGACGGCTTCGACATTGCGCGCGGCGAACAGACGCAGCGCCTCGTCGCGGATGATCGCCCTGGACGTTCGGTCCTCAACCTCGAGTGAACGCATGATCACTATTGTAAACGCTTGTTCATCGCGAAGCGAATCCGGCAAGCACCACGCGGGGTGGGGCGGAGCGCGGTGGCCTCGGCCTTGGCCTGCTGGCACCGGAGGTCCTTAGAGACTGTCGCTCGGTCCCTTCTGCTGCCGACGGTTGCGCACAGTCAAAGATGTTTGACATCAGTAGCCGAGCGGCTTACGTTGAATGGCAAAGATGTTTGACTCGCATCGACTGGAAGCGGTGGTCTGGATGGTCTTCAAAGAAAAGAGCACGCTGGCGATGACGGTCATCCTCATCCTCGTCTTCGGCTGGTACTTCGCCATCGTCGTGGGCGACGTGGCTCGCTCGCCGGGCCTCGACATTGCCTGGGTAGGGCTGATGGTCCCGGTTGTCGTGACCCTGGTCATCCTGGCCGCCGTTGCTCACGCGGTGATCGCGATCAGCGCTCCCTCGCAGGCCGGACGCGAGGACGAGCGCGACCGGTCATTCGAGCGGCGCGGCGCGCAGATCGGCGGCTACTTCCTGGCGACCGGGATAGTCGGCGGGCTTGGGCTTGCCATGGTCGACGCGCCCACCTTCTGGATCGCCCAGGCGCTGCTCGCAGCGTTGGTTCTGGGAGAGGTGGCGAAGGGCGTCACCGTCATCGCGCTCTACCACCGTCGGGGAGTCTGAGGGTGGCTCGACCGACGCGCCTGACCAATCGCATCGCCGCCCTTCGGGGTGATGCGGGTCGGATGACGCAGCAGCACCTCGCCGACCGTATCGGTGTGACCCGACAGACCGTGAATGCGATCGAGCTTGGCAAATACTCGCCGTCACTCGAGGTGGCGTTCAAGATCGCGCGTGAGCTGGGCTTCCCGCTGGAGGGCGTTTTCCAGTATCCGAAAGTGTCCCCGGCGGCGGACCTAGTGGACTCGTCACCCGCCGATGTCCGTGGAGCTGAGGTGCTCGAGTACCACAACACCCTGGAGTCCTCCGCCGCGCCACACCCCCGGGCCCGGTCAGACAGGACGACAGTCAGGCGCACCAGCATCGCGACGGGCACATACGAGCAGCTCGACGGGGCGGGGGAACACATTGTCTCGGCATCGGTCGTTTCCGAGCCGCCAGGTGGCGCTTGACAATGCCCCGGAGGGTCAGGCGGGGACATCTCCCACGCCACCGATTGACCGCAGTCGGCCTCCGCCGACGCAAGTCTCACGGAAGGAGACATCAAAATGAGGAAAGCCCGCGATCAGAACATTGCTCACGACGACCACCCCATCGATACGCGAGTGAAGGTCTCGGCGCTGTGGACAGCGATGTTGTTCATCTTCGCGTACGTCGACCTGTTCTCGCTGTACCGGCCCGACGTCCGCGCCGAAATCGAGTCCGGAAAGATCTCGGCGTTCAACATCAACCAAACCTTCCTGTTCTCGACGACCCTCTACGTCATCGTCCCCAGTCTGATGATCTACCTCACCCTGGTCATGCCCAGACGACAGAACCGCATCATCAACATCGTGGTTGCCGCCCTCTACGCCATCACGATCGCCGGCGCTGCAATCGGCGAGTGGAACTACTTCATCCTCGGCGCCGTCGTCGAGTGTGTGCTTCTCGCGGTCGCTATTTACCACGCGTGGACCTGGCCTGAGCGCTCCCCGAGCCCTCAGGCGAGCACGGGCGCCCCTCGGACGTGACTCCACGAGGCCGTGCTTGAAGACGGCGAGAGGCGCACCGACGTGATGCAGGGCGCCGCCTGGGGCCATCAACCTCACCGTCGCCGAACGGACGATCCGGGTCAACCGTCCTGCAGAACCGCGCCTACCGGTCCAGGAACCGGCATCTCGAAAGCCGATCCATCACCGGGCGGGCGGGTCGTTTTCTGTGTGCTTGTTCTGGGTCGTCGGTGGGCGCTGGAGGGGCGCGGTCCGCGCACGGGGATTGGGGTGGTTGTAGCCCGCGGGCCTGGGTGGTGGTCAGTGGTGCCATCGGACGGGGCCGACGCGGATCGGCGGGGTGGTCCATCGTGGTGGGAACCACACGTTGCCGGCCCGCTGCTGGGGCTGTTGGGTTAGGTGTTGCGGGGCGTCGTTGTGGTCGTGGGAGGCGCGGCTGTTTGGGTCGTGCAGGACGGCGTAGGCGGCGAGGACTTGTTGCAGTGCGTGGTCCGCGGCCGCGTCCAGCGCCGGGTTTTGGCGGTCGCGGGTGTCGGGGTGGTGCCGGCGTAGCAGGGTCCGGTAGGCGTGGTTGATCTGCTGCTGGCTGGCCCGCGGGGTCAGGCCCAGCACGATGTAGGGGTCCAGGGAGCGGTCGGTCATGTTCGTGTTTCGGTGTGCGGTGGGTGATGTGCGCGGGCGGGCGGTGCAGCGACCTCGCAGGGGGTGGTTCACCGGGTGGTCATCACCGTCCTTTCATTTCTGATCGTGTGCGGGTTGCTGATCTCATCGGGCGGGGGTGAGCGTGGCCGGCCCCACCCGCCGACACCGGGGTACTCCGACCGGCTCGTCCGCCGCTGGTCACCGAAGCGAGCCTGTCGCCGGCGGTCGGGGCGTGGCCGTTCGGACCGGGTGCGGCCGGCGGGGCGGCGCGGCGGTGGGGTGGGCCATTCGGCGGCGATGATCGCGTCGAACTCTGCCCGCAGGAGTTCCTCGTCGGCGCAGATCAGGTGCAGGAATTCCTCCTCGCGGTCCGGTACCGCGACGGGGCTCGGTTCGGTGATCGTGTCCATGGTCCTCACCGGCATCTGGTTAGGCGTTGATGGCCTGGCGGTCGCCGGTGCTGGTGATCGAGATCTTGCGGGGCTTGGCTTGTTCCGCGACTGGGATCAGCAAGGACAGGACCCCGCCGTTGTAGTCGGCGGTGATGTTTTCGGTGTCCAGGTTGTCGCCCAGCACGAGTTGCCGACTGAACACCCCGCGGGGCCGTTCGGCGGCGATCAGTTCTACGTCCGAGGCCCGTTCGGGTCGTTCGGCCTTGACGGTGACGACGTTGCGTTCCACGTCCAGGTCGATCGAGCCCGGGTCGACGCCGGGCAGGTCGAACTCGACGTGGAAGCTGTCGCCGTCTCGCCAGGCGTCCATCGGCATGACCGATGGGCGGGCCGGGGTTCCGTTGGTGCCGAAGACCTGTTGGGCCAGCCGGTCCAGCTCGCGGAACGGGTCTGTGCGCATCAGCATCGTGTCCACCTCCATTGCTCTCATCTTGTGGATGCTCCAGTCTGGCCACCGGCCACCACTAAGGTGACCTGTGGTGTGCGCTACACATTCGTTGTAGCACCCGTGGCATGATGATGCAAGGACCGATACAGAGGAATTTCGTCGGAAGGACGCGCGATGGTCACAGCAGCGGCCGGACCGCCCCTACCCGACGCCGATCGGGGCGTGTACGGGATAACGGTCGCGGCCGAACTGGTCGGCACCGGCGCCCAAAACCTGCGCGCCTACGAGGCCCGCGGGCTGCTGGAACCCGACCGCACCGACGGCGGGACCCGCCGCTACAGCGCGAACGACCTACACCGGCTCCGCCGCATCGGCGACCTCCTGGCCGCCGGGTTGAACCTGGCCGGTATCGGCATGGTGCTGGACCTGGAAGAGCAAAACACTCAGTTGCGCACCGAAAAGGAGGACCAGCGATGAATGAGCATCGCCCCGATCCACCCAACACCGTCCACCACGAGGTCCCGGAAGCAGACCTGCTCGAACAGCGCATCCCCTATGACCCGGAACCGCTGACCCAGGGCGACATCGAGCCGGTCATCCCCGGCGGCGACACTGTGGCCGACGAGGCTGACCGTATTGAGCAGGCCGCGCTGCTGCCCGGCGACGCGGAAGAGGACTACCCGCACGACCGATCCGACGCCGCCCGCCGGTGACGGACTCACAAAACCGGCAGCGGAACTGCTCCAGGCACGGCCGCAACACCACCGACGACCCGCCGCAGCGGGAAACCCGCGCCTCCTCTACCCGTGACCGGAACAGGATCGGCGTGCGCAAAAGGGGCACCGGTGCTGGTCGGATGGGGGTCAGCCGGTGAAGCTCCTCCCCGCGATGCAGAACTCGTTGCCCTCGGGGTCACGCATGACCGTCCAACGATGGCTGCCCACGCGGTGATTGCCAACGACTGTCGCGCCGAGCGCGACCAGTTTGTCGATAGCTGACGGGTCAGGATCGACCAAGTCGACGTGGACGCGGTTCTTCGCGCGCTTAGCTTCGGGGACCTTGTTGAAGTACCAGGCGGGTTCTTCTCGCGCGCCGTCGGCACCGCCGATTGTCGCGAACTCAGCGCTGCTGCCAGCGTCGAGCGACCGGCCAAGGGCCGACGACCAGAAGCGGGCCGTGCTCAAGACGTCCACGCAATCGAAAGCGAGGTTGCCGATTCTTGCCGCCACGGCACGATCGTACGGTCCACGATCGACGTCACTGGCACTGACCGCCGCCCCGCTCAACGGCGCATCAGCAGCGTTCCGCAAGCACTGACCGGTGACGATTCGACGCTCCGTCCGCGGTGACGATCAAGATCATTTCCTGCCCGCAACGGGATCCGCTATCGGGAGCGGTTGGCGGGGAACAATGGGTGGGATGAGCGAATCGAAGCCGTCGCCGGAGGTGCCGGATGTTTCCGGGAACTCGGCGGTCCGGAGGTCGGGCGACGCGGTCGCGCGGACTGTCCGCCAGGCTCCGGACCGGCTGCGCAGCTTGGCCGTCGAGGTGGTCACATTGCTGGCCGCAGTGGTGTCGCTGCTGCGGACCCCGATCCTGCTGATCTGTCTCTCGCCTTTGGTCGCCGGACTGGTCCTGGTCGGCTTTACCGTGGTGCACGGCGGCCCGGCCGTTCCGTACCTCGTGGGTGTCGCGCTGGTCGGAGTCCTGCCGGCCGCCTGGCTGGCCGTCCGCCGCCACCAGCTGATGACCGCGCTGGTGCCGCCCGAAGTCGCGGTCGCGGAGATCAGCAGCGCTCTCGCGCCGACGCAGCTGTGGAGTCGCGTCAAGGACAACCTCGGAAGGTTGCCGACTGGTCGTCGGCTCCGGCTTCGGCTGCTGCCGGCCGGAATCTGGCGCGGTATCAGGCTGACCGCCGAGCTGCGAGGGCAACTCCTCGGCGTCCCGCGGCTGGCTCCGTTCCTGCCCGGCCGGCTCCGGGGGATCGTCTTCCTCGCGGTCTGGTGTGTGATCGCGGCGGGGGCGCTGTGCGCTATCGCGGTCCTGCGCCTGTTCACGGCACTCGTCGGAATCGCGTGACTGGCGTCGGCGCCGGTGGGCTGCCGGTGGTACCTCCACGTCCAACAGTTCCCGGAATCGGCTTTCGCTCGGTCGGGTCGCAAATGGTTCAGTGTGGTTGCTGGTCGGCGGCGCCGAGAATCCGATAGGGGTTGGCTCAGGACGGATCCCGGAGCCGGTATCGCACCC